>Ga0210019_1003875_pt1 | contig 13425 bp, 16 predicted proteins | sample CryGeyCG2114_020_2_FD_183969 | JGI IMG/M metagenome (GOLD analysis project Ga0210019, IMG submission 183969) | Groundwater microbial communities from aquifer - Crystal Geyser CG11_big_fil_rev_8/21/14_0.20 (SPAdes) (version 2) | ecosystem: Environmental > Aquatic > Deep subsurface > Groundwater ...
TCGGGGTCGGCCAACCGGTCGGGTCTGAAACATCGTGTAGAAGCTGACCACCTCCCGGACATGGACGACCCCGATTCCGATCTGGTCGGCCACCCAGATCTCCCCGGCCGGCGGGATGTGCCCCACCTTCTCCTGCACGAGCCACAACAGGGGGAGCATCGCCGCCTGCTTTTCCTCGTACAGGCCCAACAGCCGCTTCGCTTCCTTCTCCAGCACACTAAAATCCGTCACTCTAGCTCCACTTATTAACAACCGGGGACTGTCCCTGGTTGTTGATAACTCAGCGGTCCAGCTCTCCACCGATCATGTTGACCGACCCGAAGGTCGGCACCAAGTCGGCCATCATGTCCCCGATCAACAGTTTCGGCAGGGCCCCCATGATCGTGAAGCAGGGGGGACGCACCCGCACCCGGTAGGGGTTCTCGCTGCCGTCGCTGACGACATAGAAACCCAGCTCCCCGTTGGCCCCCTCCACCGGGAAGTAGGCCTCCCCCTGCGGAGGACGGACCCCATGCCCGAACATCACCAGCTTGAAGTGGTTCATCAGCCCTTCGATGTTGCCGTAGGTGTCCTCTTTCGGAGGCAGGGAGACCCGCTTCTCCCCGGCGGCCACTTGCCGTTCGGTGGCGGCGTCATAACCGCCGAGGGTCGGGTCCACCTGGGCCAGCCGGTCCCGGATCTCATGGATCCGGCCCCGCTTGCCCTTGTCCACCATCACGGCGGCCGGCATCACCGGCAGCGACTCCGGCTTGGCCGGCGGCGTCATCTTCTCCAAGTCCACCGGCTTGCCGCTCTCCGGTTCCACCAGCACCGGCCCGCCCGGGATTTTCGCCAGCGCCTGCTCGACGATCCGCATGGACTGCTCCATCTCCGCCATCCGAACATAGTAGCGGTCCAGGTTGTCCCCGTGCCGGCCGACCGGGATCTCAAACTCCAGCCGGTCGTAGACCAGGTAGGGATTGGCCTTGCGAACATCGTAGGCGACGCCGGAGCCCCGCAGGAAGGGGCCGGTGATCCCCCAGGCGATCGCCTCCTCCCCGGAGATCCGGCCGGTCTCCTTCATTCGGTCCACGAAGATCCGGTTGCGGGAGAGGAGCTTGTCCACCTCCTTGAGAACCGCCCGGGTCTCCGTCAGCGCCTTGCGGCACTGCGCCTCAAACCCGGCCGGCAGATCCCCCTTGACCCCGCCGATCCGGCAGTAGGAGACGGTCAGCCGCGCCCCGGTCACCGCCTCCACCATCTCCCAGAGATACTCCCGGGCCTTGATCATGTAGAGGAAGACCGTGAAGGCCCCCAGCTCCATCGCGCTGGCGCCGACGCAGGTCAAATGGTCGGTGATCCGGGAGATCTCCGACATGATGACCCGGATGTACTGGCAGCGTTCCGGCGCCGTCAGGCCGATCAGCTTCTCCACCGCCAGGCAGTAGCCGACATTGTTGATCAGGGGGGAGACATAGTTGAGGCGGTCGGTGTACGGCATGACCCCGTTGTAGGAGACCGTCTCCGACATCTTCTCAAAGCCCCGGTGGAGATAGCCGATCTCCACCTCGGCCCCCCGGATCACCTCCCCGTCCAGCCGGGCGACGATCCGGATGATGCCGTGCATCGCCGGGTGGGAAGGCCCGACGTTGATCAGCATCTCTTTCGTGTCGAGGGTGGGGGTTTCCGGCATGTCAGTTGACCGGGCCGACCAGCGGCTGGCGTTTGTTGACCGGATAATCCTTGCGCAGAGGATGCCCCATGAAGCCGTCGTACATCAGCAGCCGCTTGAGGTTCGGGTGATTGGCAAAGCGGATACCGTACATGTCCCACACCTCCCGCTCAAACCAATCGGCGGCCAGCCAAAGGGCCGTCAGAGACGGGACGGCCGGGCTCTCTCCCCCGACCGGCACCTTGATCCTAAGCCGGTGCTTCAATGGCAGGGAGAAGAAATGGATCACCACCTCAAAGCGGTCCCCGGTCGCCCGCCCCGGCCAGGCCTCCTTCCCGCCGATCTCCGCCGGGGGCCGAACCGCCACGCCGGTGTTGGAGAAGGCGCCGGTGGCCGGCTTCTTGCCGAACGCCAGGTAATCGACGGCGGTCAGGTCCATCAGGAAGTTCATCCGGAACTCCGGATCATCCCGCAACACCCGCGCGATCTCCAACATCGCCTCGGGCCGGACGGTGACGGTCGCGTCCCCCCGGAAGGTGTGGGTCCCCAGCACCCCCTGTGGGAAGCGATCGGCGAGGGTCTTACACAGAGAAGCCGGATTCATGGAGGGAACGCTGCATGCCCGGCAGCGGCGGGGTCTCCCGGCCCTCGTGCTGGGCCTGGATCTTATCCTGAAGCTTCATCAAGCCGTCGAGCACATACTCCGGCCGCGGGGGGCAACCGGGGATGTACAGGTCCACCGGGATGATGGTGTCGATCCCCATCACAGTGGCGTAATTGTCGTAGAAGCCGCCGGTGCAGGTGCAAACGCCGAAGGCAACCACCCACTTGGGCTCGGTCATCTGCTCGTAGATCTTCTTAAGCGCCGGCGCCAGCTTGTGGCTGATCGTCCCCACGACGAACAGCACGTCGGCCTGCCGGGGGGAGAACCGCGGGAAGCCGGCGCCGAACCGGTCCACATCGTAATGGGAACAAGCGGTCGCCATGTACTCCATCCCGCAGCAGGCGGTCACGAACGGATACTGGAAGAGGGAGAACTTCCGGGCCCAGCCGACGGCCGCGTCCAGCTTGGTGGTCATGAAGTTGCTCTTACCGAACATCGCGGCTCACTCCCACTCCAGCGCCCCCTTCTTCCAGGCGTACCAGAACCCCAGGATCACGATCCCCATAAAAACCCCCATCTCCCAGAAGGCAAAGCGTCCCAACTCCCGGTAAACGACCGCCCAGGGGAACAGGAAGACCAGCTCCACATCGAAGAGGATAAAGAGCATCGCGACCAGATAAAACTTGACCGACAACCGGCCGCCGGAGACCTCCATCGGCGGCTGCCCGCACTCAAACGGCTCATCCTTGACCGCCGAAGGGGCTTTGGGGCCCAACACGGAGGCCAAGACCAGCATGGCTCCCGCGATGCCGGCCGCCAACAAGAAAGTAATGAGGACGCCGAGGTATCCTTCCATGATCGGTAATCGGAAACGGCCATTATACACAAACGAGCCGCTCCATGCCAGGCCGTCCGAGCCGCTTCCGGCCGGCGCCGGATGGGGTATAATGGCCCTCCCATGAAGGCCTATTTGGAGCTCCTCCGCCACCTGCTCGACAACGGCACCGAAAAAACCGACCGGACCGGCACCGGCACCTTAAGCCAATTCGGCTGGCAGATGCGCTTCGACCTGGCCGAGGGCTTCCCCCTGATCACCACCAAAAAAGTCCACATGAAGTCGGTGGTCCATGAGCTGCTCTGGTTCCTGCGGGGGGAGACGAATGTCCGCTCCCTGCAGGAAGCGGGGGTCACCATCTGGGACGAGTGGGCCGATCCCAGCGGCGAGCTGGGACCGGTCTACGGCCATCAGTGGCGCAGCTGGCCGGCCCCCGACGGCCGGAAAATTGACCAGATCACCCAGGTGATCGAGCAGATCCGGACGAATCCCGACTCCCGCCGGCTGATCGTCACCGCCTGGAACCCGGCCGACATCGCCCGGATGAAGCTGCCCCCCTGCCACTGTTTCTTCCAGTTCTATGTGGCCGAGGGACGCCTCTCCTGTCAGCTGTACCAGCGCTCGGCCGACACCTTCCTGGGGGTTCCCTTCAACATCGCCTCCTACGCCCTGCTGACCCTGATGGTCGCCCAGGTCTGCAGCCTCAAGCCGGGGGAATTTGTCCACACCTTCGGGGATGTCCACCTCTACAAGAACCATGTCGAGCAGGCCCGGCTGCAGTTGAGCCGGACCCCCTACCCTCTGCCGACGCTGAAGCTCAACCCCAAGGTCCGGTCGATCTTTGATTTTCGGTACGAAGACATCGTCCTGGAGAACTACCGGCACCATCCCCCGATCCGGGCCCAGGTCGCGGTTTAGGCCATGCGGATCTCCCTGATCGTCGCCGCTTCCGCCAACGGCGTAATCGGCGCTCAAAACAAGCTCCCCTGGCGCCTCCCGGCCGACCTGGCCCACTTCAAGCAGCTGACCCTGGGACACCCGATCCTGATGGGACGCAAGACCTTCGAATCCATCGGCAAGCCGCTGCCGGGCCGGACCAACATCGTGATCACCCGAAAAAGGGGCCTGACCCCGGAAGAGGTGAAGGGGCCTGGCCCCGGAGGAGGTGAAAGGGGGCAGGCCACGGGGGCGCTAACCGCCGGCTCGGTGGAACGGGCGCTGGAACTGTGCGCCGGCGCCGAGGAGATATTCGTGATCGGGGGAGCGGAGCTCTTCCGGCAGACGCTGGACCGGGCCGACCGGATTTATCTGACCCGGATCCATGCCGATTTTGAGGGGGACACCTTCCTGTTCGAGATCCCGATGGAGCAATGGCGGGAGACGGAACGGCAAGACCTTGAGCCGGACGACAAAAACCGGTATCCTTACAGCTTCATCACCCTGGAGAAACGCTGAGCCATGGGCAAGACCCTGTTCGAGAAAATCTGGCAGCGGCACGCGGTGACCGAACTCCCCGACGGCACCACCCTGCTCTACATCGACCGTCACCTGATCCATGAGGTGACCTCCCCGCAGGCCTTCGAGGGGCTGCGGCTCACCAAGCGGAAGGTCCGGCGGCCGGAGCTGACGGTGGCGACGATGGACCACAATGTACCAACCGCCGACCGGATGAACATCCAGGACCCGATCTCCAAAGCGCAGATCGAAGCGCTGGAGAAGAACTGTAAGGAATTCGGCGTCACCCTGTACGACCTGACCAGCGACAAACAGGGGATCGTCCACATCATCGGGCCGGAGCTGGGGCTGACCCTGCCGGGCCTGACGATCGTCTGCGGCGACTCCCACACCTCCACCCACGGCGCCTTCGGCACCCTGGCTTTCGGGATCGGCACCTCCGAGGTGGAGCATGTGCTGGCCACCCAGTGTCTGACCCAGAAGAAGCCCAAAACCTTCCGGGTCCTTTTTGAAGGGAAACTTCCTCACCGGGTGACCCCCAAGGACATGATCCTCAAGCTGATCGGTACCATCGGCACCGCCGGCGGCACCGGCCATGTGCTGGAGTATGCCGGCGAAGGGATCCGCTCCCTCTCGATGGAGGGGCGGATGACGATCTGCAATATGTCCATCGAGGCCGGCGCCCGGGCCGGGATGATCGCCCCGGATCAAACCACCTTTAACTACATCGCCGAGGGGAAGCGCCCCTTCGCCCCCCAGGGGGCCGCCTTCGAGAAGGCGGTCACCTTCTGGAAGTCGCTCCCCTCCGATCCGGACGCCCTTTTCGACCGGCGGCTGACGATTGACTGCGGCATGATCGCCCCCCAGATCACTTGGGGGACCAACCCGGGAATGGTCATGGATGTGACCGGCGTCATTCCCGCTCCCGGACAGATTCCGGGAATGAGCGCCACCGATGTGGAGCAGGCCCTGGCCTACATGGGGCTCAAACCCGGAACCCGCCTGACGGATCTGAAACTGGACAAGGTCTTCATCGGCAGCTGTACGAATGCCCGGATCACCGACCTGCGATCGGCCGCCAAAATTCTCAAAGGGAGGAAAATAGCTAAATCTGTTTATGTGATGGTGGTTCCTGGCTCCCAGCAGGTCAAAAAACAGGCAGAAGTGGAGGGTTTAGACCAGATTTTCAAGGAGTCTGGGGCCGATTGGAGGGAGTCGGGCTGCAGTATGTGCCTGGGGATGAACCCCGATCAGCTCAAGCCGGGAGAGCGGTGCGCCTCCACCTCCAACCGGAACTTCGAAGGACGGCAAGGCAAAGGGGGCCGGACCCACCTGGTCTCCCCCGAGATGGCGGCCGCTGCGGCGATTGAGGGGCATTTCGTGGATATCCGGAGCTGGCGCTGATGGAAGCGTTTACGACCCACACGGGGAAATTGGCATTGCTCAACCGGGCCAATGTGGACACCGATCAGATCATCCCCAAGCAGTTCCTGAAATCGATCCGCCGGACCGGCTTCGGGGAGAACCTTTTTTACGACTGGCGATACCTGCCCGACGGCAAGCCGAACCCCGATTTCCCGCTCAACCAGCCCCGGTTCAAGGGAGCCTCGATTTTGGTCGTCCGGAATAATTTCGGCTGCGGCTCCTCCCGGGAACACGCGGTCTGGGCGATCCATCAAGCCGGCTTCAAGACCGTGATCGCCCCCAAAGTAGAGCGGGAGGGCGCCACCATCCCCGGCTTCGCCGACATCTTCCGCAGCAATGCCGGCAAAAACGGCCTGTTGACCGTGGAACTGACGGAAGCGGAAGTGGAGGAGATTTTTCAAATGACCGAGCGGACGCCGGGGCTCACCGCCACGGTGGATCTGGACGAACAGCGGGTGGTGCTGAAGCTGGATGAGGAGATCGCCTTCCACTTCGAGATCGACCCGGCGGTCAAGGAACACCTGGTCCACGGCCGGGACCCGATCGGGGTGACGCTGACCCAGGAAGCCAAGATCACCGCCTTCGAGCAGCGGCACAACTCCCAGATGAAGCGCTCTTAATCCAGTTCGAACTGCTTGGGGAGGGTGCTGAGGCGCTCGCAGCCAGTCTCCGTCACCAGGACATCATCCTCGATCCGGATCCCGCCCCACTCCGGGTAATAAAGCCCCGGCTCCACAGTCACCACATGCCCCGACTGAAGGATGTCGGAAACACCCCCCACCCGGGGGGCTTCGTGGATCTCCAGCCCCAGCCCGTGGCCGGTGCCGTGGAAGAAGCCGACCATCCGGCCGTTCCGCTCCTCGGTCGGGAAACCGGCCTGCTCGAAATGCTTCTGGATCGCTTCATGGACCGCCTTGCCGTCTACGCCGGCCTTGATCATCGTAAAGCCGATCTCCTGCCCTTCCTGCACCAGGCGGTACATGGTTTTCACCTTCTCGGAGGGCTTGCCCCGGACGACGGTCCGGGTGATGTCGGCGTAATATCGGCTTTGGGTCGAGACCGGGAAAACATCCAGAATGATCGGCCAGTGGGCCTTGAGGGGGCCGCTGCCGATGCAGTGGGGATCGCAGGCCTGCACCCCGCCGGCCACGATCGTCTGGGAAGCTAGGCAATCGGACCCCATCAGGGTCACATGCAGGAGCCGCCGGATCAGCTCGGAGGTGAGCGGTTTCTCCTTAAGGTACAGCTCCTCCCCCCGGACCTGCGCCTGGGCGATCACGTCAATCGCCGCCTTAAGGGCCGCCTCGGTCCGCCGAATCGTCTCCCGGATCGCTTCCACTTCCTCCGGCCGTTTCACCATTCGCTCCGGGAAGAAGAGCCCCTTGACCGGCTCCAGGAAGTACCCCTTCTCCCGGAGGGCGTCGGCCAGCGCCACCGGGAAGGTGCCGGGGACCCGGACCTGCTTGACCTGCCGCTCCCGGAACAGTTGGTCCAGCACTCCGACGATGCCGGCCGAACCGCCGGCCTGCTTGGCGGCCAGCGCCAGCTTGGAATGGGAGAGAACCTCATCCACCCGGGCCTCGCTCTTGGCCCGGTCAATCTCCAGGTCGGACATCACCAGAATCTTCCGGCCGTCAATCTCGGCGAAGATGAACGGATCGGGAGCCAGGAAGCGGGTCGCGTAGTAGAGGTCCGCCTCCTGCTCGCTGGCGGCGACGATCAATCGGGCTGTCCCTCCCAAAGCGTCCCGTCGACTCGGGCGGGCAGGCTTATCCGCCATAGTGCCACCCCGTCTCCTTGAGAGTCAGCGGGTCGGTCAGCTTTCCCAGCCCGGCCGCCACCACCTCCCCGATCACGACGGCGTGGTCGCCGCCGGAGGTGATCTCCTTGACCCGGCATTCCAGGAAGGCGATCCCCTCGGTCAGGATCGGGGCGCCGGTCTGGCCCGTCTCGTGCGGGATGCCGGCCAGCTTGTCGGTCCTTTCGTGGGCCGGCCCGCCTGCCACGCTTGAACCGGCGGGGCGGGCAGGTTTCAGGAAATGCTGGGCGGTCGCTTTCTGGTGACTCCCGAGGAAGTTGATCGAGAAAACCTGCTCCGCCTGGATCATCTTGAAGGAGACGCCGTCCCGGCGGACCCCCAGCGCCACCAGCGGCGGCTCAAAGGAAACCTGGGTCAGCCAGGTGGCGGTGAAAGCGTTGAGCTGCCCCCCCTCCCGCACCCCGACCACATAAACGCCGTGGGGGATCAGGCGCAGCGCTTTCTTTTTGGCTTCCAAATCCAGCAGACTCATCGGAATTATGCTATCATACCGTTCATCATGGCGCTGAAATTGACCCTGGTCCTGGCCTTTGCCCTGCTGATCAACATTCCGTTCGGCGTCTGGCGGGCGGGACTGAAAAAATTCACGATGGCCTGGTGGCTGGCGATCCACCTGCCGGTCCCGTTGGTGATCGCGCTGCGGATCGGTTTGGACATCCCCTACGCGAGCGTCCCGTTCGTGATCGCCGCCGCGGTGGCCGGCCAGTGGTTCGGTGGGCGGCTGCGCAAGAAGCCGGCCCCCGTCTCAGCCGATTAATCCATCAAGTTATCAACAACTGGGGACTGTCCCTAATTGTTGATAACTCCTCAGATGGAGCGGATCGCTCGGACCCGCCGCCGATAGAGCCGGACCATCTCCGCCCGGACCTTCCGGGCCAGGGTCCGCAGCGCCTTGGGATCCTCCTCCAGCGAGGGACGGACCGCCGGCAGAATGTGCACCTCGATCGGCCGCCAGAACCTCAAGATCCCGTTGCCGCCCCGCGGCAGGAACTGCCGGCTCCCCACCACCACGATCGGAACGATCATCACCTGGGTCCGGGCCGCCAACCGGAATCCACCCATCTGGAACCGGGCGAACGCCCCGGAGCGGGACCGGGTCCCCTCCGGGAAAAGGAAGATCGAGACCTCTTTCTCCAGCCAGTCCCGGGCCTGCTGAAGGGCCCGGACCGCCGCCCGGGCATCCCCCCGGTCCACCGGGATGTAGCCGGCCAGTCCCATGCTCCAGCCCAGAAACGGGATCCGGAAGAGGGCCTGGTCGGCCATCCATTTGAACTCCCCCCCCAGCCCGTACAGGATCGGGATGTCGGTGTAGCTCTGGTGGTCCGCCATGAAGATCACCGGACCGTCCTTGGGGAGATTTTCCCGGCCGAACCATTGGGGACGGATCCCCGGGCTGATCGCCAGCAAGGTCCACCCCCAAGCCGTGCAGACCCTGTGGGCGGTCCGGCGCCGGCGATCCCCGAAGAAAACGCACCCCCGGGCGATCAGCGCCGCCGCCCAGCAGCCGGCGGTGATCAGCAACGCCACCGGCCAGGCGATCAGGGAGATGAGGATGTCCCGCAGCAGGATCATGGGGTCTTCGGGAACTGCTGCTCCACCCAGGCCAGCGCTCCGTCCCGGTCGGTCAGCTTCTGCTCCAACTGCTGCTCCTGAACCGCCCTCAGGATCTCCCCCATCCGGGGGCCCGGCTTGTATCCCAGGCCGATCAGGTCATGCCCGGTGATCAAGGGCGCCGGGTGAATCTCCTCCTGTGAGAATTCCTTCAGTTTTTCCCGCAGGAACTCCCAGTTGCTCAGGTCCTTGTGAGAGCCCATGCAGTCGGCCCGGTGCATCTTCAGTTGTTCGGCAAAGGTCCCCTCCGCCATGAACCGCTTGAGCGTCGCCACCCGCATCTGCCGCACATCCTTGAACTTCATGTGGTTCCGGACGATCTCGCAGACCGCGTCGGTCTCGGCGTTGGAGAAGCGCAGCCGCCGGCAGACGGTCCGGGCCATCCCCGCCCCCACCTGGTCATGCCCGTCGAAACGGATCCGCTCGGCCACCTTGAAGGTGGGGGGCTTGCCGATGTCGTGCAGCAGCGCGGCCAGCCCCAGCACCGGCGAAGGGCGCTTCAACTGCTTCAAGACCAGCACGGTGTGGACGAAGACATCCCCCTCCGGATGGAACTCCGGCGGCTGGGGGACCCCCTTCATCTTCTCCACCTCCGGCAGGATAGCCGGCAAAAGACCGGTGGCATCCAGCAGTTCCAATCCCCGCCCCGGGTCCGGCCCGCTCAGCAGCTTGACCAGCTCCTCCCGGATCCGCTCAGCGCTCACCCCCGTCAGCTTGGAGGCGAACCGCTTGACCGCCGCCAGGGTGTCGGGATGGATGGCAAAGCCCAGGACGGCGGAGAAACGGACCGCCCGGAGAACCCGGAGGCGGTCCTCCTTGAACCGCTCTTCCGGCTTGCCGATTGTCCGGAGCAGTCTCCGCTGGATGTCGGCCCGCCCCCCGACATAATCAATCACCCGCCGGGTCCCGGGATCCCAGAAGAGACCGTTGATCGTGAAGTCCCGCCGCAAAGCGTCCTGTCTGGGAGTGGAAAAGGTGACGCCGGTCGGATGGCGGCCGTCCCGGTACCCCTGATCGGAGCGGAAGGTGGCCACCTCGAAGGTGTGGGAGCCGCTCACCACCAGGATCACTCCGAACTGGGCCCCCACCGCCACCGTCTTGGGGAACAGCCTCCGGACTGCGTCCGGCCGGGCGGAGGTGGCGATATCGAAGTCCTTCGGAACCCGTTCCATCACCATGTCCCGGACGCACCCTCCCACCAGGAAGGCCTTGTGGCCGGCGTTCCGGAGACGCCTGAGCACGGTCAGGGCGGTCTTGTATTTGGCGGAGGTCGGAATTTTCATCGGATGGACCATGATACAATGAATTTCATGCAGCGGGTTCTGGTTCCCCTCGCCCCCGGTTTTGAAGAGATCGAAGCGGTCACGGTCGTTGACGTCCTGCGCCGGGCCGGCGCTGAGGTCACGACGGCCGGCACCCTCCCCGGCCTGATCCGGGGCTCCCGCGGCGTTCAAATCCAGCCGGACTGCCTCCTGGAATCGGTCCGATCGGCGGATTTCGACTGGCTGGTGCTGCCCGGAGGGGGCGAAGGGGTGAGCAACCTGAAGAAGAACCCGCACCTCACCGCCCTGTTGGGGGCCTTCACCGAATCCGGAAAACCGATCGGGGCGATCTGCGCCGCCCCCTCCCTGTTGGCGGCCCAGGGACTTCTCTGCGGCAAGAATGCCACCTCCCACCCCTCAGTCCGGAAGGAGGTGGCCGATTCAGCGGTCTATTCGGAGAAAGCGGTCGTCGTGGACGGGAAGCTGATCACCAGCCGGGGACCCGGCACCGCGATGGCATTCGCGTTGACCTTGGCGGAGAAGATCGCCGGCCCTGAAAAAACGGCGCAGCTGCGTCAGGCGATGCTGGCCGGCTGAGCGCCGTCCCGCATCACTTTCCAGGATTCCAGCGCCACCTTTACCGCCAGCCCGATCAACAGGGCGCAGACCCCCGCCAAAATCCAGCCATCCACCGGCACCCGGCCTGTCATCGGATCCACGGTTTCCAGGGCGGTCCGAAGCTGAAGCCCCAAAGCAACCAGGGTGGTGATCAGCATCAGGATCGCCGGGATCAGGGCCGCGGCCGCCGGCCGGCCCCGCCGCACCAGCCAGCAGGCCACCACCAGCAGCGCCAGCGCCCCCACCAGCTGATTCGAGGCGCCGAAAGCGGGCCAGATCTTTCCCCAAGCCCCGCTGAAGGCCAGCCCCCCGGCCGCCGCCACCACCAAAGCAGTGGAGAGCAAGGAAGAGCGGATCCCGAACAGTTCGGTCGTCAGGTACCGGCCGATCCGGGTCGCGGTGTCCAGTGTCGTCAGGATGAAAGCGTTGAGGGCCATCACCGCGAAGCCGACCCCGAACGATTGAAAGATCGGATGGGCCAACCGCCCGTATCCCTCACTGAAAGCAGTGATCGGCCCGCCGCTCTTCAGGAAGCTCACCAACTCCCCCCGGGAGAGGGCGGCCGCCGCGCAGATCACCACCAAAGCCGCCACCAGCCCCTCCACCAGCATCCCGCCGTAACCGATCCGGCAGGCATGGGATTCACAGGAAAGCTGTTTGCAGGTGGTTCCGGAGGAGACCAGCGCGTGAAAGCCGGAGATCGCCCCGCAGGCGATCGTGATGAAAAGCATCGGCCAGATCGGCCAGACCGCTCCGACCCCCTCCCACTCCGAGGGATTGAGCCGGTAGCTCCAGGTTGGGTCCATCACCGGCCGGGTCAGCAGCACCCCCGCTACCCCGCCCCCGATCGCCCCGAACAAAAGGAAGCTGGCCAGGTAATCCCTCGGCTGCAGCAGGGTCTGCACCGGGGCGACCGAAGCAACGAAAGCATAGATCAAGAGCAGGCCAATCCAGAGTTGTTCCGGTTTGAGGCCCCCCCAAACCGGCAGCGACATCGGGAAGAACTCCCCTCCAATCAGCAAGGCCCCCAACCCGGCCACCCCCAAGAGGGTCGCCGCCCAAGTCGGCATCGAGGTCCGGTACATCAGGAAACCGACCCCGACCGCCAGCGGAATCAATCCCCAGGAGGGGAGGACCGCCTCCGGCACCTGAATGTAGGTCTTGGCCGCGAAGATGGAGAAGACCGCGATCACCAGGATTAAGGAAAGCCAGATGAAGACGGAGAGCAGCAGCCGGGCGGTCGGAGAGACCTCCGGCCGGGCCAATTCCGGGATCGACTCCCCCCCGCCCCGCACGGAGATCATGAGGGAGGAGAAATCGGAAACCGCCCCGAAGAAGACCGCCCCCACGAGGATCCAAACCCAGGAGGCCCCCCAGCCCCAGTAGGCGACCGCCAGAACCGGACCGACGATCGGCCCGGCCCCGCAGATCGAAGAGAAGTGGTGCCCGAACAAGACCCACCAATTGCGGGCCGGAACGAAATCCACGCCGTCCTGTTTGGTGTGGGCCGGCGTCTTGCGCTCCGGGTCCACGCCGAAGACCTTTGCGAGGAAGCGACCGTAGGCCCGGTAGCCGAAACCGAAAAACAGAAGGGTGGCGAGAAGAATCCAGACGGCGTTGATTGTCACGAGGGAACTCCGAGGTGAAACGGTTTCAGAAGGGGGTCTCGCTGAGGAGTTCGAGAGTCCGGTCCGGCTCCTCGGCCTTGAGGATCAGGCACCCCTGCCCCTGCCCTTCGGTGGCGGTGCAGTAGGCGTATTCGATGTTGATATCGGCCCGGGCCAGCTTTCGGGAGATATCCGCCAGCGCCCCGGGGCGGTTGGGCAGGTCCATCACGACGACATCGGTCTCCAGGATGTAGAGCCCCATCTGCTCCAAGATCAGCAGCGCCTTGACCGGCCGGTCGGCCAGAATCCGAACGATGCAGTGGTCCACCGAGTCATGGACCGTGAGGGCCAGGATGTTGATGCCGGCCTCGGCCAGCGTCCCGCAGATCTTGGCCAGCCCCCCCGGGCGGTTGTCCACGAAGATCGACAGCTGTTTTTCCAGTCGAACCATCAGCGATCCCAGTATTTTTCGAACTCTTCCAGATGCGTCAGCGTCTTGAGGCCGCGCATCCGGTCGAGGTAAACCCGCCCCTGCAGG
>Ga0210019_1003877_pt1 | contig 13419 bp, 13 predicted proteins | sample CryGeyCG2114_020_2_FD_183969 | JGI IMG/M metagenome (GOLD analysis project Ga0210019, IMG submission 183969) | Groundwater microbial communities from aquifer - Crystal Geyser CG11_big_fil_rev_8/21/14_0.20 (SPAdes) (version 2) | ecosystem: Environmental > Aquatic > Deep subsurface > Groundwater ...
AAGACAGATATAGAGACCAGGTAATGATGAAAAAACTGGTGGATTATGAGGTTAAGTCAAAGATCTCAGTCCTGCCTTCGGAAATAAGCGATTATTACGAAAAACACAAAGACCAGTTTAAAGAGGGGGATAAATGCAGAGTAAAAAATATATTGATAAAAGCAAAAGATGAGGTTAGTTTTGAACTGGCAAAGGTAGAGATAGAAGATGTGTTTAATAAGCTTAAAGAAGGCGGTAATTTCGATGATCTCGCCATGCAATATTCCCAGGGCCCGAATGCGGAAAAAGGCGGGGACATGGGTTATATCGAACAGGGCCAGATGCTGGAAGCGCTGGACAAAGCCATATTTAAACTAAAACCTGGGGAATTTTCAGAGCCTGTAAAGAGCGAGATAGGGTATCATATATTTAAAGTAGAAGATATAAAATACGGAAGGCTGTCAAGCCTTGAAGATGTCAATAAAGATATCCAGATGGCGCTTTTTCAGGATAAATTCAAAGCGCAAGTAAACGAGTGGTTGTCAGGCCTTAAGAAAAAAGCGTATATCTGCATAAAATAATCAACTCAGATGCGACCCATCATAATTATTACTACCGGTGACCCCAGAGGTATCGGGCCGGAGGTTACAAAAAAAGCACTAGAAGATCCTAAAATAAAGCGTTTAGCAAACTTTTTTGTCATAACGGCAAATGATAAAACAGGTTTTTCCGCAATAGAAAAAGCTGTTGAGATTTTAAAAAAAGACAAGGCAGATGCCCTGGTGACAGCCCCTGTTAATAAAGAAAAGATAAATAAATCAGGGATATCTTTTCAGGGGCATACAGAATATTTAGCCAAAGTTACAAATACTAAAATATTCGCAATGATGCTTTGCGGCGGCCCGCTGAAGGTTACCACTGTTACCCGCCACCTGCCTTTAAAAAAGGTTCCAGGCGCAATCACCCAGGAAAGGCTGATAGATGCTGTAATATTGACAGACTTGGCTTTAAAGAACTATTTTGGATTGAAAAATCCCAGGATAGGCATGTGCGCTTTAAATCCGCATTGCGGAGAAGGCGGAAAAATAGGCAGGGAAGAGCAGGATATAATAATCCCTGCGATTAAAAAAATCAAACGTTATATCCCGGGCGTCCAGGGGCCGATCTCCGGGGACGTAATTTTTTACATGGCCTACCACGGAAAATTAGACGCTGTTATTTCAATGTATCATGATCAAGGATTAGGGCCTTTAAAGATGGTGGCTTTTGAAAAAGGGGTAAATGTTACGTTAGGCCTTCCTTTTATCCGGACATCTCCGGACCACGGCACAGCCTATGACATAGCAGGCAAAGGCATCGCAGATCCAAGTTCCATGAAAGAGGCGATTAAACTCGCGGCAAGAATGTGTACTGTAGGGGCCGATTCTTAATCGGCCCGATATTTGGGCAGTAGGGGCGGCATATTATGCCGCCCGCTTAGGATATGTTAAGATTAACCGAAGTCAAATCCATTCTCCGTAGATACGATATCCATCCCTCCAAGCGTCTTGGCCAGAATTTTCTAATAGACCAGAATATTAAGAATAAGATAATAGACTCGATTCAGCTGAAAAAAGAAGACCTTGTGCTGGAAATAGGCCCTGGATTAGGCGCTTTAACAGAAGATTTATACAAAAAAGCAAAAGGGGTAATTGCCATAGAAAAAGACAAGCGTTTGCATGATTTTCTCCTGAATAATGTCACTGGTCCGGACCTGATAAATGATGATATCCTGCAGTATGAATTCAAAGATATTTCTTCTAAATTAATTGTCGTAGGAAACCTCCCGTATTCAATATCCAGCCCGATATTGAATAAATTAATAGATAATAGAAAATACATAAAATTTGTTTACGCTACCATGCAGATGGAATTCGGGAGAAGGATAGTCGCATTGCCGGGAACAAAGGATTATGGGGCATTATCCTGTCACGTTCAATTCTACGGAGAGCCGAAGATTTTATTTAAAATACCAAGAGGCGCGTTTTTTCCGACCCCTGAAGTTGATTCATGTTTTTTAAAAATAGATTTTGAAAAGCAGCTGGATAGCTCTATTGACCGGGAACTGCTTTTTAAAATAATCCGCTCATCTTTTGAGAAACGCAGAAAGACTATTCTCAATTCCCTGTATTCTTCAGGTATATTCAAGTCAAAGGAAGAGGCATTCATTTCTCTGGAAAAGGCCCGGATATCACCCGGCCGCCGTCCCGAAACAATCTCATTGCAAGAGTTTATATCACTATCACGCATAATAAGGTGACACTCTGACATTGTCAGAGTGTCACCTTATCTGTTCTTGTTGTTCTTGTTGTTTGACGTTGACAAGCAGCCGTATATATGTTATCTTAATTTAAATTATGGCTATAAATAGAGATGTGGTTAAATATACGGCTAATCTGGCAAGGATAGAGTTGTCAGATAAGGAATTGGACCATTTTACCGGGCAATTGGACAGGATTTTGGCATATGTCGATAAGCTGAATACGCTGGACGTTTCTAATCTTGAGCCTGCAAGCCTGCCGCTGGAAATAAAAAATGTATACAGGGAAGACCTGGTAAAAAAATCTTTGTCAGCGTCTGAAGCCATAAAAAATGCCCCGGATAAAGAGAATAATTTGTTTAAAGTCCCAAAAATTATAGACATTGAGGCGTGATTAAATTAGCGCGAAGCTCACTTCGTTCGCTTCACTACTCCATAATCTTTTGGATTAGCGGAGCGAAGCTCCGCGCAAAAAAAGAAATTCCTATATTATGGATTTAAACACTCTTACCGGCCATAGGCTGATAGAACTTCTTGATAAAAAAGATATCTCGCCTATAGATATATGCAATAATATTATTAATAAAATAGAAAAGACAGAGAATGGCCTCAATGCCCTGGCGCATTTTGATAAAGAAGTTTCTCTGGAAAGATGCAGAAATATTGCGAAAGGCGCAAAAAAAGGCGCTCTTTGGGGTATACCTGTTTTTATAAAAGACAACATGTGCGTTAGCGGCGAGCTTACCACGTGTTCCTCGAAAATCCTTAAAGGCTTCAAGCCGCCTTACAATGCCACTGTAGTAGAAAAACTTGCCAGCGAAGATGCGATACTGATGGGCAAGACAAATATGGATGAGTTTGCGTTTGGTTCGTCAACAGAAAACTCCTGCTATGGCCCCACAAGGAATCCATGGGATTTGGAAAGGGCGCCGGGAGGATCTTCAGGCGGATCTGCGGCTAGCGTGAGCGCAGACGAGACTATATTTAGCCTTGGCTCAGATACAGGGGGATCTATCAGGCAACCCGCAAGTCTCTGCGGGGTCGTGGGTTTAAAGCCTACATATGGCAGGGTTTCCCGGTACGGGCTTATAGCCTTTGCGTCTTCCCTGGATCAGATAGGGCCTATCACAAAAGACGTGGAAGACGCAGCTATTTTATTAAAAGCTATATCAGGGCACGATGAAATGGATTCGACCTCCGCTGATATCCCCGTTCCGGATTATGTATCCGGCATAAAGAAAGGCATAAAGGGGTTGAGATTAGGCATTCCAAAGGAATATTTCGTTGAAGGCATGGATGAAGAAGTCAAGGATTCAATAAAATTAGCCATAGAAAAATTGGAAAAAATGGGGGCTATTTGCGAAAATACAAGTTTATCTCATACTGAATATGCCGTGGCCGTGTATTATTTAGTCGCGACAGCTGAAGCAAGTTCAAATCTGGCGAGGTTTGACGGAGTTCAGTACGGACTGAGGGCAAAAAATATAAAATCAATGATGGAGATGTATAAAAAGACGCGCAAGGAAGGATTCGGGGATGAGGCAAAACGCAGGATTATTCTGGGCACATTTGCGCTTTCAAGCGGTTATTACGACGCTTATTATTTAAAGGCACTGAAGGTGAGGACTTTGATAAAAAGAGACTTTGAAGAGGCATTTAAAAAATTCGACGCTATAATCACGCCCACTTCACCTACAGCCGCGTTCAGGATAGGGGAAAAGACAAGCGATCCGCTTACAATGTATCTTTCCGATATATTTACGATCTCTGCAAATCTGGCAGGCATTCCAGGCATATCTGTGCCATGCGGGTTTACAAAAAATAATCTGCCTATAGGGCTTCAGATACTCGGAAAACCTTTTGACGAAGAGACGATTTTGAGGATAGCGTATAATTACGAACAGGATACTGACTGGCATAAGCTAAAACCAAAACTATAAGCTGATCGCGGAACCACGCGGAAGCCGTTCTTCGCTTTGCTCAGAACGGACGCGGAAAAACGCGGAAACTATACGTGAGTTTCCACGTAGTTCTGCGTTATGTTCCGCGTATTTCCGCGATTAGCAAAGAGAGTTAATAATTTGTTATGAATTACGAGATAGTTATAGGATTAGAAGTTCATTTACAACTCAATACAAAAAGCAAGGTGTTCTGCGGATGCAGCACGGATTTTGGCTCAGCGCCTAATACGCAAACGTGTCCCGTATGCCTTGGTTTTCCGGGAAGCCTGCCTGTTTTAAGCAAGAAAGCGCTGGAACTCGGCGCAAAGGTTGCCATTGCCTTAAATTGCCGGATCGCAAAGAAAATAAGATTTGACAGGAAAAATTATTTTTATCCGGATCTTCCTAAAAATTACCAGATCTCCCAATTCGATCAGCCGTTATCCCAGCACGGTAGCATTGCCATTGTCTCAGGAGAAACAGAAAAAAAGATAAGGATAAGAAGGGTGCATCTGGAAGAGGATACCGGAAAACTTTTTCACCAGAATGATTGCAGCCTCATAGATTTTAACAGGTCAGGCATTCCTTTGCTGGAAATAGTAAGCGAGCCTGACATTAATTCGCCGGAAGAAGCGTACCTATATCTTACAGCTTTGAAGTCAATTTTAGAATACCTGGATGTTTCCGATTGCAACATGGAGGAAGGTAGTCTCCGATGCGATGCAAACATCTCGCTTAGAAAAAAAGGCGGTAAAGAGCTGGGCGTAAAGACAGAGATAAAAAATATGAACTCATTTAAAGGCGTTAAATCCGCGCTTGAATATGAAGGCCGGCGCCAGGCGGATTTATTGGAATCAGGAGAAAGAATTATCCAGGAAACCCGCCTTTACGATGCCGAAAAAGGCGTTACTAAACCCATGAGATCAAAAGAAGAAGCGCATGATTACAGGTATTTCCCGGAACCCGACCTTGCGCCTTTTGATTTTGAAGAAAATTTCTTAAAGGCTATTGCGAAAGATATGCCCGAACTGCCGAAGCCTAAAAAAAATAGGTTTATCAAAGATTACAAGCTTTCAAATTATGACGCGGCAATAATGGCGTCCGATAAAAGCATTGCCGATTATTTTGAAAAATGCGCAGCCCTGTACGACAATCCAAAAATAATCGCTAATTGGCTGATGGGAGATGTATCTGCATACATGAAAGACAACAATATATTGATAAAAGATTTAAACTTGGAACCGGGACAGCTGTCAGGCATGCTTAAAATGATCGACAGCGGAGTTATTACCGGAAAAGTTGCAAAGGCGCTTTTAATAGAAACCATACAGACGGGCAGGGCCCCGGAAAAATTAGTAAAAGAAAAAGGACTTGAACAGATTTCTGACGTTAATTTATTAGAGGCAGCTATAAGTCAGGCTATTTCCGAAAACCCAAACCCTGTGGAAGATTTTAAGGGCGGCAAGGATAACGCCATAATGTTTCTCATGGGAAAGATAATGCAGAAAACAAAGGGCAGGGCAAATCCTAACAAGGTAAATGAGATGCTGAGGGAAAAATTGAAAGGAGCGAAATGAAGAAGAGGATAATACCATCGGTTCTTATAGCAAGTTTTTTAATAGGCGTGTTAATCCATCACGTAGGTTTTGCGGAAACAAAAGACCGCCAAAAAACAGACGATCTTTATAAAGAGCTTGAACTTTTTTCAGACGCGGTAAGCATAATCCGCGCTGATTATGTTGAAGAGAAAAAATCAAAAGACCTCATGTATGGTGCGCTTAAAGGGATGCTGTCTTCTCTGGATCCTTACAGCCAGTTTATGGATCCAGATACTTATAATGAGATGAAAGTAGAAACAGAAGGCGAATTTGGGGGCATAGGCATAGAGATTACTATAAAAGACGATCTTCTTACAATAATATCTCCCATCGACGATACGCCTGCGGATAAGGCAGGACTTAAAGCAGGGGATAAAATAGTGAAAATAGACGGCACTATCGTAAAAGACATTACGCTCATAGAAGCAGTCAAAAAACTGAGAGGCAAACCCGGCACGGACGTAAATATCATAGTTCTCAGGGAGCCTGACAGGAAACTTCTGGAATTTACGATAACCAGGTCAATAATTAAAATAGCCAGCATTAAAAAAGCGGAGATGCTTGAGCCGGGCATCGGTTATATCAGGCTTACCGAGTTTCAGGAAAATACGCCTAAAGATTTATCAGAAGCGCTTAAAAAATTGGAGACAGAGGGCTTAAAAGGCCTCGTACTTGACCTCAGGAATAATCCCGGAGGCCTGTTAGATGTGGCGGTCGACGTAGCAGGCAAATTCCTGGGAGAAGGCAAGATGGTTGTCAGCACTAAAGGAAGGGTTGAAAATCAGAATCTTGAGTTCAAGTCAAAGAATAAAAACAATCATTTGAATTATCCGATGGTAGTGCTTATAAACGGAGGCAGCGCGTCTGCTTCTGAGATCGTAGCGGGCGCTTTGCAGGACCATAAGAGGGCACTCCTGATAGGTACTAAAAGTTTCGGCAAGGGGTCTGTCCAGACAGTTGTGCCCATGGCGGATGGTTCTGCGATAAGGCTTACTACAAGCAAATATTTTACGCCAAAAGGCCGTTCTATTCACGGAGAAGGCATCATGCCGGATATTACAGTTGAATATGAAGAGCGCTCTCAAAAAGATAAAGAAGTGGATAAGGAAACGGCTTTGCTTGAAAAATTAATGGAAGGTAAAGAAAAAACTCTCGAAGAGAAGGCGGAAGAAAAAAAGAAAAAAGAACTGGATAACCAGCTTTTGAGAGCGATGGATGTGCTCAAAGGGATAGTAATATACAGCGGGAAATAAGTTCTCGATTCCCCGCCACAGAAACAATGGCGGACTCGCTCGAACAATATTCTTCGAGCGGTCATGCGAGCATATCATATGAGCAGAGTCGAGAAGAAACTACTATATGTTAATTCTAGGCATCGAGACTTCATGCGATGAGACAGCTGCGGCCGTTGTGAAAGATGGCACAGATATTTTATCAAATGTAATTTCATCCAGCCTTAAGTATCATAAGAAGTTCGGCGGGGTAGTGCCTGAAATAGCGGCCAGGCATCACGTAGAAAATATAGACAAGGTAATAACCCGTTCTCTGCGTGACGCAGGCCTTAATATAAAAGACATAGACGCCATAGCTGTAACAGACGGGCCGGGCTTGATGGGCGCGCTTTTAACAGGCGTCTCATGCGCTAAGGCCATGAGTTATATCCTTGACAAGCCGCTTATTGCCGTAGATCATCTGAAGGCCCATATATATTCCGCCATCATGATAGAAGACGCGCCTATCTTTCCTTTTATAGGGCTTGTTATTTCAGGGGGCCATACAAGGCTGTATTTAGTGAAGGATTTTAACAGGTTTGGATTGCTGGGGGATACGGTTGATGATGCGGTAGGAGAGGCATATGATAAGGTTGCCAAGATACTGGGCCTTGGCTATCCGGGCGGGCCTGTTATTGACGCTCTTGCGAAAAAAGGAAATTCTCGCGCGATAAGATTTACATGTAAAGCTGTTAATGGCTCTTTAGATTTTAGCTTTAGCGGAATAAAGACCGCAGTGTTGTATTATGTAAAAAACGAACGACGAACGACGAGCGACGAGCGACGAGATATAGCAGCAAGTTTTCAAGAGGCTGTTTTAAACGTTATTGTTGGAAACTCACTTAAGGCAATGGAAAGGTATAAAATAAAATCTTTTGTTGCTGGAGGCGGCGTAAGCGCGAATTCCAGATTCAGGGAGATGATGCAGAGAGAGGCTGTATATAAAGATTTTAAATTGTATTTTCCGCCTATGTATTTATGTTCGGATAACGCCGCGATGACAGCCGGGCTCGGATATAGGCTGTATAAAAAAGGCATAAAAGCGCGGTTAGATATAACAGCAAGAGGAGGCTGCGCATGTTGACCGATACTCAGGTGGTATGGCGATTGTTTCTTGCCGCGGCGCTGGGCGGCATCATAGGTTTTGAAAGAGAGAAGCATAATAAAAGAATGGCAGGCTTCAGGACGCATATACTTGTGAGCGTTGGTTCCGCTCTTATAATGCTTGTTTCAATGCATATATTTGATATTTATTCTGGAAAAGCGCCTGTGGATCCAGCAAGAATAGCCGCCGGGGTAGTGACCGGTATAGGATTTTTAGGCGCGGGGACTATTATTCGTTCAGGCGAATCTGTAAGAGGGCTTACTACAGCAGCGAGCCTTTGGACTGTTTCCGGCATAGGGTTGGCAATAGGGTGCGGTTTTTACATAGCTGGCTGGGCAGCTGCTATCATAGCGTTTGCTGCATTATATTTTTTGCGCAAGATTCCTATAGAAGAAGACAAATAGCAGGCAAATAAGGTGACACTCTGACAATGTCAGAGTGTCACCTTAGCAGAAAGAAAGGACGAAGGGGCGTATGTTGACACGGGATAAAAACGAAAAAAAGATTTTAGATGTAGATGCTGGCATGCAGGGGACTCTCACGTTCAAGGATCCTGTGACTCTGAGGATAAACGGCAGTTTTGAAGGTAAGCTTGACACAAAAGGCAGTCTTATAATAAGCGAAAATGCCTCAGTTCGGGCAGATATAACCGGCGATGAAATAGTAGTAGGCGGAAAACTTACAGGCAACATAGTAGCTGCTGACAGCTTGAGAGTTCTTTCTACCGCCCATATAGCAGGCGACATAACCACTCCGAGCCTTAGCGTAGAAAAAGGCGCTGTTATTCACGGAAAATGCCAGATGCTTACAGGAAACGGCTCAAAAGGCAATATCCTTAACATAGAAGAACTTGCCAGGTACTTAGAGGTAGAGGTTTCCAATATACTTGAATGGGCAAATTCAGGGAAAATACCTGCTTTTAAAGAAGGTAATGACTGGAAATTTGAACGGCCAAAAATAGAAGAATGGATTGCGAAGGAAAAAACAAAGTAATAAAATACGCAGGATACTTCTCGACTCACTCGCTTTGCTCGTTCACTCGAAGAATAATATTGTTCGAGTGAGTCCGCCATTGCTACAGTGGCGGACGAGTCGAGAACTATTAAAGCCATGATGAAAAGGTTTTTGACATCAAAAGAAGCGGCGGATTATCTGGGCATTACGGAAAATGAGCTTATTGATTTATCCAGGGCCAATCAGATTATCGCATATAAGATAGGAGGCATCTATACCAGATTTAAGGTGGATGACCTGGAAATATACCGCAGAAAAGGCGTAACAAAAGGCAGTAAAAAGCATAACAACGGTCATTTTGACAACATTATAGATTTTTTCTATTTTAATGATTTTTATATATACTCCAGCATTATAATAGCCGTGTTACTTTATTTTATATTCAAAAACCCATAATATGGATTCCTCTGCATATTTAAAAGGAGTATTAGGCAAAGTTTATCATAGAAAGATGTCCGCGGACAAGGCTTTTAATGAACTTAAAAACCTTCCTTATGAAAACATGGGGTTTGCCAGGGTTGACCATCACAGGGCTTTTCGCAAGGGTTTTGGCGAGGTTGTTTATTGCGAAAATAAAACCCCTGAGCATGTAAAAAAAATAACTACGGTTCTTTTGAAGCACAAGAACCCGATACTTCTCACGCGCGCCAATAAAGCTCTATATGATTTTCTGAAAAAAACTTTTCCGGCGTTAAAATATAATGAGCCGGGGAGAGTCATATACCTGAAAAAAGGCGGATTAAAAAATAAAAAAACAGTTTTAATACTGACGGCGGGCACCAACGATATCCCGGTGGCCGAGGAAGCCAGGATTACCCTGGAAGTCATGGGAAACAGGGTAAAGACTATTTATGACGTAGGCGTAGCTGGAATACATCGCCTGCTGGATAAGCTTCCTGAAATCTCAAAAGCCAATGTTATAATAGTAGCGGCAGGCATGGAGGGCGCCCTGGGAAGCGTCATAGGAGGGCTCACGGATAAACCTGTTATCGCGGTGCCTACGAGCGTTGGTTATGGCTCCAGTTTTAAAGGCATAGCGCCTTTATTAACAATGATGAATTCCTGCTCACCCGGAGTGGTAGTTGTGAATATTGACAATGGATTTGGCGCAGGTTATTTCGCAAGCTTGATAAATAAATGAACCCAGCCCTTCCTTTTGGGCTGGGATATATATTAGGGAGGAAGGGCTGGGTGAAAAATAAATTTTTAAAAGACAGTATCTATGTCGTAGAAACAAATATAGACGACATGAACCCCGTTATCTATGAGACAGTTATTGAGAAACTTTATAAAACAGGCGCCCTGGAGGTTTTTCTTGTTCCTGTTCAAATGAAAAAAGTAAGGCCCGGCATCTTGCTTACGGTGCTGATACCAAAGGATAAATTAAAAAAAATAGCAGAGATACTATTAAAAGAAACAACCAGTTTCGGGATAAGGTATTACGAGGTAAAAAGGTTAAAGCTTATCAGAAAAAAAAGCGCTGATAATTCAGGCCACGATAAAATCGGGATGAATATAGGCTATATGGGGCGGGAGCTTGTAAAGATTTCTCCGGAATATAGAGATTGCCGCAGAATCGCCTCTAAAAGAAATACGCCTCTCAAAAATATTATATGGTAAAAAAGCAGGAAATCGTAAAAGAAATTGTAAAAAATATAGGGCTTTTAGACGATCAGAAGATCCGCGCGGCGCTTGACGAACAGTACGATACCAAAGAACGGCTCGCTAAAATACTGGTTAGATTGGGCTATGTGGCGAGCGAAGGCGTCGGAAACACCCTCGTGCCGCAAGCGGGCATGCTCCCTGTTTCAATTAAAACAGAAGATATTGATCTGAAAGCAGTCGATGCCATCCCTTCACAACTCGCCGCAGCTCATAGAGTGATTCCCTTTAAGCTTGAAGGGAAGACGCTTTTTCTGGCAACAGATGACCCTATTAATTTCCTCGCGGGCGATTTCTTTGAAAAAATAACAAATCTTGATATAGATATGGAGTTTGCTGACAAGGCTGATATAGATAAGGCGATAGCCGATCTCTATGGTTCTAAGCAAAAAGAAAAGGCGCCCGGCTATAGCGGCTTAAGTAAATTATCGGAAGAGATTAAGGATGTGAAAGGGGGCGATGACGCGCCTGTTATAAAACTGGTAAACATGATAATAGAAGAGGCGCTGAAAAGAAGGGCGAGCGATATACACGTAGAACCCCTGGAGCATAAATTTCGTATCAGGTATAGAATTGACGGGGTTCTGCATGAAATACAGGGGCCTCCGAAGAGATTGCAGGGCTCGATTATAAGCAGATTAAAAATTATGGCAGGGATGGACATAGCGGAAAAGCGGCTGCCCCAGGACGGAAGAATAAAGCTTAGGCTGGAGAATAAAGAATTAGACCTTAGGGTATCTACTTTGCCCGCGACATACGGAGAGAGCGTTGTAATGAGGATTCTGGATAAGAGCGGTTTTATGGTAGGTTTGGAGGATATGGGCTTTTTGCCTGAAAATAAAAAAGAATTCGAGAAACTGATAAACCTTCCCAATGGGATGATTTTAGTCACAGGCCCTACCGGAAGCGGAAAAACTACCACCTTATATGCGGTCCTGAGCCATATAAATCAGAAAGAGAGAAAAGTCATTACGATAGAAGATCCCGTGGAATATCAATTAGACGGCATAAATCAGGTCCAGGTAAGATCTCAGATTAATCTTACTTTTGCGAACGGCCTTCGCTCAATGTTAAGACAGGCCCCTGATATTATAATGGTGGGAGAAATAAGGGATTTAGAAACAGCAGAGATAGCTGTTCAGTCAGCCCTTACCGGTCATCTTATTTTCAGCACTCTTCATACAAATGATGCGGCAGGGGCTGTTACGAGGCTTGTAGATATGGGCGTAAAGCCTTATCTTGTAGCTTCTACGGTACAGGGCATCCTGGCGCAAAGGCTGGTGAGGACAATATGCCCGTCCTGCAGAGAGATTTACAATTCTTCGAAAGAAGAGGCCGTTTTGCTGTCCATCACCCCGGATCAATTAAGAGATTTTGAGTTTTATAAAGGCAAAGGCTGTTCTACCTGTAACAATACAGGCTTTAAAGGCAGGATGGGCATATATGAACTTTTAATAATGACTGACAGCATAAGAGAACTGGTAATAGAAAATACCTCCAGCGCGGTTCTGTGCAAAAAGGCAAGAGAATTAGGAATGAGGACATTAAAAGAAGACGGTATGGAAAAAGTAAAACGCGGTTATACAACAATTGAAGAAATTTTAAGGGTGACTCAGGATGCCTGATAATTCGGATATATTGGATCTATCAAAAATAAATATAGAAAAAGCCGCCATAAATAAGGTCTCAGCATCTACGGCGAGATTCTACAATATAATGCCTATTAAAATAGAAAGGGATTCTGTTGTAGTGGCCGGCCGCGACCTTTCGAACATGAAGCTTATAGATGATTTGCATTTTATGTCAGGCCTGAACATCAGGATGGTGGCCGCAAAAGAAGGCGATATTAAGAAAGCAATAGAGCGGTATTACGGCAAAGAGGAAGAATCGCTCGGAGAAGTCATAGATGAAGCGGAAAAATCAACAAGCAAGATTCCCATAGCCGGTAAAGCAGAAAACGATGTTGATAAATTAAAAGAGATAGCGGCCTCCGCCCCTGTCGTGAAGCTTTTAAATATGATTCTTTTGCGCGCAGTGAGAGAGAAGGCGTCAGATATACATTTTGAGCCTTTTGAAAAAGACTACAAGATACGCTACAGGATAGACGGCATATGCTATGACGCGGCGCATCCTCCGAGAAATTTGAGCCTTGCAATAAGCTCCAGGATAAAAGTTATGGCAAATCTGGATGTTGCAGAAAGCAGGCTTCCTCAGGACGGAAGGATTATGATAGATATTGAAGGGAGAGCGGTGGACCTGAGGGTTTCCACCTTACCTACGCTTTACGGCGAAAGCATTGTAATGAGAGTCCTCGATAAAAGCATTGTAAGCTTGTCGCTCGACCAGATAGGCGTGGACGAAGACATTAAATTAAAAATCAGGGAGATCATAAAAAGGCCGAACGGCATTTTTATGACTACAGGGCCTACGGGAAGCGGCAAAACTACCACGCTTTATTCCTGCCTGAGCGAGATAAATAAAATAGATTATAAAATAATAACCACTGAAGATCCTGTTGAATACGATATAGAAGGCATCATCCAGGTAGCCA
>Ga0210019_1003879_pt1 | contig 13412 bp, 12 predicted proteins | sample CryGeyCG2114_020_2_FD_183969 | JGI IMG/M metagenome (GOLD analysis project Ga0210019, IMG submission 183969) | Groundwater microbial communities from aquifer - Crystal Geyser CG11_big_fil_rev_8/21/14_0.20 (SPAdes) (version 2) | ecosystem: Environmental > Aquatic > Deep subsurface > Groundwater ...
TATTCTGCGGAATAAATATGGTTTCTTTAAAAGAACATCAATGAAACTTCGTTGTGTTTTCATAGGAAGACAGGTTACAAATTTGTCCCTCTATGATAGCACATCATTAATTGTGCACTCAAGTCTAATATAAATAGTTTAATAATTAACCATATAATTATGAGATCACCAGAAATGCCAGGAGGAGCCCTGCCGGAATGGCAACTCTTTCAAGAAAAAGTCCATCTTGTGGACGGAAAACAAAAAGTCGTAGGGTTTAATTCTCCCGATGGAAAGTATTACCCGCTCGCAGAAGGTGAAGAGTTGGTACACATAAAATCTGAAAGCGGTTCCAGCAGAGACACTTTTATTCGCAAAGACGGGCAGGAAATTCCGTTTGATGAGTGAAAAGAAGGTAAATAAATTGCCAAAAAAATGATAAGGAATAGAAATTTCTGTCTACATCACATAACTAACTATATCCCCGTCAACCCAAATCTAGGGATACCCCATACGTTGCATACTGAGTGTGAGATAAAAAAACAATGTTTTTTTGAATGCAACAAAACATACGCAGAGCGGGATAGGAAGGTTGGTGACATAGAGTGGTTTGGATTTTTGTAGAGAGAAAAAGATTCTGGACAGTCTCTTAGTAGTCACGTAATTTCGCAATAATATCAAACCCTTGCATCTTTTCGAGTGCCTTTGCTTCGATCTGTCGAATACGTTCACGGGTAACATCAAATTCTTTCCCCACTTCTTCGAGCGTGTGCGTCACACCATCCGTAAGCCCAAACCGTAATTCGAGAATTTTTTGTTCACGTGCAGAGAGATCGCTAATCGCTTCCTGAATATAATCTTTGAGTAACTCAACCCCTGCGGTATGTGATGGGCTGACGTTCTTTATATCCTGAATAAAATCAGCGAGACTGGAATCGTCATCATCATTATCTCCCACAGATGTTTCAAGAGATACCGTATCCTGCGAAATCTTGATAATATGTTTTACTTTATCAAGATCCTCGCCCATTTCTGCGGCAAGTTCTTCTGGTGTCGGATCACGACCAAGATCTTGCAAAAGCCGTCGCTGGCGTTGTTTGAATCGATTGATCGTCTCTACCATGTGAACCGGAATACGAATCGTGCGGGACTGGTCAGCAAGCGCGCGCGTGATTGCCTGACGAATCCACCATGTCGCGTAGGTAGAAAATTTGTATCCACGACGATAATCAAATTTTTTTACTGCACGAAATAGCCCAATATTCCCTTCCTGAATCAGATCAAGAAGCGATAGTTGTTTTCCAACAAATTTCTTTGCAATAGAGACGACGAGACGCAGGTTTGCTTCTATCATTTGTCTCTCAGCGGCCTTATCACCGCGTTCTTTTCCTTTTGCCAATGTCACCTCTTGTTCTGCGGTTAAGAGTGGAATTTTCCCGATCTCACGCAAATACATTTGGATCGAGTCTTGTGAAATACTCGACAGATCAAACACCCCTTTTTCTTGATCAGGTTGCTGGCCGCGAAATGCCGCCAGTTTTTCTTTTTCTTCTGTCCGTCGTCGACCCAATAATCCGGTTTCTCCACCTGCTCGTGATTCAACAATCGGCACGCTATTAAAATCTACCGTGTCGAGAAATCCTTCGAATATCTCCAAGTAATGTTCAAAGTGTGGAAATGTCTGAAACATTTCTTCATACGTCAAAAACCCACGTCGGCGCCCTTTTTGGAGCAACTCCCACATGCGTTCTTCTGTTGGTTCAATCACATCCTCTTTTGAAAGTGGTGTAAGTACTTTTGCTTTTCTATTTCGAGATGTGCTTCGTTTTCTGGAAATTGATTTCCGTGTGTGTTGTTTTGACCCGAGAGAAACTATTTTTTTTGTTGCGGTGGCGTTCCGCATTTTGTTTGTACCTGTCTGTCTCTTGCTCTGCGTGAGAGCTGAAACGATAGTCGCGTTTTTTTTGCGAGGAGCAGATTTTTTCACTGCTTTCTTTTTGGAAGATGCTACCTTTTTTTTGGCAACAATGTTCCGTTTAGTTGTGACTTTTTTTCTCGATGGCATTGAGAAATGGTATATACCTCAAATATCTGAATACATTCCTTCTGAAGATAGTATTCAGAAACTTGAGGTATATGATTATAATGAATGAAGATATCGAACACGTTCTGAAATTTTTTTCATCTGTGCATCATCCTTTGTCGCTTCTGCTTTTTGCATGTCTGATTCAAGTGCTTTAAGCATATCCTGTCGCAATGTTTCGTGAAGTATGGCGAGCATCACTGATGCTTCTTTTTGGAGCACACTCGTCTCTAGCCCAGAGAGAAATAAGGAGCCTTCCATGAGAAGAATATCCACTGGATTTTCATGCCCCGCACTGGGTGTATCGAGGTGTTCTTTTTTTTCAAAAAATTCTCGAATCACTTCGGTATCCAGTGAACGAGATTTAGTATACTGCATTTTTACCATTTCGTAAAGGGGATAATTTGTAAAACCCCGCGTTGCTTCAAAGAGTTCGTCATTCACTCTCCCCAGACTCTCTCCTTCCTTTCCGCCAAGGAGTGCCATGAGGTATCTATTGAACAATAGTTCTGTACGGCTCAGCCCCCTCTTTGTAGACTGGACAGACTTATCCTTATTTGTTGCGGAGTTTGTTGTTCTTAATTCTCGATCTTTTACTAGACGTTTCATGTCATCTCTCAAAATAACAACATCCACCCCGAGTCGCCCACCGAGTTCCTGAAGCCAATGGTCTCTTTCTACCGCAAATGGAATGCGTGCAATCTCTGGAAGCAACGCATCCACAATCTCTTGCTTTTCTCGCGGATTGGAAACATCTTTTCCTGCAAAGCCCCTGGAGAAATACCAGTTCATAACAGGACTCGCCTTCTCAACAGAAGAAAACCACACATCTTTATTGAGCTTCAAGCATTCGTCTGGATCTTTTCCCTTTCCCTCTGGAATTTCTATCACCTTTACAAACAACCCCTGTTCTATCGCCATATCAATTCCTCGTTTTGCTGCTTTTATTCCCGCTGCATCCCCATCAAACGCCATATTCATGTTTTCTGAATATCGCTTCAAAAGCGTAATCTGATGTTCGGTCATTGCAGTGCCACTCGTCGCCACCACATTTTTCATTCCTGCCTGATGACACGCAATCACATCCATCTGTCCCTCGACCATCACAACCAAATTTTTCTTGCGAATTTCTTGTTTTGCTTTGTTAAGTCCAAACACAACACTCGATTTGTCATATACCGGTGTCTGTGGTGTATTGACGTATTTTCCTCCTGACTTTTCTGTTTCAACAAGTACACGCCCGGTGAACCCAACAACATTTCCATGCACATCCCAAATCGGAAACATAATGCGTCCACGAAATCTGTCATAAAATCCGCTCATCTTACTAAAGGCTTGTGCTGAGCGACCGGAAGAAGCCGAAGTATCTTTTTTTATAGTAAGCCCTGATGCAACAAGGTCATCAATACTATATCCTTTTTTTAACAAATACTGTGTCAGCAAATCCCACTGATCTGGCACAAACCCAATCTGCCACTCCTCAATTGTCTCTGGCAAGAGCCCCCTATTCTTCAAATATTCTTGCGCCGATTTTGACACATCCATCTTTGTGAGAACATGATGATAAAATGTCGCCGTGGCACTATTTATTTCTTTAATTCTATTTTTTTGACTCGACTGCGCCTTATCCTCAAATGTATTTGTCAGCTGTACGCCTGCCTTATTTGCGAGCGTTTTCAATGCTTCCACAAAATCCATCCCCTCTATTGTCTGCACAAAACTAAACACATCCCCCCCTTTTGAACACCCAAAACAATGCCAGCTCTGACGCTCGCGGTTCACCATAAAGGACGGTGATTTCTCCTGATGAAACGGACACAGCCCCTTATGGTTGATGCCACTCGGTTTCAACTGGACGTATTCCCCTACGACGTCGACGATGTCTAGTTTTTGTTTTATGAGTTCGGTGTCTTTCATACATAGCTGTAGAGTACGACAGAGAGGACAAAAAGGCAAGGTTGTTTTTTGCTATGGGATGTACTATAGTTGTAAAAAAGGAAAACACGGCATATTTTTTACTATATACGGTTGTATTTTATACAAGTTCTTATAACAGGGACAACCGTCTAAAAACAACGCACCTGCTCTACATATGGCAAACGATTACGACAAACTATTTCGGGAATATCAAAAAACCCACACAAAACCAGATAAACAATACAGCATGTTGCCGACTGTACTAAAACTGGCTTCGCCATTGAAAGACAAAGTTGCTGTTGATGTTGGTTGTGGTGACGGCTTTTTCTCTTTCGCATTTGCGAAAAAAGCAAAGAAGGTTTATGGGATAGATAACGAAGAAAAACAAATTGACGAGGCAAAAAAACATGCTCTACCTAACACGCAATTTAATTTTTCGGATATGTTGGATTTTAACTATCCAAAATCCGATGTAGTAAATATTCCTTTTGTTTTGGGATATATACCATCACCCGAGCCTATTCTGAAATTATTTCAGAAGATTCACGCTTCGTTGAATAAAAATGGTAAAGTTGTAGGCATTATTGACGCACCAAAAGCAAATGTTCATGATAATAAAATATTTGGCTCTGTAAAAAAAATAAAATCTTTCAAAGAGGGGGCGAAATTAAAAATAGAGCTATATGATGATAATAAAAAAATTGTTACATTAAACGCCTATTATTATACTAAAGAAACAATAGAACATTTGCTTGATAGTGTCGGATTTACAGAGATTCAATGGCACAAGCCGATAATTTCCAAAACAGGGATAAAAAAACATGGCTTAAATTTTTGGAAAAAATATTTAAACAATCTTGATGTAGCTTATTTTACTGCCAAAAAACTATGATAAAAAAATGAAATGTGACTCTCAGACCCCCCCTTTCCCCTTTGCTACTTTTATAAATTCTCGAAAGAGCGGATGCGGTCGCATAGGACGAGACTTGAACTCCGGATGAAACTGTACCCCTACAAAAAATGGATGATTTTCTAATTCAACAATTTCAACGAGATCTGATTCAGGATTGATACCAACGACCTTCAACCCTGCTGTATCCATCTCATCACGATAGGCATTATTAAATTCATAGCGATGCCGATGACGTTCTGAGATCTTTGCTTTTCCATATGCCTTTCTTACTTTTGATCCTGCGAGAAGGTCACAGTCATACGCCCCGAGACGCATGGTTCCACCATATTTTTCTTCTTGAATATTCTTTGCTTGGTTTGGATTCACAATAATAATCGGATGGCTAGTCGTATCATCGACTTCTACCGTATGTGCCCCTGACTTCTTCAATATATTGCGAGAAAATTCCACACACGCAAGTTGCATACCATAACAAAGTCCAAAATATGGAATCTTTTTTTCTCGTGCAAATTGAATAGCAGAAATAATTCCTTCAATACCACGAGTTCCAAAACCTCCTGGTACAATTATTCCATCAAATTTTTTTAATTGTAACAATTTTTTTTTATCTTTTTCGAACTCTTCTGAATCAACCCAGGTTAATATTGGTTTTACATTGTGAAACCACGCCGCGTGCTTTACTGATTCAATCACAGAGATGTATGAATCTGCGAGCGTAAAATTTCCCGTGCCAAAATATTTTCCTACGACAGCAATGTTCACTTCTGTATGCGCATTCTTAATTTTCTTCACAAAACTTTGCCATGGTACCATATTACTTTTTCTCGAAGGCATCTGTAATGCTTTGAGCAACTTATTTCCAAGTTGTTGTTCTTCAAATTTGACTGGAATTTCATAAATAGATGCAACATCTGGGGCTGAAATACAATTTTCTTTTGGAACACCACAAAACGTCGCGAGCTTCTCTCTGCGAGGTTTATCCAGTTCCATGGGACCACGCGCGATAATGACGTCAGCCTGCAACCCTGCTTGGTTGAGCAGCCGAGACGCATGCTGTGTCGGCTTTGTTTTCATTTCTCCGAGGTGTGCTGGCACAGGAAGATAGCTCACGAGAACAATCGCCACATCGCCTGGATGTGCCATCTCGAGTTCACGAGCAGCTTCGAGAAAGAGAATGTTCTCGTACTCCCCTACGGTTCCCCCAATTTCTATAATGGCGATATCAGCGTTGTGATGCTTTTGCGCTCGCTGTATCCTCCCAATAATTTCTTCTGGAATATGTGGTACTACCTGAACACATTTTCCTTTATACTTCATGCTTCGCTCATTGCTGATTACTGTTTGATAGACACGACCTGTCGTCATATAATTTAGAGATGACAAGTCGACATCAAGAAAGCGCTCGTAATTTCCCATGTCTTGATCTGTCTCGTCTTTATCATCTGTAACAAACACTTCACCGTGCTCAAGTGGATTCATGGTTCCTGCATCAACATTGACATACGGGTCAGCTTTGAGTGCAGTCACACGAAATCCCTTTGCTTTCATAATTGCTCCAATTGAGGCTGAGGTTACTCCCTTTCCGACTCCTGACAACACACCCCCTACTACGAAGATATATTTTGGACGTTTTTTTGCCATATTAGTTGTTATCTATTATGAAAACTAAAGATTACTATTTGACTTCGTCAAATAAGATTAAAGACTACACAACAAAACATATAGTAATCTTCAGTCTTGTTTTGCGACTTGTCCGCCTTGGGTGGAAGCAACACATATATTTCAGTCTTCTATACAAACAACACTAATTTTAAAATCCAAGCAATTATACCAAAAACTCCAGCAAATAAAAAACCCTCCGAAGAGGGAGAGTTTATTGAGCGGAGATGGTGACAGTGAGCTCTGCCTCGAGACCGTGCGGAAATTCTATTTTGACCAGATGTTCACCCGTTTCTTTTATAGGTGCTTCGAATATCACTTGTTTTGGATCAAGATTTGTCTTCAATTGATTTTTTACCGCAAAGGTGACAGCATTCGGACTGAGTGCTGCATAGAGATGTCCTTTTTCATTTATTTTTTCTGCTACCGTAATCTCCATCCCATCGAGCTTTGCCACAACTTCTTGCGTACGCTTAAGCTCAAGCTCATTTGCTTTTTGATTGATGGCAAGATCAGCTTCTACCGCCGCGACCGCCTGCTTTGTAGCAGACTGTGCAAGCCCTTGTTTTATCAAAAAATTGCGGGCATAGCCGTCGGCAACGTCCTTGATTTCCCCTTTCCTCCCTGTCCCCTTGATATCTTGAAGTAGAATGACTTTCATAGAATTTTATTATAACACAGGTATGGTAGCATAAAGGTTGATAAAAGGGCAAGAGGGTGGTAGGATACAGACGATTCAAAGGGCTCAAATGTGACGAAGGCTACAAATGATCCCAAAGACGTTGTTTCTGTCCCTTTGCCCCTTTTGCTTCATTTGTAGCCTTTATCCCCTTTTACTATATGAAATCAGGTTTTGTGGCCATTGTTGGTCGTTCCAACGTCGGAAAATCTACTCTTCTCAATACGCTCGTCGGGACAAAAATCGCTGCGACGAGTTTTCGTGCCCAGATGACTCGACATCTAATTCATGGCGTGATGAATATCCCTGGCAATGCTAATTATCCATGTGGACAGGCTGTTTTTGTCGATACTCCTGGATTTTTTCGAGACAAAAAAAGTTCTCTTACATCAAAACTATTAAAAAAAGTCCATGAAGCACTCGAAGGAATCGATCTCATCATCTATGTCGTCGATCCATCACGTGAAATTGGCGATGAAGAACGCGGGCTCTACGGTATGGTGCGACATCTCGATATTCCAAAATTGCTTGTCTTGAACAAGAGTGATTTACCTCAAAAAGATCGTGAACATGAAAAAGAATATCGCCAATGGACATCTGATTTTGAAGAAGTGTTTACACTTTCGGCGCTCAGAGCGAGTCACATTCAACCATTGCGTGAAAAAGTACTTGAGTTATTGCCGGAAGGCGAAGCGATGTATCTCGATAATCAACTGACAAATGTAACAGAAGATTTTTTTGTGGAAGAATTGATCCGCGAAAAAGCATTTGCCGTGCTCGACAAAGAAGTCCCGTATTCACTGACAGTGAAAGTTGACAGCATTGAAAACAAGCCTGACATGTTTGTCATTGAAGCACGTATTTTGACAGACGAGGAACGCTACAAAAAAATTATTATTGGAAAAGGGGCATACAAAATTAAGGAAATTGGACAGCTCGCCCGCAAAGAGCTGGAGCAAGCACTGAACAAAAAAGTATTTTTAGCGCTCGAAGTAGAGGTTGACACACATTGGGTGGAAGGGATTTAGATTATTGGATTATTGGTTGATTTGTCTATTTGTACATATACCTTATATAGTCACTATCCGTACACTCTCAAAAAAATAGATAACAGGCGGACGTTTTTCGAATGTAAGGGAGCGACAATATCCCAATATTTTTTGAATGAGGACATTCCTTGGCTTCTTCAAGACCTACCCAATCTTATTCTTGCCCAAAAAAAGTATAATGAAGAGTGCTCCACTGTGATTCGCTTTCGTGTGAGTCCATCTGATAAAAAACGAATCGAACAGAATTCACTTCAAAAAGGATATACGTCTGTATCAGGCTATATGAGAGATATTGCAATGGGAAGATAAGCCGTATATTTTTTGTTATCCATACCGCTCATCCAAATACTCAACAATATCACCACTCTCATACATCATCACCAGATTGCTCGGATCAGTCGTGTCGATGAGAAACGGCACCATCTCCTGTCCGCCAAGCTTTTTGAGAATCTCGCGCTTCTTACTCCCCTTTTTTGACGTGTGACAGACAAAATCAAGGTCGAGATCTTCGAGCTTTTTGCGCACCTTTGCGCAATATGGGCAATGTTCCATTTGATATAGTTCTAGCATAGTACGTATTGCTTATTCCTTATTGTACATTTTATTTAGGATCTTCAAAAACCTGTTTTACTAGCACAATGTCAAGGGCAATTTTCTTTTTTAATTCTTTTTCAGATGGATATTGTTCAAACGTGGACACTCGTTGGACAGGCACGACTATCAAACGCTCACCATATATATCCGGTCCCGTATACTCGATAAGATGCGCCTCTACTTTTCTCATATCAGGAAAGATAACAAGACCTGCGATGTACTCTTTTCCACCAAGCATTGCTTTTGCGGCATACACACCGGCATCAAGATGTTTATGCAAACCATTACAATCTATATTTGCCGTGGGATATCCTAATTTTTTCCCGACTCCGTCACCTTTAATAATAATACCTTCAAGCATATTATTGTTGTAATATCTCAAATGCTTTTTCAAGACCCATATCGCGAATCTCTACCTTCTGATCTTCTTCTGTTGGCACGATAAACATGGTATCTAAGAGCACATCGGGAGTGATACCTGTTCCGTTGATAGCTCGGTCGCTGGGAGTAAACCATTTTGCAATGGTCAACTTTAACGCGGATCCGTCTGAAAAAATCTGAAAATCTTGTACAGAACCTTTACCAAATGTCTGTGTTCCCACAATGGTGCCGGACAGATGATCCTGAATAGCGCCTGCAACAATCTCTGAGCCGGATGCGGTTCCTTCGTCTACAAGAACAACGGTAGGAATGCCCGCAAACCGGTGCTTTCCACGAGTTCGGTGTATATTCTCTTTACCGTCAGCAAATCGTTCCGTTACCACCACCCCTTGATCTATCCATTCGCTTGCGACATCAATTGATGTCTGCAAAAATCCACCGGGATTCATGCGCATGTCGAGGATAATACCTGCCACGTTGTCATCAATAACGTCTTCTACGATTGTATCAAAATCCGACCATGTATTTTCATTAAAATAACTGAGTCGTATGTAAGCAATAGACCTTTCCTTCATATCCCATGTCACCGTTGGGATGGTAATCGTATCGCGCACTACCGACACATCCTCAAGCGCTAGTCCATCATGAGACACGGTAAGAAGTACGATGGTGCCCTTTTTTCCACGAATATGCGACACTGCTTCTTCGAGTGACATGTCAAATGTATCTGTGCCATCGATAGCAAAAATTTTGTCTCCCGCCTTTAGACCTGCCTGCTCTGCGGGCGATCCTATGAGTGGCGCAACCACTATCAATTGATCATCTTTCAAACCAATCTCAGCGCCAATCCCTTCAAATTCACCTGCAAGATCTCTTGCAAATGCTTTTGCTTCTTCTGGAGGGAAATACGTTGAATACGGATCATGAAGTCCCGCGACAAGCCCCTGAATCGCCCCGTAAAACATATCTGGTTCTTTTACAGGTTGTTCTACGTATGTTGTTTTTATCACGCCCCATACTTCCCAAAATTGTTCAAATGATACATCTGTTGAACGAGATTTCTCATACACATCAAGCACTTTTGAAATTTCAACGTGTCCTGAATCACCGGAAATATAGTCAACAACACTGTACCATGAGCCAACATACACGCCAGAACCAAATAATACCAAGAACAGAAGAGACCATCCGATTCGTTTAACCCAAGACGTTTGAACAGGTTGTTCGTGAGTATATCCATTCATACATTATTTCTCTCTCATAATATGAGCGCCTAGCGCGGTGAGTGTTGTCTCGATAGACGGATACCCTCTATCAATATGGCGTATATTTTCAACAATAGTTTCACCCTCGGCCACAAGACCTGCTGCCACATACGCCATCCCGGCGCGCAAATCCGGGGACGCAAGCGTCCTGCGCCGAAGGGGTGTTTTTCCATTAACAATAACCCGATGTGGATCAGCAATGATAATGTTTGCACCCATGCCGTTCAAAAAATCTGTGAAAAACATTCGACCCGGATACATTTTTTCAAAAAATAGTGTTGACCCCTCTACTTGCGTTGCAAGAACGATGGCGAGGCTCATGATGTCAGAAGGGAAACATGGCCATGGTTGAGAATAAAATCCTTTCACTCGTGCCCACTGTTGGTCTTGTACACGAAGGTGTTGTTTTCCAGAAACGATCAGTCTGTCCCCGTGTGCCTTTGTGCTCACTCCAAGTTTTTCAAAAAAATACAGCATGGTTCTGAGATCCTCGTGAGTAACCGGTCCTATCGTTACTGCGCCGCCGGTAATGGCTGCGAGGATGATGAATGTGGCCACGTAAATATAATCAATGGGAACACGGTATGCTGTGCCTTGTAATGACGGTACTCCTGTAATATGAATTTCATTCGACCCGCCTCCTTGTATGTCTGCTCCCATTTTGGTGAGCATGAGACAGAGTTCACGAACTTGTGGTTCAGATGCCGCGTTCGTGATCGCTGTCTTCCCTTTTGCTAGGACAGCCGCCATAATAACATTTTCAGTTGCAGTCACACTTGGTTCATACAGATGCACATTCGCACCTGTTAGATGACCAGAGAGAGAAAAAGAATCATCACCAATTTCCTTGAACACCGCACCAAGCGCAGTAAGGCCGTCAAAATGCGCTGTCATTTCACGCGGACCAATTTTATCACCTCCCGGATATACACTGTGGACACTTCCAAAACGAACAAGGAGCGGCCCAAGCAGGACATTTGAAGAACGGAGTTGTTTTGCAAAATCTGCCGGTATGTTTGTCGACGTAATGTTGGCACACTGTATTGTCGCCTCTCCAGCACTGCTGTTATATTCCACAGTAGCACCAAGAAACGTTAGCATATCAAACATAACACTCACATCTGAAATTCCAGGAACGTTCGTAAGGTACACTTTTTCTTCCGTTAAAAGAGACGCAGCTATCATTTTAAGCACGGCGTTTTTGTTTCCTATTGTTTGAACCTCGCCATTGAGAGGTTTTCCACCTTGTATGATAAATCGTGACATGTTGAAATTTGCCTATGTTTCAAGTACCATTATACTCAATCTGGAATAAAAAGTCCAGATACATAACATGTACGATTATGTGGTATCCTGATATAAAACTCACAAGGACAATTCGTCTTGCAATTATGGTCACACTCATCATGAGTTTTTTTATTATTTCTCCGATTATCATTTTCTACGCCTCCGGGTATCGCTTTGATTTCAATTCTTATAAAATAAAAAAAACAGGTATCATTGCAATAGATGTCACCCCAAAGGATGCCCGCATGACACTCAACAACAGTATATTGAACAAAACAAGTCCTCTCCAGCTGACCAATAGAGCGCCTGGAATATATCCACTCCGTATCCAAAGAGACGGGTATCTTCCATGGACCAAAACGATCCACGTTGAGAGTAATCAAACAACATACATTACAAATCTCTATCTTTTTCTTGATGTACTTCCAACACTCGAATTTCAAATGCAAGGCACCACCCTTTCTTCTACCTATTCATCTGATGGACGTTTTGTTTCCATACTCAACAAGATCGACAATACTGTCTATGAAGTACATCTCTTTGATGGAGAGAAAGAAACTGAATCAATTATCTGGCACGGTGAATCTCATATCAGACCAATCCTCATCTGGTCATTACATGCACCACGCCTCGCAATACTCTCTCAACCAGACACAACAGCCGAACAGCGTATAGAAACAATCAATGCAGAACATATCCAACGAACACAGACATATCTCCTAACTAGTACATCGACACTGCGGATGCAGTGGCAAGAACACGGCAATGATATACTCTATGTCAATAAAAAAAAAGATATTCTCGCCCTGTCAAACGGAAATATTCAAACCATTGCAGCGACAACATCGTCTCTCTGGTTTGTCGATAGTAATGAAGAAATATGGAGTATTTCCAGTACGCATGAACTTTGGAAAAATGATACTCTTATTTTTCCTATGCTAAAAGATGGTCGTATTGCAGAGATAGTAGATACACGAACAAACAATGTCATCGTAAAGACAGATACAGACATCTGTATTCTCTGGCTTGATTCGGGAGAAACAACCTGTATCCCTGTGACGCACATATTCCCTCGGATCTATGGAAAAAGTTGGAGTACATGGATACTCTGGTCTGAGTGGGAAGTATATGAACTTAAAGAAAATGGCGATAGCATTCTCCTCACCCGCACGAATGAGCCATTATACAGCCTGTCTGCGTCAACAAAAAACAATTCACTCTTTTTTGGATTTGATACGAACATTACTGCCTTTGATCCACAATTTCGCACAACACATATACTGTTTTCCGGAGAATCACATATACAATCTATAGCCACACAAGATGCAGGTGATTACATCCTCTTTCACACATCCATTAACGAACGCAATGGCATCTACAAAAGAATGCTGTAGTACCGCTTTAATGTAATTTTTTCGAATGAACATTTCAAAATTCCGAGCGAGGGGTTGGTAAAAAACTGGAAGCGATACGGGTGTGTACCGGTGAGATTTTGAACCGAGCCACAGCCGGAATTTTTGGATGTTGGACGGAAAGAATTATGTTACAGTGGTACTTATATTACAATCCCCTGAATAATGGCATTCCATTGTTTGGATTTGTGGGG
>Ga0210019_1003888_pt1 | contig 13386 bp, 15 predicted proteins | sample CryGeyCG2114_020_2_FD_183969 | JGI IMG/M metagenome (GOLD analysis project Ga0210019, IMG submission 183969) | Groundwater microbial communities from aquifer - Crystal Geyser CG11_big_fil_rev_8/21/14_0.20 (SPAdes) (version 2) | ecosystem: Environmental > Aquatic > Deep subsurface > Groundwater ...
TGAGTTGAACATGAACTTTGAGTGGAGCTTCGTAGGTGAGATTTTTCTGTTTGGCAATTTTAGCGTCGTGTTTGGCATCTCCGATTTTGTGTTCCAAAAAGTGAAGTTCCATTTTATCACCTGAAAAGTCTACGATAGGGGAAACTTCATCCAATAATTCTCGAATTCCTTCGGATAAAAATGATTTATATGAATCAGTTTGAACTTCGATCAAATTAGGCATCGGAAAATCCGATTGTTTATTTAAAAACGTTCGTTGGAGCGTTTTGGGTGATTTGGTGGATTCTGATTTTACGGTTGATTTTGATTTTGAAGCAGAGACCTTTTTCGTCGGTTTTGGCATAGTTTCGAGGTGAGGAAGTGATAAAAGAGAAGGGGCGCGGGGCCCCTTAAAGTGCTTGTTTTTAGCTTTCCTTAGAACTTCCTCAACTCATCCGTAGCAGGAAAAGCGCGTTGTTATTCTACGCATAGGTTATCTTATGTCAAAAGGAAATGCGACGTACCCTTAAAAAATCTATTGAAAATAAGTTAATATATTTTCTAATAAATCTTTAGGAACCTCTGAAAAATACACCGATGACTGCAATTTCCCCCCTTCGGCTACAAATGACTCAGACCTCCTCACCGTATCGTAACCTTATACGGCATTGTCGGCCTTCGTCAAGGATAAGGTGTTTGGATGATATCCAAACGTTTGCTTTTGGCCCCGCATTCGCGGGGCTGTCGCTCGAAGGGTTGAAAATTTCGTAACAACGCCGTATTTTTCAGAGGTTCCTTTATTGTCCGAGGTACTTTTTGCAATAGTCGAGGCTTTCTTTGAGACTTTGTTCCACTTTTTCTTTGTGTCCCGCATGGAAATTGCTTGGTTTTACTTTAAGGGCAATGATTCCTTTGAAGTCGTCCGCTTTAAGTGTTTCAAGAAATTTTTCAAGGGGCAGGCTTCCTGTTTCCGGAGGAGCGTACCCTTTGCCTTTGTAAATGTTTGAAAGGTGTACGTGAACCATGTAAGGCTTGAGTGTTTCATAAAGTTCCAGAAGGTCTGCCTTTTTTTCTCCGGCGCGGGAGGTATCAAGCGACACATGTTTGAATCTTTTTAAATCACTGATGCTGGCCATGGCATGTTCAGGGATAAATCCGAGCATGGTTTTAGTGGAAGCATTTTCAAGGGCAATGGAGATGTTTTCTTTTTGGCGAATCTTGGGAATTTCGTTTTTAAGCCATTTAGAAATGGTTCGGTCGAAAATTTTTGGTGGCTGAATAACAATGATTCGAGTTCCCAATGTTTTTGCCATGATGATGGCTTCTTCAATTTTGGCTTTGGATGTTTTTGCCGGAGTTTGAATGGATAAAACAGGCATTCCTTCTTTTTCGGAAATTTCTTTGATGTAATCCGTATCTAGTGAATCAAAATCGCCATTGACCATGGCAAGTCCAACACCATCAAAACCCGCTTCTTTGGCGAAACGAAAAATACGGTGAAGGCCATAGCCTTTGAGTGATTCGGTTGAGAGGGCGAGTTGCATGGGGAGGAGGTTGGTTAGTCTGTAGTCGGTAGTCTAATAGACAGTAGATTTTGATCTTTATATATTATACCTGATTTACAGGGGAAAATCAAGTTTCCTTAGGAGTGATTTTTGTTACTCCATTCATGTAAGGCTGAAGCACATAAGGAATTTCGATGGAGCCGTCGGCTTGTTGGTAGTTTTCCATGATGGCGACCAAAGTGCGACCAATGGCGCATGCGGTGCCGTTGAGTGTGTGAATAAATTCATTTTTGCCTTCAGCGGTTTTGTAACGGATTTTTGCGCGACGGGCCTGGTAATCCGTGCAGTTGGAGCAAGAGGTGAGTTCGCGGTATTTTTCTTGAGTGGGGATCCACGCTTCGAGGTCGTATTTTTTGGCGGCGGGATAGCCAAGGTCGCCGGCACAGATGTTCACGACTTGATAAGCGAAACCGAGTTCAGTCATGATTTCTTCTTCAATGGAGCGGATGAGTTCGTGTTCCGCTTCGGAGTTGTCGGGATGGCAGAAAGAGAACATTTCAAGTTTATCAAATTGGTGGACGCGGATGATGCCTTGTGTGTCTTTGCCATAGGAACCGGCTTCGCGGCGGAAGCAAGATGAGAAAGCCACGTAACGAAGGGGGAGTTTTTCAGAATCAAGAATCTTATCGGCGTGGAGCATGGTGAGTGGGACTTCTGACGTGCCTACGAGGTAGAGATCATCATTGTCATCATCTTCATTTATTTTTGGATTTACATGATAGATTTCATTGCGATCCGCTGGGAAAAATCCAGTGGCCATCATGGCGTGTTCTTTGACCAGCACCGGCGGTACGACCGGTGTAAATCCTTTAGATACTAATTTATGCATTACGAATTGAACGAGGGCAAATTCGAGTAGAGCGGCTTCTCCTAAAAGGTATCCAAATCGTGAGCCGGACATACGAGTGGCATCTTCGAGGTTAAGGATGCCAAGTGAGGTGCCGAGTTCAACATGATCTTTGGGTTCAAAGTTAAATTTTTTCGGTTTACCGTGCTGGGTGGCTACCACGTTTTCTTCTTCGCTTTTGCCTTCGGGAGTGCTGGCGTGGGTGAGGTTGGGGAGTGTGATGAGAAGATGGTAGAGTTCGGCTTCGATTTGTTGTTGGTCGGTAGCGGCCTGTTTTTCATCTTCGCCTACGGTTTTCATTTTGGCAATGGCCGCTTGTTTTTCGTCGCCTTGAAGTTGCGCGATTTGAGTGGAAGCTTCATTTTTTTGAGCGCGTACGGATTCGATTTGTTGGAGAAGTCCTCGATTTTTAACATCAAGTTCAATCACACGATCAACCACGGTTGGGTCCATGTGGCGTTTCTTGAGATCGGCTTTGATGGCCGCGGGGTTGGTACGAAAAAGGTTGATATCAAGCATGGGCACAGTTTAGCGGGCAGCGACATCAACAGCAAGAGATTGCGTTGGAGGGCTGATTGTAGTGGCTCTCTGGGCGCGTTCATGGATTCTCTTTAACCATTCTTCGATTTCTGTGGTGTCTTTTTCGTTAGCTTCATAGGCGGCTAAAGCGCTGTCGTATTCTTCGGCGGTGAATTGTTTGTTGCCGGCTTGCCAATATGGTTCTTTTGCTATGTCTCCTTCGATTTCGAAAGTGGTTCCATTGTGGTATCGAAAGAATCGTCCTTTGTGAGTTAAGGGATCAGAGTTGTATATTTCAACCATTTTGAATGGGGTTAAATAAAAAAATGGCCTCCTTTTTTGTGGAGACCTGGGGGATTGATGTGTGCACATTGTTTAGCCCCTGACCTCCGTCAGTTTAAAAAAGGAAAAGCTAAAAAAGAAAGATTGAGTGTGCATTGAGATTAGTTTAGGGGAGGGTAGTAGAAGGGTCAAGTGATTTCGGGACGTTGGGCGATTCTGGAACCTGCAAGGGATAATTAAAAATAAGAAGAAGCGCCCCCTCCCAGAAGCGCTTCTTTGTCGTTAAATGAGTTTAACTATTTCCCTTCCTCTTCTACTACTTCGCCGTCGACCACAGAGTCGTTGTCGCCTCTGTCCGCGTCCTCATTCATGTCTTTGACGTTCACGCCGTCCTCGGATTGGCCGGTGTTTTTGTAGAGTTCGGCGCCGATTTTTTGGATCTCTTCGGAAAGGGCGTCAGCAGCGGCTTTGATCTCGTCTATTGTGGCGTCTTCTTTGGCAAGCACGTCGCGCACCGCTTTGATCTTGGCTTCAACCGGTTCTTTCACTGCGTCGCTCACTTTGTCTGCGTTTTCTTTGAGCGTACGTTCGGCTTGGGTGGCGAGGGTGTCGGCTTGGTTGCGGACTTCCACACTGTCTCGTTTTTTCTTGTCTTCGTCTGCGTGTATTTCGGCTTCTTTTCGCATTTGTTCAATTTCTTCGTTAGACATTCCACTCGAGCCGGTGATGGTGATGTGTTGTTCTTTGCCAGTACCTTTGTCTTTGGCTTTGACGTTGAGAATCCCATTGGCGTCGAGGTCAAAAGTCACTTCAACTTGTGGCACGCCGCGTGGGGATGGAGGGATACCATCGAGAATGAATTTCCCAAGGGATTTGTTGTCACCTGCCATGGATCGTTCACCTTGAAGCACGTGGATTTCCACGGAACCTTGGTTGTCTGCGGCTGTTGAAAATACCTGAGATTTTGAGGTTGGAATGGTGGTGTTGCGTTCAATGAGTGGAGTGGATACCCCTCCGAGCGTTTCGATTCCAAGGGTGAGGGGCGTGACATCCAAGAGGAGCACGTCCTTAACATCTCCTTGAAGTACTCCTCCCTGAATGGCCGCGCCGAGGGCCACGACTTCATCCGGGTTGATGCCTTGGTGTGGTTCTTTGCCAAAGATACTTTTTACTTTTTCTTGAACAGCGGGCATGCGGGTCATTCCTCCCACAAGGATTACCTCGGCAATGTCGCTGGCGAAAATGCCGGAGTCTTCCATGGCTTTGTGGCAAGGAGCAACGGTTTTTTCAATGAGTGCAGAAACAAGATCTTCGAGTTTGGCACGGTTTAATTTGATGTTGAAATGTTTGGGTCCGCTTGCGTCCGCGGTAATGAACGGAAGGTTGATGTCGGTTTCGTGAGTGGAAGACAATTCAATTTTGGCTTTTTCTGCAGCCTCTTTGAGGCGTTGAAGTGCCATTTTGTCGTTTTTCAAATCCACACCTTGGTCTTTTTTGAATTCATCTACCAACCATTCTAGGATGACTTCATCAAAGTCATCTCCTCCAAGTTGTGTGTCTCCATTAGTGGAAAGCACTTCAAACACACCGTCACCGAGGTCAAGAATGGACACGTCAAAGGTTCCACCTCCAAGGTCATAGACTGCGATTTTTTTATCGCCACCTTTTTTATCGATTCCATAGGCAAGGGCAGCGGCTGTGGGTTCATTGATGATACGTTTGACTTCGAGGCCTGCGATTTTACCTGCGTCTTTGGTGGCTTGTCTTTGTGAATCATTGAAGTAGGCGGGAACAGTGATGACGGCTTCCGTGACTTCTTGACCGAGGTATTTTTCAGCATCGGCTTTGATTTTTTGAAGGATCATGGCTGAAATTTCCGCCGGGCGATGTTGTTTGCCGGTGATGTTAAATTCCGCTTCGCCCTTTTTGCCTTTCACTACTTTGAATGGCATGCGTTCTGCGGTTTTTTTAACTTCTTCATAGGTGTGTCCAATGAATCGTTTTGCGGAGAAAATAGTGTTTTCCGCATTGGTAACGGCTTGGCGTTTGGCTGTGATTCCCACGAGGCGTTCTTTGTCTTTGAATGCCACGATAGAAGGAGTGGTGCGTTGGCCTTCGATATTGGGGATGACAGTGGCTTCACCGCCTTCCATGACCGCGAAACATGAATTGGTGGTTCCGAGATCGATTCCGATGATTTTTCCCATTTTTTGATTGATTAAATATAAATTAAAATAGGTTAGCACTCATAATTATAGAGTGCTAATAAAGCGGGGTCAAGAGTTTTTTATTCGATTACAAATATCCGACCGTCGGGCGTGTGACATTCAAGGGGTTGGGCTTCCCAGATGTCATATCCCGCGTCCACACATTCTTTGAACGTAGTCATGGGATCTGAAGCAACCTGACATCCCGATAAGAATACAATGGTGCCGAGAATGGCGAATGTTTTTTAGTAAAAAAATCCATAATAGCCAAAGATCATTCCAACTGCGAGGTAGAATAAGCCGATCCAGGGGAGTAGGGCTTTGTTTTTTATCCAGCTCTTTCCAATATCTTGCATCCATTCAGGGGCAATAAATAGGAGTGCTCCTTTAACTAGAACGGCCCAACAAAGTACAGTTAAAACCACGACCCACCATGGACCTGCCCATACATTATGATGCGTGACTAAGGCAATACCGGCAGGAAGCGCCATGAATCCACTTATAAATAATGCATCCTCATTTTTCATTATGTTTTTAAAAAGTTTTGTATAATATTTCTGATTAAAAATCATGGCTATGGCAAAGACAAACATGGTTCCGCCGAAAAGTTGGGCGATTAAGTAAGAGGTTTCCATATATTAAGGGAGGTTAATGGTGGAAGTTTGTGAATTTATTGTAGCAACTTGTTTTGAAAATGTCGAGATTATTCCCCGTTTCCTACCTTAACTTTTGTCGGGCGCACAACCATGTCGTTGAATTGATAGCCTTTTTCAAAACATTCCAGAATGGCGTCTTTGTCACCTTTGTCTTGGGCTAAAACTTCGTGAAGGTTGGGATTAAAAGGAGTGCCGATCTCACAAGGAATTTCTTGGAATCCGAGAGAGGTGAGGGTGGTGATGAACTGTTTTTCAATGGCAGTGAGACCTTTTACCCATTCATTGTTGGTGAGGTCTTCCGGCATGTGCGCGAAGGCACGTTGAAAATTGTCGATCACCGGGAAGATGGCCTGTAAAAAATGAAGATTGGCGACTAGCTTGAGGTTGCCGCGTTCTTCGTCGGTGCGGCGTTTGAAGTTTTGAAGTTCAGCGGCTGTTCGTTGGGCCAGGTCTTTCATTTCAGTGAGTTTGGCTTCGGTTTCCGCAAGGAGTTTTTTAGCTTCCTCAAGATCGCCTTGAAGTCCGGCAGGGGGTGGTGGTGGAGTGGTTTCTTTGTTGGTCATGTTAATTGATTAAAAGTTTTAAAATTTCATTTAATGTAGCAAGGTTGAATGCGTACGGCATGCGAGTGGGTCCAAGTAATCCGATATATCCTTCGAAATCTTCCATCTGATAGCGACCTACGATGAGGCTACAGCTTTCAATGTTGGGGAGTAGATTTTCTTTTCCAATAAAAATACTTGGATTATTTTCAATTTCAAGTTCATTGAGGGTGGCGAGAAATTCAGTGCCTTCTTCCAATACCTCGAATACTTGGCTGGCTTGTAGGGGGTGTTCGACAAATTCCGGTTGTTTGAGGAGTTGAGATACTCCTAAAAAGAAAGTGCGTGTATTGCCGGGGATGCTGGCAAAGGCCACATTGGGAATGGCTTGTGATAAAAGCGAGACAGCGTCATAGACTTTTTGTTCTGCGCGGCGTTGGGCAATGTTTTGTTGAAGTCGTTCAAGGTTTTTTTTCGCAAGTTGTTCCGCTTGTTTGTAATCGGAGAGTTGGTCGATGTAGATTCGGTAACCTGTGTTGGTGGGTACGCGTCCGGAGGAAGTGTGTGGTTGATAAATCAATCCTTCATTTTCTAAAAAAGCCATGTCATTGCGAATGGTGGCCGGGCTCACGGATAAATTATAGTTGATGAGCACGGTTTTGGACCCAACCGGTTCGGCCGTGTTGATGAAGTGTTGAATAATAGCGGTTAGAACTTTTCCTTTGCGCGGGTCAATGGGGAGCATAAGTCAAAAGTCAAAAACAAAAATAGAACACTTGGATTATAGAGGGTTGAGAAAGGGTTGGCAATTTTTGATGTTATTGTTATAGTTATCTCTATGTTAAATGAATCCTACTTTTCAATTTTGTCATTAGTTCCGGATGGCGGTGGTGCTTATTTGGAGTCTGGGGAAATGATTCGAGTCGAACGTGACCCGGATGGTTATCTTCAAGTGGATTTTGAGCTTCAGAATGAAATGCCTGATAAGCCTTTTTATCATTCGGAACAGGTTCTTTTTCGTCCGGATGGGATGGAGGTTTTAGTGGTCACAGAAGAGATCGGAGATTTGTCTCGGAATACGATGGGACCTGACCATGCCATTTTTACTCCTGAGAGTTCACGATTTGATGCTCTTTTAGGGGAGCTGGTGGATGCTCAAGATTTTACCGTTATTGAAGAGTAGTTCCCATGAATGCGATCAAGTCCACCACGCGGCAAGAATAGCCCCATTCATTGTCATACCAAGAGAGAATTTTGGCCATGTTTCCGCCAATCACTTCAGTGGAAAGGCCGTCCACAATGGAAGAGTTAGGATTCCCGCGGAAGTCTACGGAAACAAGTGGAAGTTCAGTGTAGGCGAGGATTCCATTGAGTGGGCCATTGGCAGCGGCTTGGAGCTTGGCGTTGATTTCTTGGACAGTGGTGTCTCTGGCAAGTTCCACGGTGAGGTCAACCACAGACACAGTGGGAGTGGGCACGCGCATGGCCATGCCATTGAGTTTGCCTTCGAGTTCAGGAAGTACAAGAGCGACGGCTTTGGCCGCACCTGTTGTGGTGGGAATGATGGATTCAAAAGCGGCACGAGCACGACGAAGGTCCTCGTGAGGAAGGTCGAGAATTCGTTGGTCATTGGTGATGGCATGGGTGGTGGTCATGAGACCTTTTACAATTCCAAATTCGTTTTGAAGTACTTTGGCGACCGGTGCCAGGCAGTTTGTGGTGCATGACGCATTGGAGATGAGGTGGTGGATGTTCGTATCGTATTTTTCTTCATTCACTCCCATGACTACGGTGAAATCTAACTCTTTCCCGGGGGCGCTCACCACTACTTTTTTTGCGCCGGCTTGAATGTGTTTGTTGGCTCCTTCTCTGTTTGTGAAAAACCCCGTGCATTCAATGACAATGTCTACTTTTTCTGCAAGCCAAGGAAGCGTTTCGGGATTGCGTTCCGTGAGCATGCGGATTTCTTTGCCGTTTACGAGCATGAGTTCTTCGCTTTTTACTTCAATGTCAGCGTCTAAAATTCCATAAAGCGAATCGTATTTTAAAAGGTGAGCCAATGTTTTGGCATCGCCGAGGTCGTTGATGGCAACAACATCGAAGGCATTTTGTTTGAGATTGGCGCGAAAAACGTTTCGTCCGATTCGTCCGAATCCATTGATGGCAACACGTGGTTTCATTGAAGGAGGGTTAGGAATAGGGCCCGAATAAGCCGCGCGTAGTATAGAATGTATTTTTTGTTGATTCAATGCTATTCTTAATGCATGAAAGTTGTTCAATGTGATCCTTCTGAGCCGGAGCCTCATCTGATTGAAGTTGCCATCAAAGTTTTTCAAGAAGGGGGGAGTGTGGCGCATCCGACAGACACTTGTTATGGATTGGCGGTGGACATCATGAATCAAGCGGCATTGAGGCATCTTTATGAGCAAAAGGGGATGTCAACGGATAAACCGGTGAGTGTGTTGGTGCGTTCTTTAAAGGAAGCGCAAAAATATGGCATTTTTTCAGCTATGGCGCTTCGGTTGGCAAAAGAATTTTGGCCGGGGCCACTTACATTGGTTGTGCCGCGTACAGAGGTGGTGCCGGATTTTTTGAATCCCGGAGTTCCGGATATTGGATTGCGTGTGATTGCTGATCCTGTGGCGAATGCATTGATGGAAGGGTTGGGTGGGCCGGTGACTACCACCAGTGCCAATGCTCATGGGAAGCCATCGCCTTACAAAGTGGAAGCTATTTCAATGAAGCCGGATTTAATTTTGGATGTGGGGGAGTTGGTGACTAGAGAAAATCCATCCACGGTTTTGCGTGTTTATGGGGAAAATGCCACTACGTTGCGTCAGGGTGGTTTGTTTCTTGAGTTTTAAGGTGAATTTGCGAAAGAGAAATCAGGATTTAATCATTTTACTTTGATTCCAAATATTTTCTTTTTAAATTTGCGAAAGAAAAATCAGGGATAAGAAAAGGCATGTGATGAGAGCAGGGGTGAACGAGCTTAACCCCGCGGAGCGGGGAGAAGGAATCTGCATCGAATAAAGATCCGATAAGGTTCCTTCCTGCGAGTGAATCTCTGCGTTCATCACTTATGCCTTTTTATTGTGATTTCGGTTTCGTGAATTCACCCTAGAACACTTGAATGAGCGCACTGATGGATTCGAATCCCAGGCTTACAAGAATGGCCGCGCCTATGATTCCTATAGAAATAAGCGGGAATGAGTGTTTGAATTTAACCCCGAATAAATAGGCAATGAGGGATCCGGTCCAGGCACCGGTGATGGGAAGGGGAATGGCAACGAAAGTGATGAGAAAAATGGCACCGACTTCATTGAATCGTTCAGTGTGTTTGTGGCATGTTTTTTGGAATAAATTGGTAAGAAATTTGTTGAACCATTTGGAATGTTTCATGAGGAATTGTGTCACAGGATCCAAAAGAGATAAAAGAATGGCTACCACAGTGATGTTCCCCAATACAGACCAAATGAAAGCTTGAGTGAGTGACATGTTTAATACTCCCAGGGCAAAAGGAATGGAACCGCGTACTTCCAAAATAGGAAGCATGGCCATGCCAAAAGTGAGAAGAATGTTGATGAGTTGTTCTGTCATGAGACGAGCGTAGTCGTTTCAAAGGTAGATTTCAATGGGTAGTTTGTATCATTTTTTTATGCAATATCTGTGACACAAAGCAACTCAAATTCAATGAGTATGATTTTTCGCTTATGTATGTGTGATTTGGCTTGTTTTAGCCACGCTTTGTATACAAAAGTTGCACTAGTTTTTCGTAAAAATGGGGTTTTTGGGAAAATGGATGTTGACACTCGGCTTGTGTAGGGATAATTTTAGCCCACGTTAGACGATCAAAAAAGTTATACACATATTGTGCACAAGTTTTGAACACACACCACGACCCTGTCCTTTTACACGAGACGATTGACCTGTTAAACCCGCAACCGGGAGACTGTGTGATTGATGGGACCTTGGGTCTTGGAGGTCACGCTAAAGTTATCTTGGAGCGAATGGCGGGTGATGGGACCTATTATGGATTTGATCTTGATGAAAAGAATCTAGAAATTGCCCGAGATCGCCTTAAAGAATTTAAGTTACAAACGACCTTTTTTCATTCCAACTTTGTTCATTGTCAGCACCGGCTTCAAGAATTAAATAAGGATCAGGTGGACAAGATCCTTTTAGATCTTGGTCTTTCCTCTCCTCATATTGATGATTTGGAACGAGGGTTTTCTATTCAGCAGGATGGTCCTCTGGATATGCGTTTTGATCGCTCAACAGGGAAAACAGCGGCGGACATTGTGAATCACTGGCCCGAAGAAGCTTTGAAACGAATTTTCTATGAATATGGAGAAGAACGTTATGCTCCCAAGGTGGCTCGTATGATCATAGAACGTCGAAAAGTGCAGCCTTTTCAATTCACTTCAGAGCTTGTTGAACTCATTGCGGAGATCATGAAAAATCCTCGAGATAAGCGCCAGGTGGCAACACGGATTTTTCAGGCCTTGCGGATTGCGGTCAACGATGAACTCACGCTTTTACAGGAAGCATTGAACTCTATGCTGAGTCTCCTTGCTTCAGGGGGGCGATTGGTGGTCATCAGTTATCATTCATTGGAAGATCGTATTGTTAAGCACACGTTTAAGGAGGCGGCTGCGACTGGGGAGTTTCAACTTCTCACCAAGCGCCCGATCATCCCTTCAGATCAAGAAATTGAACATAATTCTCGGAGTCGTAGCGCAAAATTGCGCGCCATTCAAAAAAACTAAAAACTAAAAACTAAAAACTATTTCCCCCTCCCTCCCATGTCTCATATTCTTCTAACTCATCAGCATTCTGAATTCACGTCTCGTGTTCGGCGTGGAGGTTTTGAATTGAATATGGGGCCGGTGACAGCTTTGATTGTTATGATGGTGTTTATTGGGCTTATGGGGCTTTTTTCATTGACGTTTTTGAATGCGCAATCGACCAAAGGGTATATGATTAATAAATTGGAAGATGACCAACAGGAATTGGTATCGGATCGAGAAATCAATGACATGTTGATTTTGCAGGCACGTTCAATGAAAAATATTGCTTCGCACCCACAAGTGCAAGACATGGTACGTCCGAATCAAATCACTTATTTTGCTCCGGTTGTGGGAATCGCGAGCGCGAACTGATTTTTAGAGGGTCTACTGTTTTGAGTCCGGTTCCGTTTGGGGCGTGCGGACGTGATCAATGATGTTATTCCAATGGGTTAGGAATAAGCCTGCTAAATCTCCTCAGATGGGTCCGAGGGGATTTGGCGTAGGCGCGGGGGACTTGACAATTATTTATTTTTTCGCTATAAACAACTACTGTTCATTTTTAATTCAAGCCTATTATGGTGAATAAATATTTACCGGCTGTTGAGGTAATACGTCAGTCCGAAAATGCTCTTTATGAGTCCATGAAAGCGGTTTTTGAGCATTATGGTCCCGGTGATGATCAGCCGAATTTTCTACTTATGTATGAGTCGATCCGAACCCTCCTTTCCCAGAGTGGTATTGATTTTGAAGCCGCTTCGGCCGACGATCCTTTACTCGGACGATTGGCAATGGAAGGGGAGGTTCTTCAATTATTGGGAGCCAAGGAAGATTTTGAGTCTGATGAGGTGTCCGACGTGATTCAAACAGTGAGTGGGAGAGTGGCCGCGCTTATCGCACAACCGCAAGGATTAGTGAAGCGAGGGATTGATGAATTGGCTTTGCGTACATTGGCTATGATGTTGAATGCTCAGCGTGCTGAAGGCCGCGGGGCGGAATATGAAGAGTCTCCTATTGATATTCTTCGTGTCGCGTATGCTTTTATGGTGCATACACTGGGGGATGCAATCGTTCAACCCGGGAGTGTGACCGAGGTTCTGACACCGGATATATATTTGGATCATGAGGGGAAGCGAAATGACGTGGCCGCGGGGGTGATTGAATTTATGATTGAACAGAATTTTCTTCAGGTGGCTTTTGATGCCTTTTTTTATAAAATGTCGTTTGAACGGTTGTGTTTAACGTTTAAAAGCTTCGATGTGACTCGATTCGGTTCTGCTATCGGGATGCTTAATTTTGTTGATAAATTGCGTAAATATCATCCGGGGTGGACCGTTGAAACGGATGATCGGATGTGTGATTATTTGTTGGCTCATAATGATGCTGATCAGGAAGAAAGTGCTCAATTTCGTGTGATGTTTGAGCGTACTACAGATTTGGTTTTTGACGTAGTGGATGATTTTATGGCGAATTGTTCTGAAGATTCTCGCTTTGAAAAAATCGTTTCGATTTTAAAGGAATTTCCGATAAGGCTGGATGAGTATGCTTATTTTTCGGCGCTTTCTCAAAAAATGAGTGAGCTTCGTAGCGGTTTATCAAAATCGGAAGAAGCTTTGCTTGGTTTTTTCATTGGGATGATTACGTCGACTCAAAAGTTATATGTTTTGGAAGCGAATGATTTCAAGGGCGCATCTTCAAGTGATTTCAGTTTCCCGACCTCTTATGCGGGACATTTGGTTTCGCTTTTAAATCGGCCCGTTGAGGTTGTAACGGGATTTATTGAGCAGGCGGTTGGTTAATCGCCGCGGGGGGAAGTTTCCCTGTTCGATGGTTGACACTTTTTTGTTTCCTTGTTATAAGGACCCTCTGAAAAATACCCTCATTGTATGCCTGAATTGTCTCATCATGAACGGAATCGTGCCCTGCAAGCCGGTGTGGCGGTCGTACTGGCCTTGACTGCGGGGGGAGTTCTGATTTGTGGCCGAGAAGATGAGGTCCCCGC
>Ga0210019_1003890_pt1 | contig 13381 bp, 16 predicted proteins | sample CryGeyCG2114_020_2_FD_183969 | JGI IMG/M metagenome (GOLD analysis project Ga0210019, IMG submission 183969) | Groundwater microbial communities from aquifer - Crystal Geyser CG11_big_fil_rev_8/21/14_0.20 (SPAdes) (version 2) | ecosystem: Environmental > Aquatic > Deep subsurface > Groundwater ...
TGTACCTGCTTCTAAACATTTTAAAATTCTTTCTTTACTTTGCTCGATTTTCTTTTTGTCTGCAGAATTTAGATTAATCCAATAAGGAGCATGAATACTTAATTGGATTCCTAATTTTTTTGCTGCCCCACCAATCTTTGCAGCGTCGGATTTATTTTTAATATAAACCCCGTAAGTAAATGCAATTTCACACGCACGCAATCCAAGTTTATGATATTTTTCTAAATTTGAAATCGCATCTTTCACACCTCCGAGTCCAGCTGGTCCGAATTTTACTGACATGGTTTAGAAAAGATAAGAGAATTTATTAAAGTTTGTATGATATTAAATTCATAAAAAATACACTTCTCTGAGTTAAAACTTTCAAAATAATGTCTTAATAATAAAAGTAAATCCCGCCCACCATTCGTCCTGATTAAAAAATAAAAATTCAATAAAACATATCAGTTTAGTTTTACTGCTCAGAAGATTCTTCAGAAGAACTTTCTTCTTCTCCGTTTTCCTCTTCTTCTGTTTCTTCATTCTCTGATTCATCTTCAGAGATTTCGTCTTTTTTTGTTTCTTCTTTCATAATTTACCCAAATATTTTGCATATATAAACCCTCTCTTGATTTAATTCCAATCAATAGACATAAAGGAGTTCACCTATTTCTTGTTGAAAAGAATAGTAATTTTTATTCTCATATGTTTTTTTTATTCTGTCAAAGTGTCCTGTGTAGCAACCGTTTTCTCTCTGCCACTTTTCAAATTTCTGAACTGCTTTCATAACTTGTGCCATATTATCTGGCCTTACATTTTGCTTCCATGGAGGAATTTCTGTTGAACCAAATCTGAATTCACATTCCTGACCTGTAATTAATCTATAGAAATCTGTTTTAGGTAAATCTTTTACTTCATTCAAATTTATGTAACTACCCTCTTAATTGTGGACTGCCATAATTTAAAAAACTTTCTGCTTAGTCCACTTCCCTTCAGTATATCAAAAAAACAAAAAAACCCAAGACATTCATCTCAGGTTTTTATAAACTTAATAATTTTATTTTCGTATCTGTTGTTGCAAAGTTCTTTGCTACAATAACCTTGCAGTTTGTTTCTTCTGCAGCGTCTATAAATGCTGAAGTAGCTGTTCCGTCAAGTACAATTGCAAATAAACCTTCTTCTGTTCTTTTTAATTCAGAATTAAGTCTTTTAATAGAAACGCTTTTTATTTTATTTAAAGAGTTGTCTAAAAGAAAAGCTTTTTCTGTCCCGCTAGTCTCATTAAGAATTTCTTTTAGTTTCTTTTTTTCAGAGTCGCCAATTGGGGTTTCTTCAGTACTTTTCTTAACACCATTATTGAAAAGATATTGCTCAACTGGAATTTTTTTTCTTAAACACATTAAGATTTCTTTTCCTGCCAATTCTTCAACTTCTTTTCCGTCAGGGGCAATTGCAACGTAATTTACATTTGCATTGTCAATCACGTTCTTAATGATAAGCTTTCCTCCTCTATCGCCGTCGACAAATAGAGTTATTTCTTTTTCTTTGCTTAACCAGCTTATTGATTCAGGAAGTTTTGTGCCGTTCATTGCAATTACGTTATTGACGCCATTTCTCATTAAATTAAGGACATCTGCCCTTCCTTCAACGACAATCAGCTCTCCTTGAGAAAGATCACCATAAGGAAGTTTTTCTTCGCCATACTCTTTTACATTTGCAGTTCTTGCAGAGCCTTTAATCTCATTTGAAATTTCTCTTGAGTCAGTAGCTCCTCTGATATCCACCATAAGTTTCTTTGCCCTTTCAATGATGTAATCTCTTTTGCTTCCACGAACATCTTCTATTCTTTCAACTTCAATTTGAGAGTCGCATGGGCCAATTCTTTCAATTGTTTCAATTGCAGCAGCAATTAAAGTTGTTTCAGATTGATCAAGAGCAGTTGGAATATCTATTTTTCCAGTAGTTCTTTTATCACTTCTTTCTAAATCAACTTCAATTCTTCCTATTTTGCCTTCTTTCTGAAGCTCTCTCATTTCTAATTCAGCACCGAGCAAACCTTCTGTCTGACCAAATATAGCTCCGATTACGTCGGGTTTTTCTAATGCTCCTTCGGCTGAGAAATTTGCATGTATCATGTATTTTATAGATACTGGACTTATTTTTGCCATTTTTCTTAATTTTATTTAATTGTTATAAAATCTTATGATTTTATTTAGAAAAACACCACAAATCTGTGTTCAATCCTCTTTTTGCAATAAGCTAAATGTGAATGTGAATATCTGTGATAATCTATGATATTTTTCTAATAATCTTTTACAGAGAGGTAGTTTTTAAAGTTGTTGGTTACGCTGATATTTTTTCTAATTTAGAGGACTTAATCGTATTCCTAAAACCTTTTTTAACTTCATTTTTTGTTATTTTTCTTGCTCTATCAACATAAAGATTGGTCATGTCTATTGCATCTCCGACATAAGGAATAAATGAAGCTGCTTCTGCTGTTGCCCACATTGGTATTGCTTTTACATCTCCAGTTTTTGCAACATAATAGAGAGCATAAATGCCTTTGGGGATTGCTTCAACTAATTCTTCCAACGCAGAAAAAGCATAACCTAATCCTTCTGAAAAAGGTCCGACAGCATCTCCGGCCAAACCCGCAGCACTTGTTACTCTATCCCAACTGTCTACAACTTTTGATCCGTAAATAACACCGCGATATTTTTTAAAAGTTTCTGTGACTTTTTTTTCCAAAAGTTTTCTGTATTGCGGATTCACTATAACAGCATTTCTGATTTCTTCATCTTCTCTTAAAATTTCATTAACAAATTCTTCAGAGCTTTGTCTAGAAAATATTGGTAAAATTTTTCCTCCCGCTTTTGCTAATTTTCCTCCAGAATTTATCATTACTCTAAAATCCACTTTTTGTTTTTGTGAATTGGCTATTTTCATGCAGCAATTACACCTCCATTCCCCATTAATTTATCTTCAAGATATCTTCTTCTTTTACCAACTTCAGAAGCTATGTCTTCTAATTGCGCTCTTGAAGCAATTTTTTTTGTTTCTGATCTTTTACCATGCCCTTTTAAAAATCCTTTGACAGTTTTGTATAAAACATAAAGTCCTCCGAGATACATGAAAGGTGTTTTTACTGTGTTCCAAATAAGTGATGGTACAAGTTTAGCTGCAGTTATTGCTACATCTTTTGCTAATGCTGCTGGCCCATAAAAAGGAATTAAATATTTTAAAGCGTTTTTTCCAGTAGCAATACTAGAAATAGGATTAGCCAAAGACCTGTTAATAAAATATCCTCCAATTGCAAATGGGCTGAGTTTTAAAAGAGCTTTTCCTCCTTCTTTTAAAGCTTCTTTATAAGGATAAAATCTTCCTGGAACATTATCATAAATTAATCTTTTAGCCCTCACATCATCTTGAACATAGTTAGTTATATCTGAAACGCTGCCGGCTGTTTGCACTCTTCTAAATTGCGGATTAGAAGCAAGATACTCGCTGTTTCTTTTTATGGCTTCATAAAACTTAGGAGGCAGTTTTCCATTTTTTTTCAATTGTTTAATAGAAGGATGATTTAAGGCAAAATTTCTTATTTCTTCACTAGAATCTTCACCATGCAAATCCTGCAAGGTGTTGAGTGATGTAGTTAATTTTGCATCTGATCTTACAACTTCTTCAAGATCATCTTTTGGCATTTTTTGTCCCTTTGTTTTTAAAAATGACATTTGAGGAATTTTTAATTCCGATTTTACCATTTTTTAAACAGTTCATTAGTTTTACATAAGTGATTAATCCTTTTAGAACACCTTTGTCTATAACAGGGCAATAATAATTATCGCGCAAAACCATTTTTTTGGCAACACCTTCAATAGATTCGTTTATATCTATGACAAGATTAAGAGGATAACTCATTATATCTTTTGCTTTTGTTTTTTTCAAGTCTTTCCCCCTAGCGACAACTCTGTCATTTATATCAATAACCGAAATTATGCCTACGGGAAATTTCTTTTTGTCAACAACAATAATTCTTCTTTCTTGAAACTCGTGTAATTTTTTGGCAACTTCAATTACAGAATCATTTTCATTTACAATCACTGCCTTGATAATCTCACAAGACTTAACAGTTTTTGTCACCATTTTTATTCTAGACTCAGGTTTTTAATCTTTTTAAATATTCTTTAACAAAAACTTCCTGTCTTTTTTCACCTTTTCTTTTTCATCTTCCCCAACTCTCTCTGATTCAAAAACATTAAAACTACTGCTCCGATAATAAAAAGCCAATCAAATAAAAAAGTCAGGGCTAAAAATCCCAAGGCAATTAAAGAATAGACTACAACTTTCCAGTTTGTTTTTAATTTCATATTCACCAGATGATAATTTATCTTTTTTTAACTAATAAAGATGGCTATTTAAAAATTACTAAACTGCAGAAAATAAATATTTTTGATAAGTTTTAAAAAAATTATTTGATATAAAAAAGAATGATATGGCGGGGAGCGACCTCGTGAGTTTTAATTTTTCTTTCAGGGGGGGGGAGGAGGATGGTTCCGACGACCAATAAATTAGAGAGAAAAGCCTGCCCTTTTTGTTTCTTTTTTCTAAAAAGAAATTGGGGGAGTTCCTTTGTTTAATCTTTAAAAAAATCTTTCAAGATTTCTTTTGTTAGTGCAAGAGATTTATCACAATGATTCTTTAAACTTCTTGATGAACTTCCATCAAAATAAACATTTTCTACTTTTTTATTTCTTTTTTTTACAGAACGAACAGCGGGGACGAAATCGCCATCTCCTGAAACTAAAACAGCTACATCAAAATTATCATCTGCAGAACCATCAACCATATCAACCGCCATATTTATATCATCTTCTTTAATTATGTAATAATGTTTATCTGTTCCAGTGATATTTCGCTTTAAGAGTTTACATAAAACTAAATGAAAATTTGGTATTTCTCGGAGCTTCGCGAAAAAATCCTTCTGACTCTTAAATTTTTTGGGATTAAATTCCCTATCTAATTGAGCATTATAATAATAAATTCCTACAATTTTACTCTCTCCTGCCAGAAAATTGGCAAAACCTTGAAAGTCAAAATTCTTCAAACTTTTATCTTTTCCGTAAAGTTTTCTTAAACCAAAATAAAAATTATTACCATCAATAAAAACAGCAACTCTTTTTTCTGAACTTTGTGAAGAAAACATGGAAATTTCCTGATTTACTTTTCATTTGAAAAAGTGCCTATCCCTTGCCGAAGCAAGGACAGGCGTATATGATTATTCTAAAGTTTAAGGATATAAATAGTTTTTGGTTTTGTCCGCCTGCTTTTTGTTTCTTTTTTCTAAAAAGAAAATGAAGGAGTTCCGCCTGTTTTAATCTTCTACAAACACTTATTTATCTTGATTAGATTATTATCAGTTGTATTTATTAATCTCACATCAATTAAAGTATATTTTCCTCCATTATAATCCCCATAATAAAGTAATTTTAAATCTTCATTAGTGTAAACAAACCCTGTTGGGCGACCACCAATATCTCCTACAAAGGCGGCTTCCCAATTCCATGCTTTTCCTTCTCCCAAAATTTTCTCTATATCTTGTATGTTCATATTACAACTTATTTGATTAAATGCGGTAAGTAAATTTTTATTATCTTTTAAGGAAAATTCTTTTAGAGATTGGAAATCTGAAGGAATATTTTGAGAATATTGCAAAAATAAAACAATCAATATTAACAGCCCAATCATGAGCAACCAAAAAAATCCTTTCCTATTTTGTCCTCTATATTTGTTCTTATGATAATTATCTTGAGATAATGATTTAATTGACCAGTAGATTTTCTTACCCTTAAAAATACATATCAATAAGATAATGGGGATTGATATCATCAAAGCAATAGCAGAGTTATGATTAAATCCTAATGTTCTGATATAATTATATGACAGATATAATAGGAAGATTAAAAATCCAACAACAAAAAGATAAACAATCATCTTATATTTTTCTTCTTGTTCTTCTTTGGTTATAACTCTAACTTTGATTGGTTCAGCCATAAAATAAATAGAAAAACAAAACTTAATAAATATATGCTTCTAATTTAATTTTATGGAACTAAAAAAACAAAAAGAAATTAGACAACACAAAGCAAATTTAAGTATAGGTGTTGCTGGAGGATTTGTTGCTGGAGGAAGTTTACTTGCTTATCAAATCTTATTGCCGTGTGGATTAGGTTATGCTATTCTTGGAGCCGTTTTTGTTGCATGGGTTATTTATAAGATGGCAGTTAAAATGATAGAGAAAAATGTTAATCGTGTTAAAACGCCCCCTAATTAAATCAGAAAAATTTGGGTGAAGCCTTTTATCCTCTGTTATACAAAGTGCGGAGCATTTTGTTGTTTTCTCGTTGGTCGGATAAAAGAAGTTTTTCTGCTTGACGAAGTCAAGACAAATTGTGCGTAGCACTAGCGCGCTTCCGTCTTGGGCGGGGGAAGGTATTTGAGATTTAAATTTCTAGCAGAAGAAAAAATTCGACTTAACATAATATTATCAATAGTTTATTATTGATAATCTTCCTTTTTAGGATATAAAAAAAGAATTCTAATTATTTCTTTGCAATAACTTCAGTGCACATTCCTGCAGCAACAGTTGAGCCAGCGTCCCTTACTGCAAATCTTGACATATAAGGATTTTCTTTTTGTGTTTCTAAAACAAGATTTCCTATTGGTTTGATTTTAACTCTTGCTGTATCGCCGTTTTTTAAGAAGTCAGGATTTTCTTTTATTACCCCCCCTGTTCTTGGATCAATTTGTGCAATTAATTCAATAAATTGGCATGGTACTTGCGCTGTATGAACATGGAAAACCGGAGTATATCCTTTAGCTAATACAGTAGGATGATTTATAACAGTGATTGTAGCAATGAATTCTTTTACAATTGGAATTGGTTTTGCAGCGTCACAAATAACATCTCCTCTTGCAATATCTTTTTTTCCAACTCCTCTTATGTTAATTCCAACATTATCTCCTGCAACAGCTTCTGAAAGTGTTTCGTGGTGCATTTCAATTGTTTTTATTTCTCCTTCAATTCCTTCGCCTGTTCTGCCTGGAAGAACTTTAACTTTCATTCCTTGTTTCATAATTCCAGTTTCAATTTTTCCAACAGGAACAGTTCCAATACCTGTAATTTCATAAACATCCTGAACAGGCATTCTCAGTGGTAAATTAGTTGGCAATTCTGGGGCAGGAAATAAATCAAATTGTTCTAAAATTGACGGCCCTTTATACCAAGGCATTTTATCTGATCTTTTGAAAACATTTTCTCCTTTTAATCCAGAGCATGCAATAAAAGTTGTTTTTTCAGGGTCTATTCCAACGCCTTTTAATAATTTCCCAACTTCTTCTTTAACGTGATTATATTTTTCTTCTTTATAATCAACAGCATCCATTTTATTCACTGCAACACAAATATTTCTCACGCCCATTGTTCTTAATAACCATAAATGTTCTGTTGTCTGGGGTTGAACTCCTGCTGGAGCTGCAATGACTAAGAAAGCTGCGTCTGCCTGTGAAGCACCTGTAATCATATTCTTAACAAAATCCCTATGCCCCGGCGCATCAATAATTGTTATCTGCCATTTTTGGGTCATAATTTTTCTGTAAGCTAAATCAATTGTAACTCCTCTTTCTCTTGATTCTCTAATCTGATCCATGATATAAGCAAATTCAAAACCAGCTTTGCCGTGTTTTTGAGCCTCATCTCTAAGTTTTTTCATTTCTTGTTCAGAGACAATACCTGATTGAAATAAAAGCTGTCCAACTACAGTTGATTTTCCAGCATCAACATGTCCAACAAAGACAACATTCATATTTGGTTTTTCTTTTGCCATTTGAAAACAACCTGCGGTTTTTTTCGATTTTCCCTTTAGTTGCGGATAACCGAATCTTTATTTGCCTCCGAATGATTCGGGAAAAAATTCTATTAAGAATTTTTTAATAATGATTAATAAAAAATTTAGTTTAAAAACTTTTCTGTTTAATGAAAAGTTTTTAGCTAAGAATTGTGAAGCAATTTTTTGTCTAAAAATGTTTTGGTTTGAAGAAAAAGTTTTATTGGTTCTCAGATAATCCTTCCGGAGTTTTATTTATAAAACTACGCGGGCCTACTGGTTCCCACTCAAGCCCTTCATGCAAATCACTTTAGTGATTTGTATAGAAAAATTTCTTGAAATTTTTTTAGGTTTGTCTGTTTACTGATTCTCTGACAAACCTTTTCTACTTCTTATCTTTCTAATAACATCTTCTTGGAGACTTGCAGGAATTTTTTCAAACAATTGGTCTTTTAATGAAGAAGTTCCTCTGCCCTCTGTTGCACTTCTCAGATCATTGCTCCAACCAATCATTTCGGCAACAGGAAGTTTTGCTTCAACTTCTACATTTGATGCTTCATGCGAAACATTAATCATTTGGCCTCTTTTACTGCCAACTAATTTTGTGATAGCTCCTAAATATTGCTCTGGAATTTCAATAACATGAATTTGTAAAGGTTCTAATAAAAATGAATTTACTTTTTCCATTGCTCCTTTTATTGATTCTCTTACAGCGGGATAAACCTGTGCAGGTCCTCTATGAATTGCATCTTCGTGAAGTTTTATATCTGCCAAAGAGACTTTCATTTTCATGCATGGTTCTCTGGCCATGGGTCCTTGGTCTATAACCATTTCAAAAGCATCTAAGACCATTTCAATAACTTCTCCAATATGAACTTCTCCTCGGGTTTCATCCAAGAAAACATTTCCTTTATAAATATCCCTTATGCCTCTGATTGTGTCTCCATCCCAACCCAATTCTGATAATTTTTCTGCAGCTTCTTTATTTTTTTTCTTAAGTCTTCCTTCAGATAATTCGCCTGATTTTATTGCATCATAAATATTATCTTCTAAAGGAGCGACTTTAAGATAAAAACTATTATGCTTGTTTGGGCTTCTTCCTTCTACTTCACTTGACTCTTTCCCAACTGTTTCTCTGTAAACAATAATTGGCGGAGAAGTTTTAACATCCAAACCTTTTTCTGTCCTGATTCTATTTTCTATAATTTCTAAATGCAACTCACCCATTCCAGACATCAAGCTCTCGCCTGTCTGATCATTAATTTCAATTTTTATTGACGGATCTTCTTTAGCAACCTTTTTCAAGATCTCAACAAGTTTAGGAAGGTCTGCTGTTTTTGTTACTTCAATTGCTTTTGTAATAACAGGTTCAAAAATATGCTTCAGTTCTTCAAAAGGAGTTTCAGGTTCAATAGTTATTGTTTCTCCTGATTCGCCTGTAACACCAGCAATAGCGAGGACATTTCCCGGACCGAGTTCTTCAACCTGTTCTGGTTTTATTCCGTTGTAAATAAAAAGTTGCTGAATTTTTTGTTTTTGTTTTGCTAAATTAAGATAAACTTCTGTCCCTGTTTTCAAAGTCCCTGAAAATAATCTCCCAGCTGAAATTTCTTTTCCAGAACGCGGGTCAATTACAATTCTTGTGATTACAAAAGCAATTTTTGCTTTAGGGTCGCAATTAATAAGTCCTTTTCCAAATTCACTGTCAATTTCTCCACGCCATATTTTCGGGATTCTGTATTTCTGTGCTTCAAGAGGATCAGGAAGATGTTTTACAACCATATCCAAAAGAACTTCAAAAAGCGGGGCGTTTTTCCAAACCCATTGTTTTTTTTCTTCCTCTTCCATTTCATAAAGTCTAAAAATATCTTTGAATGTAATTCCTTTTTTCTGCATGAATGGAACAGACAAAGCCCAATTCTCGCGCGCAGAACCAAAAGCAACGCTTCCATCATTGATGTCAACAGCCCATTTTTCTTTGAAATCCTGGTCTGCAATTTTTCTTATCAGCTCGTTGAATTCCTGAAAAATATTAATAAATCTTTGTTGCATTTGTTCTGGTGTCAGCTTCAATTCTTTGATTAATCTGTCTACTTTATTTATGAACAAAACCGGCCTGACTCTTTCTCTCAATGCTTGTTTTATAACTGTTTCTGTTTGCGGCATTATTCCCTCGACAGCGCAGACCAAGACAATAGTCCCGTCGATAGCACGCATTGCTCTTGTGACATTTCCAGAAAAATCAATATGTCCGGGTGTATCAATTAAATTAATTAAATATTCTTCTCCATGAAAATTGTGAACCATAGAAACATTTGCAGCGTCGACAGTCATTAATCTTTCCTGCTCGTCAGAATGTTGCCACGTCGCCATTCCTGCATCCAAATTTCCTGCTGATTTTGCAGCCATGTGTCCGGACGCAGCTAGAAGATTGTCTGTCAAAGCTGTTTTCCCGTGGTGAATGTGCGCAGATGTCGCAATATTACGAATATGTTTTTGATGTCCGCTGATTCTTTTTATCTTTTCAAATTGTGATTCTTTTTCTGCCATGTTTATTAGTAACTCAATTTTATTTAAAATAAAATGAGAATATATCTTAATCCAAAAAATAGTTTTTAAATGTTTTTGAATATTGTTAATGCAACTTTTTGAGCACTCTCAGTTCATTTGTTTTAATCCAGATTTTCCAATATCGAGAAAGTATTCATTTTCTTTGGAATTGTTGTTATTGGCTTTTTTCTCATAGGTTGCGCATAAAACATGCATTGCGTGAGCAAGTTTAATGTATGTTGGCAAAGACAATAGTTCTTTTGAGGTCAATTTTGTTATTTTTTGATATTCTTCCAAAGCATCTTTAAGATTTTGTTCACTTTCTTTCTTATTGTCTTTGTTGAATAGAATATCACAAGCCAATACTGCTAATTCTTGGATGCGTGGGTAGACATTTGAAACTGAAAAATCTACAATCCAAATCTTGTTGTTTTTGTCTTTAATTACATTAGTTCTTATTATATCCCCATGTGCAAAGCAATGCGGGAGTGTTGCTATTTCAAGATTTTGGAATTTTTCAAGAAGTGGTTCAATTAGTTTTAGATCATCAGAGTCAAGGTATTGGCTTTTCTTCTTAAATTCTAATTGGAAGTTTGTAACGGCCCAAGAATCGTAGATTTTCTTCGGTTTAATATTAATGGAATTAATTAAAGACGCTTGATGTGCTATTAAAAGCCCGTCTTTTTTTGTAATTTGGATTTTAGATGTAAAAAAATCTTTGCCATCAATAAAATCCATAACACACATTCGTAATGTTAATTGACCGATTTTGAGGATATGTAGATATCCTTGATTAGATTTGTATAACTTAGGAATAGAAACTCCGGTTTTTAGTGCTTTAACCATAATTTCAGTATTTCGTTTACAGTCATCAAGGGTTCTGAAATTTGCGAAAATCTTTACAAAGAATTTGCTATTCGTCGTTGTTAAAAAAAAATTAAAATCTTCGTAGCCTATGAGAATTATTTTGCAGTTAAGAAATTCTCCAAGATTAAAGTCTCTACAAATAATTTTTGAGATTTCTTTCAAATCTCCATTAAATCCAATTCTTTGTTTGAAAATTGTTTCCATATTATACTGAATAAGCTTCGCTTTCTTATAGTTTCCACATAAGAACGCCTCAACTAATCTAAATTGCCCGAGTAATATTTTGCTTAACAACGATTAGTTCGCGAGCAAAGCGAGCCAAATTAATTTGTTTTTTATTAAAACTAAAAACAGACAAATTTAAAACTTAATTAAACTTCATATCTGTATGCGGAGATGCCGGATGTCGCCAATATCCTTTGGCTCGTCCAGCTTTGATGTGCGGAGATGCCGGAGTGGTCAGGCTCAGAATTAAAATTCTGGCTAAGACCATCCTTAAATGCGGAGATGCCGGAGTGGTCAAACGGGACAGACTCAAAATCTGTTGGCTTAGTGCCTACACAGGTTCGAATCCTGTTCTCCACACTGTTTATTATTTTTAAAAATTAGAAAAATTATCTTGCTGAGTCAGCCTGTTTTTCAGATTCATTTTTCTTTTTTATTGCAAAACTTTCTCCGTTGTTTTCTGAAGCGAGAGTTATTTCTTCTGCGAGTCCTTGTGCAATTGTTTTCTTTTTACCAAATGCTCTGTCAGAACTGCCATGAACTAAATACTTCAATGCTAAGCCAACTCTTCTTAAAGGAGAAACATCAACTGCCTGAGGATATCTTGCTCCCCCATATTCAATAACTGTTATTTCATCTCTTGGAGCAGAGTTTTCAATTGCTTTTACTAAAACTTCCACAGGATTTTTATTTGTTTTTTTCCCTATTAATTGAAATGCTTCTAAAATTATTTTTGCATTTTTAGTATACTTTCCAGTTGATCTTCCCAAGATAATTTTATGTTTTTTTCCTCGGTGCCCGGCAACTCCCAAGCGGTTAATTAACCTTTCAACAATATTTGTTTTTGTCTGACCGAACTTCTGAAAATTTCTTCCGTGGCTTTTCAAAATTAATTTCGGCTGAAGATTTATAATAGTTTTTAATCCAGGATCAACTACTTTTATTTCGCTTAAGTCATACAAATCAAATATTTTGAAATTTAGTAATGTTTGTTCTGCCATTTTAATTTATTATTTTTTTTATTGGATTATACATCTTTGGTGAAAGTGCTTCCATAAAGATGGCATTTTCTTGTAAAAATATCTTCCCTATTATCGGCAGAAAATATAACATTCCAATACTTCCTTCAAGTTTTCTACAATACTTTTTTTTGTCTTCTAAAAATTGAAAAACTTTTTCACGTTGTTTTTTAGAAATTTTTTTTTCAATACTCATTTTATCTTCTACCTTTTTCTATTTTACCCTGCCATAATCTATGCAGAGGCTGATCATTTACTTGAATTACTTGAAATCTTACCCCAGGAATATCACCTTTACTTCGTCCTTGTTTTCCGCCAATTCTTTCAATCATAACTTCGTCATGTTCATCAATAAATTTCTGTGCCAGATTTCCAGGAATAAATGCAGTAACTGTTTTTCCATTTTTTTTAAGCTGAACCCTGCAGCATTTTCTCATCGCTGAATTTGGCTGTTTTGCTTCTTTCTGAACTTTTTGCAAGACAATTCCTTTTGCCTGATTCGCACCTTCTAAAGGGTCAGATTTAGCATAAAGATTTAGAGTTTTCACTTTATATTTTCTGTCGCTCCATCTAAATTTTTTTCTGTCTTTCTTTTTTTTCAACGCATTTTTGAGTCCCATGAAATTCTTAGAAGAAATCAGTTTAAAAAGATTACTATAAAAATATCGGTCTTAAATTAAAAATTTATAAAGATTAAAGTTCTAAAAAATAACCAAATGAAAAAACTTGCAATATACTTGACTATCTTAGCTTCATTAGCTGTTTTAATGAATCCGGAAATAAAAATTCCTGGGTGCAGAATTAAAGAAAATAAAAATATTTCTGCTATTGAAAAAATTGTTTCTGGCAGTAAACCAG
>Ga0210019_1003894_pt1 | contig 13369 bp, 5 predicted proteins | sample CryGeyCG2114_020_2_FD_183969 | JGI IMG/M metagenome (GOLD analysis project Ga0210019, IMG submission 183969) | Groundwater microbial communities from aquifer - Crystal Geyser CG11_big_fil_rev_8/21/14_0.20 (SPAdes) (version 2) | ecosystem: Environmental > Aquatic > Deep subsurface > Groundwater ...
CCGGTATGCAGGGCGCGTTTGCCTGATGGGAGCCGGATGACGGGAGACTGTCATGTCCGGTTCTGCGAGAAGCCGATGGGGAGGTTCCGTCGGCTTACTCACCACGGGTTGCACTGGTGCTTAGATGTCGGTTTTAATGAAGACGCTTGTCGCATTAGAAAAGATTATGCGCCTGAAAACTTTGCGGTAATCCGGCAGATTGCTTTGAATTTATTAAAACAAGAAAGCTCGGCAAAAGTGGGTATTAAAAATAAACGCTTAATGGCAGGTTGGGATCATCAGTATCTTGCTAAGTTGTTAGCGGGTGGCAAAATTGTTTAATCTCTGGCCCGATTGCCGTGAGATAAGCTCGAGGCATAATTGCATATGATGTAAGTTCTAATGTATAATAAATCGGCTTTATTAGATTGTTTCTGCCCCGTAATTGAATACCTCCCTTCATTTCGAGCAACTATAATTTTGTAAGCGGGTAAGACATATGAAGATAGCAGATATCGTTGTTTTAGACGGTTGGCTACCTCCTTGGCTGAGTGTGTTAGAGTTGTAAGTGCTTTGATCGTCTTGATGAAATAAAGTTTAATTTTAAATATGATACAGTTTATGATTTTAGCATTGTACATAGAGCGGTATTTAGAGGGTTCTTAATGAAACAAGGTGAGGGGACGGGATTGGCCATATTTTCGTTGATATTGGTTATTCTCATTGATGCATTAGGTTGGGGTATTGTTTATCCAAGTTTAGAACCGATTTTATTGCATAACGTGACAAATGTTTTTTCTGCTTCGACTAGTGTTGATCTTCGAAACTTTTGGTACGAATCAATGGTTGGCTTATATATGCTCTGCATGTTTATTATGTCGCCTTTGCTTGGTAGTTTGTCTGATCGTTATGGGCGTAGAATAATTCTTGCTGCTTCAATGTTTGGTAATGCGCTTGGTTTTTTCATAGCTGGAATAGGGGTTTCTTTAAGCAGTTTAACACTGTTAGTCATTGGTCGTTTGATTTCGGGCGCAACGGCAGGAAGCTTGCCGATAGCTCAAGCAGCCATGATGGATATTAGCACATCTGAGGAGAAGCCAAGGCGATTAAGTCTAGTAGCACTTGCTAATGTAACAGGTTTCGCATTGGGTCCTGTTATTGGCGCATTTTGTTTAAATCCTTTTATTTTGGGAAAATCATTGCCTTATGCGCTGCCTTTTTGGTTAGTTGTAGGAGTGGCATTGTTAGGAATGTTTTTAGTTTTATATTTATTTAAAGAAACCTTTGTTGGAGTTCAAACTGTTAAAATCAGCATTTTTACAGGTTTTTTAAATTTATATGAAGCAATTAAGTTAAAAAATAGTCGATGGTTATGCTTGGCTTTTTCTTTTTTTATGTTGTCTTGGGCAATGTTTTTTTCATTAATACCTTTGTTGCTTGCTGATAGGTTTAAATGGCGGGCGTCTACTATTGGGTATTTTATTAGCTTTACGGCAGTTTTTTTAGGCTTGGGTGTTGTATTTATTATGCCACGTTTGGTTAAGTGGTTTAGACTTGAGTCAATTGTATACTTCTCCTTTACAGCATTAATTTTTTGTATGGTCTTATTTCCTTTAATTCATCGAGAGATATTTCTGTGGATTGTTATAGTTTTAACAATAGCAGTTCCTTTAGCCTATGTTGCGCTAGCAAGTTTACTTTCGGAGGTGGTTGGCGTAGATGAACAGGGTAAAATGATGGGGGTATTGGGTTCGTTAATTGCATTAAGTTGGGGGCTTGGGCCTATTCTTTCTGGGTATGTTGTGGATTTTAGTTTTTCTCTAGCTTATTTGTTTGTTGTTATTTCTATTTGTCTGGCGCTGTTGATTTTTATTAAAAACTTTAAGAAACAGTTGAAATTATTTGTTAATCGGAGTGGGTATTGAGTTTAAATATTAGTAAGAAAAGACACTTATCAGATGTTTTGTCTGTTTATGAGTTTTCCGCTAATAATTCTTTGTGGGCAAACCGACATTCGATAGCATTGCTTGATGAATTGAGTGTGAGTTTGTTAACAGAGTTTGTAAAACGATTCTTTTTTTTATCGTCTAATCGCATTGATATAAAAAAAACTTACGAGCTGGTGGGCGGTACTAATACGCACAAAAAACTACTAACATTTATTTTAAGCGTTCTAGAGAAACAAGGAATAATTAAAATAGCGAGTGATAATTTCGTTTATTTAACAGGTAAAGAGTTAGTTTCTTCTGATGTGCTTTATCAGAAGAGCTTGTTACTGCTTGATGAGTATAGTGGTATAGTTAAGCTTATAAAGTTGGTCATTGATGCTTATTTTAGCTTTTTTACTCAGAAAAAAAATGGACTACAAGTTTTATTTCCAGATGGGACTGGCCAGTTAATCAAGCGGTTATTAAGTATGGAAACTCGCCCTTACTCTAATGCAGTCGATTTTTGCCCTATAATTGCTAAAACTTTAGATAGTATTGATGATTCTCGAGTGATTGAAGTTGGCGGGGGGGCAGGGCTTTTAACCTGGAAGTGCTTAAGCTTACTAAAAAGGTTGCCTAAGCAATACCTTTTTACTGATATTAGTCGTCGCTTTGTACTAACGGCACAACAAACTTCTGAACAAGAAAGCTATTCTTTTTTGGATTTTTCAACCTTGGATATTTCTATTGCTCCTGATGAGAATTTGCAAGAGAGATTTGATATTGTGTTGGCTTATAACGTTGTTCATGCAACGCAGAATGTTTTTCAGTCACTCCAGAATGTAAGTGCTTTATTGAAATCAGGCGGGTTACTTGTGTTAGTTGAGTTGTGCGCCCCGTTTTTATGGGAGCACTTGACGTGGGGACTTACCGATGGATGGTGGTTATTTGATGATCGTTATAGAAAAGGTGGGCCAACTTTGGATTTTGATATTTGGGAAACTGTGTTGATTGAAGCAGGTTTTCACGCGATTTATACTTTTCCGAAAACAAGGAAAGAGCGGTATGATAGTGGTCTTTTTATTTACAAAAAGGCTGGGCTTGATTAGAATGACAACTCGAGTATATTGTGAACAAATATTTGATTGTTGATCTATATAAACACAAAATTAGTGAAGGAAAACATGTCTGTAAAAAAGATTCAATCTAACTTACCTAAAGTAAAGCCACAATATCTAACTTTTCTATTGATGCTGTATGTAACATTTAGTTTAGTTGGCGATGTCGTCCTTTATAAGATTATAAAAATTGGTTTTGTTGTTGGTGCTGGGGGTATTTTAAACGTGCCTTTAGTGCTTTTGTTCGAGGACATTATTGCGGAAATTTATGGCTATAAAATTTCGCGCACTATGCTTTGGTATATTCTTATTAGTCAGTTGATATTTACGTTTGTTGTTTTAGCCATTATACATCTGCCTTCTCCAGCATATTGGCATGGTGAGAAAGCTTATAGTGTTGTTTTTGGCGAGTTAGATAAAGGAGTTCCGGTAATGGTTTTTTCGATTTTTGCAGGGAGATTCTTGAATTTATATGTTATTACGAAGCTCAAGGTATTAATGAAAGGACGGCTTTTTTGGCCAAGGAGCGTATTTTCTTCTTTGGTTGGTGATCTTGTAACATTGACACTGCTTTATCCTGTTGTTTTTTCTGCGTTTTCATTCGGGGAGATGAGTCATTTTTATTTATCTGACCTGTTTACTCGTCTTATGTATTCAATTATCGGAGGTGGTCCAGCACTGTTATTAGTTATGTATCTTAAAAGAAAAGAGGGTGTTAGTGTTTACGATACTCATACTAACTTTAATCCATTCAAGCTTTCAATAGAAGATTAGTCCAAATATTTATGTTCGAGCCTATTTTTTTATGAAGTTGCATCATTTTGGGTATGCTTGCCGAGATATTCCATCGGCGATTGAATACATAAAATCGATATATAAAGTCACAAGTGTAAGTGAAATTCTTTACGATCCATATCAGGATGCTTCAGTTTGTTTGATCCAGACAGATCAGCCTTTTTCTATCGAACTAGTCTCGGGTAATAGGGTGAAAAATCTCTATAATGATGGGGTTAATTTTTATCATGTATGCTATGAGGTTAAAGATATTTATATCACGTTAGATGAATATCTTCAGAGGGGAGCGGTTCAGGTTGGTGAGGTTGTTCCTGCTAAACTTTTTGATAATCGAATGATTGCTTTCTTGCATACTGATCTTGGCTTAATTGAGCTACTTTCAACAACTCAAGTTCAGAATGATGCTCCAGGACTGCTTGAGGATCTATCCTCAAGGCGCGATTCAATTAAGCTGTTGGCTGCAGCCACATTTAACATGGCCTCATTAACATGTGTATTGCAAGAAGCTTTAAATAAGCTCGCGATACCGTGGGAGTTAAAGCAAATTCCTGCGGATCAACTTTTTTTTCGACTGTCTGACCCTCAGGGCGATTTTTTTATAAGACAGGTACTTCCCTCTGTTTTATTCATAAGAGTTAGTGATTGGATTGACGAGTCTTTGAAAGAACGTGACGCGCTGATTGTTTTTCAAAATTGGATTGAAAAGTTTGTAAGTTTATTACAGGAGAAATCTGAGGCGCAGCAGGTTGTTTTCCATATTTACCTATGTCCTTCCAATCCTATGCTAAAAAAAGAAAAAATAAGCCACTTTGAAGAAGTGTTTTTAGCTGGCTTGAGTAAGCTATTGTGCGCTCACGTATATAATTATAAGACAATCTTTTCAAAAAAACAGCTAGAGACCTATTTTGATTTTTATGCGGATAGCGAGGCGCAGATTCCTTATTTAGAATGCTTTGAAAAAGAGCTTGGTATCTGTGTTTTGAAAAATTTAATTATCGAAACAAATGAAATGTGTAAGCTTGTTGCGGTGGACTGTGATGATACCTTGTGGTCAGGCGTCTGTGCTGAGGACGGTGTCACAGGCCTTAGCTTATCTGCTGATAATCTATTGTTACAGAATTTATTAGTTGATTGTTATCGCGCTGGAAAAGTCGTTTGCGTTTGTAGTAAAAATCATTTGGAAGATGTTATACGGGTTTTTGATGAAATTTCCGGTATGCCCCTTAAGAAAGAATATGTAACTATTTTTAAAGTTAACTGGGAAAGTAAAGCAAAAAATTTAAAAGAAATTTCTCAATTGTTGAACATTCGTCTAAATAATTTTCTTTTTATAGATAATAATTATTACGAGTGTCTTTCAGTGCTTAACGAGTTACCAGAGGTTTCTGTACTGCAGTTCCTTGAGAAATCTAGTTCAAGCAGTGTCTTCTTTGATTTTTTTCAACGAATAACGGCTCGTCAGTCCATTGACTTTTCTGCTGAGCAGCGACAGGCATGGTATCAATCACATCTTTCTAGGGAAAAGGTAATAAAAGATTTAAGAAGTCCTGCTGGTTTGATGGATGCTTTGCGGTTGGTTTTTGATATTCAATTTGCCGATCGAGCAGATTTTGCGAGAATTTCAGAGCTCAGTTATAGAACAACTCAATTTAATGCTACAGGAAAGCAGTATGCAGAAAATGACTTAAATAATATATTATCGAAAACTCATGATTGCTTAACGTTGAGGATGAAAGATCGTTTTGGTGATTATGGTCTAGTTGGAGTGCTTATTTTCCAGCGTGATGGTTGTGTTCTTGTTGTTGAGAATTTTTTACTTAGCTGCAGGGCGCTAGGGCGGGGAGCAGAGTTCCATTTTCTCAAATATCTTGCTTGCCAGACAAACAATGCTGATCAGATCACCTCGGTAAAAATATTTTTAAATAAAACGCCAAAAAATATTCCTGTTAGACAATTTTTGGAGCACATTGCTGATGAGTCTGGTGCGACATTGATGGACGATCGGTTTTATCTTTTTGATATCAATGTATTAAAAGATTTGAATTTTGTATTGCTAGAGCGATCAACTCCTTTAAATGAAGTCGTTGTTGATGAGAGGGCCGTTGTAACTAGTGCGGCGCTCTTTTCCTTAATGCGTGAATTACTTGAATTAAGACGTGTAACGTTTAGTTCTGGGCGAGGTGTTTCTCCACAACAATCTAATCTTCAAACTAAGATTTTATCGTCTTTTGCTCAATTTTTGAAAGGAAAGAATGTAGATTTAAACACCCATTTCTTTGAGTCTGGGGGAGATTCACTTGCGGCTTTACGTTTATCTTCTAGGCTTGTTCGTGATTTTGGGTTGGATATAAAACTAAAGGATATTTTTCAGTATCCTACGGCTGCGTTGTTGGCAGAGTATTTGACGGAGATTTCATCTGGTAAAAGTTTTGCTAGGATTCAACAAGGTGGTGATAGTCCACAGTTTAGTAGCCTTGCACCTAATCAAAAAAGTCTCTGGTTTATTGACCAGTATTTTTCAGCGAGCTGGTTTTACAATATTCCTATATCTTATCGTTTGAGTGGTGAGCTAGATTATAAGGTTCTTGAGCAATCATTTTTACTATTAATTTCGAGGCATTCCGTTCTTCGGACTCGATTTTTGAGTTCGAAAAATAGGGTTGATCGATATGTTGAGGATAAAGTTGGATATAAAATAGACGTTGCAGATCTTTCTAATTTAACAGAAGCTAGCATTAGTCAAATTATTCGTAGTGAGGAGTTAAAGCCTTTTGATTTACGGGTTGCGCCATTAATACGGGTTGGCTTTACAAGTTAGCCGAAGGCCAGCATGTGTTACTCATGGTTTTCCCGCATATTATTTTTGATGGCGGCTCTCATAAAGTATTGTGCTCAGAGCTGAATGCTCTTTATGCCGCTATAAAATCGAATAGAGTTTTTCCGCCAAAGACTTCCGCTTTGTATAGTAATTTTGTTGAGAGGCAATCTCGTTATTTATCATCGTCTGAGTTTGATAAGGATGCTGAGTATTGGAAGAGCGCGCTAAAAGACATAGGAGCAGTTAATTTGCCTTGGCGAGTTAAGCAGGCGACTGAAAATGATTTTATAGGGGATTACTATCATTTCGATTTAGATAATGATTTATTTTCATCTCTAAAATCTTTGGCGAAAAGGCATAATAGTACACTTTATAGTACATTGTTAACGGCTTTTTTTGTACTTTTGCATCGAGCTAGCGGTCAGGAAGATTTGGTTATAGGTACACCTGTTGATCTTAGAGAAGTAGATACGGAGCAAGACTTGATAGGTGACTTTATTAATACATTAGTAATGAGGGTAAGATTATCTCATGAAGACTGTTTAAAAACAGTGATAGAAAAAGTTGATAATGTTGTTAAAGAGAGTTTGGATCATCGAAATATGCCATTTGAGCGGCTTGTTTCTATATTGACAGATTCAAGAGATACTGAGAAGAATCCATTGTTTCAAGTTTTATTCGCTTTTCAAGATGAGCGCTATCCGCATTTAAGCTTTTCGGGAGTTACGGCCGAATATTATCATCGAGGCTATCATGCCGCCAGATTGCCATTGATATTGGAAATAAATGTTTTTGATGATCGATTAGATGGCGGTTTCTATTATCCAAAGCATCTTTCAATGGAAATGATCCGAGGGTTTTTTCACGCTTATATTCAAATCTTACATTACATGTGTCAACAGGAGATTGTGCCAATAGGTGAGATTCCGTTGCTTAATGAGGAATCAAGTGAAGAAGCCCTAAAAAATGGTTTTGCTTTTGAGTCTGCTTTTATTAATCATTTCCGGTTCTTCTCTTTATTTGATACGTGGGTAAGAAAACAGCCAGAAGCTGAAGCTGTTTGTTTCGCTGGAAAAGTGTGGTCATATAAGACACTTGATGTTAAGTCGAATCAGCTTTCAGAGTATCTCTCGAAAGATCTTGGTTTGTTAAAGGGTGATCGTTTGTCTGTCTTGTTACCGGTTGGTATTAATTTAATTACTACGATAATCGCTTGTTTTCGACTTGGGGTGGTTTATGCGCCTTTCGGTGAGGCTTGTTCAGTTGATTTTGCAATTGATGCTTCAGAGAACTTGGGCGCAAAAGTATTGTTAACTTCGGGTGTTTCAAGTACAGACTATATTGGAGACATTAGGATTGTTGATCTACTAGATAAACAAGAGATCATTGCCAAGAAGCTGGGTAATCCAATTGATGCTCCGTATGACTTAAGTGGAGTTGCCTATATTGTCCATACATCTGGAAGTACAGGTAAGCCAAAAGGTGTTGAGGTCACCTATCATAATTTATCTTGCTTGATTGAAGCAATGAATAAGAAAATAAGTATTTCCCCTCAAGATAGAATGCCCTTGTTTCACTCTTGTTCTTTTGATGTATCTATTTGGGAAATCGTAGGAACGCTTGCGGCTGGTGCAACGTTATTTTTAGTTCCAAGAGAAGAGGCGCGCTCTCCTGAGGCTTTTTCATCTTTTATTGAAAGTAAAGAAATTACTATTTTACATCAAACACCTTCTGCATTTGAAAATTTATTAAGATATTTACTCGATCATCATCGCTCATTTAATGCGCCTTTAAAATATGTCTTTTTTACTGGGGAAGCGTTGAATCGACGTTTGTGCCAAGCATGGTCGAGAGCCTTCCCGATGCATAATACTAAGTTTTATGATTCTTATGGTATTAGTGAGACAACTATCTACACAACTTTTCATGAGATTGATTTGTTCCATGAAGATGATTACAAGCCTATAATAGGTAAACCATTGTTGGGTGAGTCACTAATGCTTTTGGATTCAGCAGGATTCCCGGTACCTATTGGCTTTATTGGTGAAATTTATGTTTCGGGTGAGGGGGTTGCAAAATCTTATGTTAATGATTCTAATTTAAGTAAGAAAAAGTTTTTATCAATAGCGGGTTATCGTGTTTATAAAACAGGTGATCTTGCTCGGGAGTTGCAAAATAAGCAGCTAGAGTATATTAATCGTATTGATCATCAAATAAAATTAGATGGCTATCGAATTGATTTAGAGGCTATCTCATCCATCCTTAATGATCATTTTTCGATTCATAGTTCATGTGTCCTCTTATGTGAAAGTGCTTCTGCGAATAAGTATCTTGAGGCATTTATCTTGCCTAACCTTAAGATAATACCTGAATTACCTTATTTGCTAGAATCGTTGGAGAATAATTATCCAACTAAGTTTACTCAATTATCAAATGGGATGACCGTAGCTTATCATAATAAACTAGAATTAAGTGTGTTGGATGAGGAGATATTTCAGCAGGAAGATTATTTAACGCACGGTATCACACTATATCCTGGAGATTGTATTTTTGATGTCGGCGCTAATATTGGTTTATTTTCTTTGCAGGTATCTGGTCTGGCAAGCGATCTAAAATTATTTTCTTTTGAGCCAGTTCCAGAAGTTTTTGAGTTATTAAAATTGAACTGTCAGATGCGCGCACCAGGCGCTATATGTTTTAACGTGGCGTTGGGCGAGGAACAAGGTGAAACTTCTTTTACTTACTATCCTAATGCAAGCGTGCTGTCGAGTATTGAGGCCGACCAGGTTGAAGATAAAGCTTTAATTCAGAAATTTCTTAATAAGCGACTTCAAGAAAATGTCTCTCAGGTCGAGATGAATGAGTTGATTGACAGTAGGCTTGAACCAAGATATATCACCTGTCAAATTCAAACTATATCTTCCATGATTGAGAAGTTTGATCTTCAGGTGATTGATTTGCTTAAAATAGACGTTGAAAAATCAGAATTGGCCGTATTAAAAGGAATTAAATATTCGCATTGGAAAAGGATAAGGCAGATCGTAGTTGAGGTTCATGATCGTGGTAATCGGTTCGAAGAAGTGAAAGAACTGTTACAGTCACATGGTTTTTTAGTGAACTTTAAACAGTCAATATTATTAGAAGGAACAGGGCTTTATACGCTTTATGCTATTTCATCCCATTTTCCAATGAGAGAGCCGCTCGCTCAAACAGAATGTAAATATTATAATATTGCTAGGCTAACACAGGAGTTGCGCGAGTATTCTCGAAAAAGTATGCCCGCTTATATGTTGCCAGCAAAGTTTAGCTTTTTGGACAAGCTTCCTTTAAATCAAAATGGAAAAATTGATCGTAAAAAATTAAAAAATCTTAAAGTGCTTTCTTATAATCTGGATAGTGCTATTGAGGTAAGTCCCCAGCTTATGCCTCAAAGTGATGCAGAGTATATGTTAATGGATTTGTGGAAGCGACTATTAGGCCATGATAGCTTTAGCACGGAATCAAATTTTTTTGAGGTAGGAGGGAGCTCTCTGTTGATTTTGCAGCTTTATAATGAGTTGCTAGCGCGTGGATACCAGCGTGTAAAGCTAATGGAATTATTTGTCTATCCATCTATTATACAATTGGCCAATCATTTGCAACAAACATTAGACGAGGAGTCTTCAGTTAAAAAAGTACAAGAAAAGGAGGAAAGGGCAGCAAGTGAACTCGCTAACTTATCAGGTAAGATAGCTGTTATTGGTATGACAGTTAAATTGCCAGGAGCAAACTCACTGGAAGCCTATTGGGAGAACTTATCTGAAGGTCGTGATTGTGCTACTTGGTTTACGGATGAAGAGTTATCCAAAATGGGTGTTCCGGATATTTTTATTAATAATGAAAATTATTTAAAACTATGTGGTTATATTCCTGATATTGATCAATTTGATGCAGATTTGTTTTCTTACACGGCAGCCCAAGCCGTGATGATTGATCCTCAGCAACGTCTATTTCTTGAAGTTGTTTGGCAGGCATTAGAGGCCTCAGGGTACTGCCCTGAGAAATATCCGGGGAAGATTGGTGTTTATGCGGGGATGGAGGATAGCGGTTACACAGACTTGCTGTCAGAATATAATGACTTGCCAAAATATAGCCAAAGTAAAATGCTTTATCGTTTGGCTAATGACAAAGACTTTTTAAGTACCCGTGTGGCTTATAAGTTGAATTGTACTGGTAGTACACTCAATATTAATACAGGTAGCTCAACAGGTTTGGTGTGTATAGCAAAAGCTTCACAAGCATTAATTAATCATGAGGCGGACATAATGGTTGCTGGTTCTGCTGCTTTGATTTTGCCGCATCAGGCAGGTTACTTGTATGAGGATGGAGGTATTTATTCACAACAAGGGGAGTGTCGCCCATTTGATGAAAATAATGATGGTACTTTTCCTGCATCAGGTATTGGAGCGGTTATATTAAAGCGCCTGGAAGATGCAGAAAGGGATGGTGATACTATTTATGCAGTTGTTTCTGGTTATTCGGTCAATAATGATGGAGCCAGTAAGGTTGGCTTTGCGGCGCCTAGCGCATTGGGTCAAGAAAACTGTATTAGAGAAGCATGGGAAAAAGCAGGTATCACGGCTAATGATATTGACTGTATTGAGGCGCATGGAACGGCAACCCATCTAGGGGACATGATAGAAGTTTCTGCTTTAAACAATATTGCAAAGTATTTTTCTGTATCAAATGAAAAAGAAATTGCAATCGGCTCAGTAAAGGCAAATTTTGGTCATGCGCAGTCAGCTGCGGGATTGGCCAGTTTTATTAAGATGGTGTTGATGATACATCATAAGAAAATATTGCCAACAATTCATCATGATAAAGCTAATTCTGATTTGGAGTTGAATAAAGGCCCTTTTTACGTCAATACTTGTTTGAAAGATTGGGATAAAGTAGGAGCTCCGCGTGTCGGCGCGGTTAGTAGCTTTGGTATGGGAGGAGTGAATGCTCATATTGTTATAGAGTCTAGTGTCTGTATTACTAAAGGTACGCGGATAAGCGACAGTAAAGATTTTCAGAGCGCTGATTATGTGCCAATTTCTGCAGCAAATGAGATGGCGCTATTAGAGCAATTAACAAATTTGGCATCGTTTGTTACTCAGTTGCCTGAATCGGAACTAAATCAAGATATGTTTAAGCGTGTTGCATATACACTTAAGTTGGGCCGGAAAGATTTACCCTGCCGAATATTACTTGAAGCAAGCTCCTGTCACTCATTCCTTCAGAAATTGCGAAATGCAGCTGAAGACTTAAATGCTTATCGTCATGAACTTATATGTTCCTTACAGCGATTACAGGATAATGCTGAAATTTATCTCTCATGGCTTAACGGAGGGAGACTGAATTGGGCTGCGCTCATTCAAGACAAAAGCTTGCCGAGAGTTGTTCTACCGACCTACCCGTTTCAGCGGAAATCGTATTGGCCTGAAAAGTTTATAGATGGTGACGAAAAATCCTTTTCGGATGAATTACTTTCTGTGCAGGCATTTTTAAAACGTGATGAAATTACATCAGCATTGCGATCCTTATGTGCTAAAATACTAGGCGCAGATAAGATTGACATGGCTAAAAGTTTTGAAGATTTGGGTGGGGACTCTTTGTTTGTCCTTACATTTATTGCCGAGATTAAGAAAGCTTTTGGAGTTGATGTGCCTTTAGAGATTTGTTTAGAAAGTCCTATTGCTAAACTGTCTGAAAAAATTAATTTGCTAGTTAATGATAAACGACTAAAAAAACCATCGATTGTTACATTGAGAGAAGGTGATAATACACTTCCTCCTATTATTTTTATTCATCCAGGTTATGGAGAGCTGTATCAATATAGATATTTGACCGGACAGTTAAAAACAAAGCGACCTATTTACGGGATACAGAATTCGCCCTTCAATGATCCTCCTTTTGAGGAAAATTCAATAGAAAAAATAGCGTTGAGTTATTTAGATATGTTGGGAGAGCTGCCAATAAAAGAAGCGGTTTTGATGGGCTGGTCTTTTGGTGGTACGTTAGCCTATGAGATGGCTTATCAAGCAGAGCTTCAGGGGAGTGCTGTTCGTGGGGTTGTTATGTTTGATAATTGGGCAAAATATGATGAGAAGTTTACAAGCTATCAAGAAGTGAAAGACTATTATTATGAATTGGATTTTATGCGTGACGGTATTCAGCCTGAGGACGTTGATATATGGTGGGAGTTGAATTATAAGCGTGCGCTGTTGCTCTATAGGCATCAACCTAAACCACTTAATTCACTCGTATTATTGCTTAAAGCTGAAAAGTCTAAGGAGGCTGCTTACACAAATATTCTTGATAATTATTGGGAAGCATGTGCAGGGAAATATTTTAAATGTAAGTTGATCCATTGTAATCATGAGACTATCCTTGATAAGGAATACATCGGGGAATACTTAGAAGAAATCGACACTATTTGTCGAATAAAGACATAAGTCACCTAAAAGAAAAGGAGCTATATTATGCCAAAATTTACTTTACCTGAAGGTATCAGTTTGCATTATGAGGTTGTTGGCCCACCTTTGGTTAAAAAAGATGTGCATACATTTGTGTTTGTACACGGCGGCCCAGGAATATTAGATGCTAGATCATATCGTTATTGGGATCAGTTTTCTTCAGACGCAATTAGGGTTTTATATATTGATCAACGAGGTAGTGGGCGTAGCGAAGACCCAAAAGATTTATCT
>Ga0210019_1003896_pt1 | contig 13364 bp, 11 predicted proteins | sample CryGeyCG2114_020_2_FD_183969 | JGI IMG/M metagenome (GOLD analysis project Ga0210019, IMG submission 183969) | Groundwater microbial communities from aquifer - Crystal Geyser CG11_big_fil_rev_8/21/14_0.20 (SPAdes) (version 2) | ecosystem: Environmental > Aquatic > Deep subsurface > Groundwater ...
CTTCCTTGCTCAGAACAAGAACTCCAATCTCCACAATCCCAATTTTCAGTACAAGTGCTTTCATAAATTTTTTTAATAAAAATATCTGGAACGCCATTTTTTATACTATTTAATTTAACTTGAATGTCATAAAAGTGGTCATTATCTAAATCAAATTTTTCTTCTTCTCCAATTCTAATATCAGTTTGAATCGGATTACTTTGAATAATTAAATTTACTGAATCGCGACTAACGGAGTTTATCTTGATTGTATGCTCTACACCACTTAAAGTAAATTTTGCTACTTTGTTCTCTTTTAATTGAATATTTGTTCCTTGAGAAAATTCATTATCTGAAATGGTTTTTGGATATGAATTCAAAATAAAAAAAACCACAACTCCAATGATTACAATTAAAATTGGGATAGTGATAAGTAACCAAATTTTTTTATTTGATTTTTGTTCAGGAACAGGGGAATTATACAATCCTTCATTATTATTTTGATAATTATTATATTCTTGCATAATAAATTTATTAATAACAAGTTATATAAAAAGCTTTGTTTTTGAATGATGGAAAAAGATTATTTGTTTTCTCTCTGAGAAAACCAGTGCACACCTCCACTCTGAGATTGAAAAAAAGTTATTTTTATTAGACATAACCCAATTTTTTTAAACTTTTTTTATCCCGCCCTAACACTCGGTCTTGTTTTTGTTTCAGGATGTTTGTTTCTCAACCCTCTTGATTTTTTTCCTGCTGAAGTGAGTCCGTGCATTGTTCGTTTTTTATTTTGCGGTTTACAAATCCAGTTTATTGTGCTGTCGTTTTTTATTTCCGGGCGTTTTGGGTCAACACAAATAACTTCATAAAAATAATTTATTCCGTCTTTGCCAATTTGATAAGAATTTAAAACAACAAGATTTTTGTATTTTTTTTCAACTCTTTGTTCTGCAATCCATTTGTAATTCATTACCAAGTTTTTTCTTGTGTGAAGTCTTTTGCTTCTTCGTCCTTTATTTGGCCTTGGTCTTTTATGCCCTCCCCTTTTGACTCTTATTCTTATCATAACAAAACCCTTTTTGTCTTTGTAACCAAGAGCTCTTGCTTTATCTAATCGCAATGGTTTTTCAACTCTTGTAAAGACTTCAGAAGCTCTCCATTCAATCATTCTTTGTCTAAGAATTTTTGTATCTGGTTTTTTCCATGCTTGTTGGATATAATGATACATTCCCTTTGCCATGGAATATGTAGAAAAAGTTGGTTTAAAAGAGTTTCTGTGAAAAATCTTTACTGAATTTGTCTTTTTTAAAAGTAAATTTTGAAATTTTTTTTATATCATTCTCTTTTTTCAAAGTACCATCTTACTTTAACAGCTTCTAAACTTTCTCCATTATTTTCTATTGACCTTTCCAGAATTTTTGATTCCTCTCTAGACAGGGTGCATATATCTGGAAACCCTCTTTTGTTAGAGTTTGATTTTGTTCCTAGTAATTTGTTTAATCTTGTTAAAACGTCTTGTAATCCCTCTGCAAAAACATAAACTGAGTTATACCCATTTTTTCTTTTATCAGAATGTTCACAGGGGATTCTTACTTTGTACCAATTATTTTCCATTAATTTTTAGATTATGTCTGTTTTTAAAATTTTGCAATTTCACAACTTTTATAAATCTTTTAATTCTGGTTTTGTTGTGAGCCTGTAGTTCAGCCTGGTAGAACGCTGCTCTGATAAGTGAGATTTCATTTATTGATTAATTTATTCAGTGAGGCAGAAGTCCACAGTTCAAATCTGTGCAGGCTCATTTCATTCACCTGCTAACCAAACAAGTTTGGATGCTCGTGTTGTTTGCAGTTCACTTCGCATAGTGCAGGCTTATATTTATTGAATTCCTAATTCAAGGGTAAGTTTTCCTTCTGAAAGAGAATAATTTATTATCGGTAAGTTTAAGGGAATTAATTTAAAATATGATTTATCTTTTGAGATTGCTTTGATTTCTATGCTGTTTTCAAGTTTGATTATAGAAACATCTTTTATTGATTTTACTTCAGGCATGTCAATTTCATAGATAACTTTATTAGAAAGGCGCCTTATGTTTGTTTTGGGCTCGTTTTTTGGGAGTTTGGAAAATTTAGAAAAGTTCTCGTTTGAAAGATTATTTAATGAGATTTCTTTTTGTTTTTGTACCTTTGGAAGCTGATTTGTAATTCGTATATTTTTTGGATTTACCCTTTTTCCATTTATGAAGAGCTCAAAATTTGTTTTAGATGGATTTTGGTTTCTCATTTCTTTCTGCATTTCTTTTTCCAACATTTTCATAGCATTTCCTAACATTTTACTTAACATTTTTCCTCCGAATCCTCCAAAAAGTTCATTTTCAAGGAGTTTTTCTTCAGAAATAGAATCGTTTTTTCCAAGCATTCCCCAATCTTCTTCACCTTTATTTAGTGAGATTCCACAATAAGGGCAAAAATCATATGCGCCTTTTATTTTTTTGCTGCACTTTTTGCAAATTCTTTTCTTGAACATATTTCTTTTGAGTTTTGTTTGTTTAAATATTTTGTGGGGATATTGTGAAATCTTTTGACACGATGAGACTTTTTATGCAAAATGAAGCGGGGGAGAGGGATGTTTCTGATTATGGTTGGTTACGTTAGTTTTTTATATTATTAATCTTTAAATTTATTATGAAAAAGAAATTTTATATTACAACTGCAATTGACTATGTGAATGCAAAGCCACACATTGGCCATGCTTTTGAGAAAACATTAGCTGATGCTATTGCAAGATGGAACCGGGCTCAAGGAAAAGAGGTTTTCTTTTTAACAGGTGTCGACGAGAATGCGCAAAAAAATGTTCTGGCAGCTGAAAAAGCAGGGATTGGTGTAAAAGAGTTTATTGATAGGAACACTGATTTTTTTCTTGAGTTATGCAAAAAATTAAACATAAGTTATGATGATTTTATCAGGACAAGTACAAAAGAGCATTCTGTTGTTGTTAAAAAAATTATAAAAAAAATTATAGACAAGGGAGATATTTACAAAAAAAATTACGAAGGTTTTTATTGCACTGGTTGCGAGGAATACAAAACAGAAAAAGATTTAGTGAATGGAAAATGTCCAGAACACAACAAAGAGCCTGAGTTTAGAAAAGAAGAAGCGTATTTTTTCAGGCTTTCAAAATATCAGGCCAGGCTTTTAAAAATAATTCCAAAATATGTTATTCCAGAATCAAGGAAAAATGAAATTTTGAACAGAGTCGGCGAAGGTCTGAATGATTTATGCGTCACGAGAAAAAATGCAGAATGGGGGATTGATTTTCCAGACGACAAAAACTTTAAGGTTTATGTATGGGTCGACGCATTAATTAATTATATTTCCGGATTAAAAAACAAAGAAGAAAAATACTGGCCTGCTGAACTGCATATTATAGGCAAAGGAATAAATTGGTTTCATTCTGTAATTTGGCCTGCGCTTTTATTATCTGCTGGTTATAAACTTCCTGAAAAATTATTAGTCCATGGTTATTTGAATCTTCAAGGAAGAAAAATAAGCAAGAGTCTGGGAAACACTATTGACCCGTTGGAATTGCTTGAAAAATATAGTGCAGACAGCATAAGATATTCCTTGCTAAGATGCTCGATTTTTGAAGATTCTGATTTTTCAGAAGAAATTTTAATTCAAAGGAACAACGACGAGCTTGCAGACAAACTTGGGAATTTGGTTTCGCGGGTTTCTGCTTTAATTGAGAAAAATGGAATTGAAAAGTGCGAAGTTAAATTATTAAAAAAATTAAATGAAAAGAAAATAAACAAGTTAATGGAAAATTATGAAGTTGACAAGGCTTTGAATGAAATTTTTGCTTTTGTTGATGTTTGCAATGAATATGTTCAGGAGAAAAAACCTTGGGAAACTAAAAATAAGAAGGTTTTGTTTGAATTAAAAGAAGCTATTTTAAAAATTGTTGAATTGTTATGGCCGTTTATTCCTTCGTCGAGTGAGAAAATCAAAAAACAGTTTAGCAAAGAAAAAATAAAGAAGGAAGGAGTGTTGTTTGAGAAGATATAATGGCAGAAAAAATTTCTTTCCAAGATTGGCAGAAAATTGATTTGAGAGTTGGGAAAATCTTAGAAGTCGAGGATGTCGAGGGAGCTGATAAACTTTACAAGTTAATTGTTGATGTCGGAAAGGAAATAGGAAAAAGAACAATTTGCGCAGGCATAAAACAGCATTATTCAAAAAAAGAGCTGAAAGGAAAAAAGATAATTGTTTTTGTGAATATCGAGCCGAGAAAAATGCGGGAAATTGAAAGTCAGGGAATGCTTCTTGCTTGTGTTACCGACGATGAGAGTAGTGTTGTTTTGATTTCACCTGAAAAAGATATTGAGATTGGGAGTAAGGTGAGGTAAAATATACTTTTTATTATAAATTTATTTAAATAGGGTCTTTTAATTATTTTTTTATGGAAGAAATTATCTATAATGGAGTGGATAAAGGGTTTTATTCTGTTGAAATATTTAAAGAATTTTCTACAAAAAGATTAAGAGGAATAGAAAATTTTGATGAACAATTTAATTGTGAAGGTGTGGATTACATCAACACTACAATTTTTCATGGTGTTGTTTTAAGGTATGAAATGGCCCAAAACAATGGTTGGGGTATGGCGAGAGTTACCCTTGTTGGCGACTCAAGTGAGGAAATGGACAAATTTAAAAAAATTATTTTAGAAGCTGAAGAAGAATTTAAACCTAGAATATTTTAAGATTTCAAGCCTAAACTTCTCAAAACTCTTTCAATCACTCCTTCTTTATCTTTATCTGAATCATATTTTATATTGAGCATTTTAGCTGCAATTTCTTTGTATGCTCTGGCAGCTTTGCTTTTTGGATGTGTGTGAACAACAGCATTTTTTAAATTTAAGGATTTTTGTACAGAAATATCTTCTGGAACCATTCCTAAAATTGGAACTTCAAGCATTTCTCTTACAGAATCTGGTTGCATCTCTATTTTATTTTTTTTTACCCGTGTAACAATCACTCCCAAAACAGGTTTTTTCATTTCTTCTGCTATTTTTATTGTTTTTAATGCATCAGTTATTGCAGGCATTTCTGGATTTGTGACAATTATTAATTCGTCTGCAAGGTCAATTGTAGATATTGCTTCGTGGCCAAGGCCTGCTGAGCTGTCAACTATAACATAATCTGAATGTCGTTCGAAATCTTTTTTGAATTCTTTTAGTTTTTCGGGTTTTATTTTTTTCATTTCTTTTATTGATAAAGATGAAGGAATAATCTTCAACCCAGATTCGTGTTCGTAAATTGCTTCAGAAGCAGTGGCTCTTCCCAACAAAACGTGGTTTAAAGTAATTGGAACTTCTGGCGAGTTTAAGTGAATTCCGATATTCGGAGTGAACAGATTTCCGTCAATAATCAATACCTCTTTCCCAAAATGATTTATGGCAGCGCCTAAGTTTATTGCAGTGGTTGTTTTTCCAACCCCCCCTTTTCCAGAGGTTATAACAATAAATTTTTTCATTTTATTTAGTGAAGTAACGAGAATACATTTTTGTTTAATAATTTTGTTTTATTTTATAAGAAATTGCTTTGTTGTACTTATAAACTTTTCCAACTTCTCAGCATAAATTTTTAATTGCTCTAAATTTACATTTATCTCTTGTCCCTTGTAAAAAATTTTTAATGCCACATTTTTTCTAAACTCGCCGATTCTTTCTGTTCTTAGTTCTTTTATTTTCCTGAACATTTCATACATCTCAAGAGCTTCTAAAAAATTTTCATCTTTTCTGAAAATTTTTTTTGTTTGTTCGATTTTTCCAATAGGATTTGTGGGAATTGAAGAAATTTTTTTCTTTTTTTTAGCGTGTTTCAGAATTCTTTCTATACTTACTTCCATCATTCTACTCCATCTAAGAAGAAGGTTTTTTATTACGTCACATGTTTTTGTGTATTTTAAACTTACATATAACAGATGGTCCGCACTTATTTTTTCTTTTATAATTTCTTCCATACTTAACTTCTCAAACCCTTTTAGAAGTATATTCTATTATGAAAAGCAGGTTTTTATATTTATCTTCAAATGTCTTTTTTCTAACAAAACTTAAAAATAAGTAAATCTTCGCTTATAAATAAGTTTTTGTATAATTTATAAAAAAGGTAGAAAAAGTGAAAAAATCTAATAAAAGAAATAAGAAAAATTTGCAAATATCTGTTTTGTTTTTTGCTCTTTTACTTTTATTTCTTTTTATTTTTGGGGTTATGTTTCAAGATTATATTAAAGAAATAATTCTGTCTGGATTTATTGCTAAATCTCCAGCTTCTGAAGGGAAAAATGAGACCTTGAATAAAACAAATGAAACAAGTTTAGGTGCTAATAAAGAACAAAATGATTCATCTAAAGAAATTGAGCAGAAAGAGATTTTTTCTGAAAGCACTTCTAATCAAGTTTCGCCTGAAAAAAATATTCCTGAAGATGTTAAAAGAGATAGCCAAGAGGAAAATAATTTCTTTTGGATTAAAGGCAATGAATCTAAGAATGACAGTAATAATTCTTCTGGATTTTATTCAAATGCAGAAAATAAAAATGTTTTTTCTTTTCTAAAAACTTTTTTTATAAACTTTTTTGGTCATACTGAGCTTATCGGAGAAGATTGTAATTTTGTTCTTGGTTTTGGAGAAGATGAGTGTGATCTTGAGGGAGGAGTTCTTTTCCTTGAAGGAGAGTGCCAAAATAGAGATCAGATAATTTCTTCTTGTTTATGTGATGGTATTTTTAGAACAAATGGTTATTGCTGTTATTATTCTGTTTATCCAACTGAAAATATAACTTACCAAACTGGTAAATGTGGATACACAGAAGTCAGCCCGCACTGGGAGCATATTCTTGTTGCTCGAGATGTGCGTGGATATAAATATGCAAATCAGCAAATAGTTCAAAATGAAATTGAATGGTTTGCTAAGCATCATGATTGGATTTTACAATTAGAGTATTTAGATCAAATAGAGCAATACAATCCTTTTGTTGAGCATATTGATTACACTACTTTTAAAACAGTTTTTAGCCAATCGAATCTTGGAAGGTACAATAATCTAGTAGCATTTGCAAACGCTAACAGCTATAATCTTGAAGATGCTTTTTTGCATTTTTCAGAAGACACTACACTTTCTTTTTCTAATGGGGGTTCTATAACAATTCCTGGTTGTCCTGTTACGCCTGCAGAAAATTGTAGAGTTCAAGTGTATGAATGGAATACAATGAGGTGGACCATCAATCCAAAAACAGAACTTACTAAAAATTATTTTATACAAGAATTTAGAAATACTTTAACAACGCCAACTTCACAAGGAAATTTTGTAGAAGGGATTTTTATTGACGAGTTTTTATTTTTTCCTAATGTTGGGTCTAATTTCGGGGGCCCACAAACAACAATCGCCTCTGGGGGCAGTATTTTAGAATATAATGATCAGACTTGGAATGAATTTGAAAATGGGCAAAATGTCGGAGCATATGACACTGATATTTATAATGCTCTTGTAAATGTTCGGGCTGGCTTGCCTGGGGAGAAGCATATTGTTGGAAATCCTGCTGAATATTTTCACACTCCAGAATCTGTTTATCTTGCTAATTCTGTTGATGGAGAATTTTATGAATTTTTATTAAAATACAGCAGGTCTTCAACTGATCTTGAAAGACTCTGGGATATTTCTGCTCAATTAATGAATAATGGAAAAAAAGTTATTTTTGCTACAACAGATAGATGGGGAGGTTGGAGTGGGAATCCTTGCGGACTTGCTGATTGCCCGTCTGGATATACTTCTGGAAATTATGATACACCTTTATCCAGATTGGAAATTCATGAATTAGCAATGTATTATCTTGGAAAAGATGCAAATAATAAATTAGCTTATTTTCATATATTGAGTTTGCATAATGATTTTTCTTACAGAGATGCTACTTATCCAGAAGCAATTGAAGTTGATGTTGGAACACCAATTGGCAGTTATTATATTTATCAATCAAGCCCCTTGGTTTATGCAAGAAATTTTACAAATTCTTTGATTTTATTAAGGTCTAGAACTGGCAGTTCTTATGACGATCCCACTCTAGTTAATTTAAACGGAAATTATTATTTGGTTCAAGCTGATGGAAGTGTTTCTCCTAATTTAATAACCTCAATTAATTTAAGAAGTGCAGAATCAGCAATTCTTTTAAAAGAAAATCCAACTCCTCTTTTAATGTGTTCTGAGCAAGGAGGAAATTACTGCGCTCCCAGCGACGAATGTAACGGGGTCTGGACTCCTGCGAGTGATACTGGTTATTGTTGTTTGGGAGAATGTGCATTTCCTTCACAGCCGTTGGCAATTCAGTTTTCTCTGCCGACTCCTGAAGATGGGGCAACAATTTTAGAAAACATTACAGAAATAAATATTTCTCTTGAAACAACTGAACTCGATGAATTTAAATTTAATCTGGATGGAACATATTATTCTTTTTATGACGATAATTTGAGTTTAATGATGAATTTTGATAATGTTGCTGCATTGGGCGAAGATGAGAATACAATAAAAGATTTAAGTACATATAATCGCGCAATAGTTTTGTCTGGAACTTCTTCTAATGTGAATGGCGTGCGCGGAGGAAGCAGATATTTTGGAAACAATGAATATTTATCTGTTCCAGATTTAAATGGAATAACTTTTCCACAAAATGAAGGCACGATTTCATTTTGGGTTTACGGGGATTTTTCAAATAATGGTGATTCTAATTTTATCTTAGACAGATATGACACAAATAGAAATTATATAATGATTCGGACTGCTGATGGGGGCAATGCTTTGCAAATTGCATTTACAGACGGCAATTCTCATAATTATATTATGGAAAAGAAAATATATAATGTTCTTTCTGATTATAAATGGAATCATGTTGCATTAACATATAATACTACTTCTCGGTTTGCTCACATTTATATAAATGGAAAGTTGATGAGAGTTGGATATTGGTCCAATCCGAATTGGCATCCTAATCAACAAATTGTAGAGATTGGAGTAAATTTCCAGGATTTAATTGACGAGTTTAGAATTTACAATCGCGCTATGGAAAAAGAAGAAGTTAAAGAATTATCTTCTTCATATCTTTTGAAACAAGATTTAAGCAAATGGAATTTCTTTATTAATCAATCTTTAGAAAGTGGAGTGCATAATTATTTTGGTTATGTTAAAGACGCTGGAGGAAGCGAAGATCAGACAGAAACAAGAATGATTAGTGCAGTTCTTCCTGAACCAACACCAGTAAATGTTAATGTTAATTTGGATTTTAATGTTCCTGAAAAAACAATTAATTTTGCTTATGGGATTCAAGAAGAAGGTGCTGTGGATGAAATGATGAGACCTGAATTTCCTTTTATTTTGGAAAATCACGGCGATGTTGCGACGCACGACAGAATCTGGCTCAGGCATTCGTATGTCTCGTCGGGATACCAGAATAATATTCCTTTGCAAGATAATTGTGTTACATATAATTACACAGAAATATCAGCGATTGTTAAATCTGTTTTAGACAAGGGTTTAACTCCGTATATTTCATTTGGGAATTTTCCAAGGTGCATGTTGCCGACGGGTTCTGACATCACAACTGTTAATCCTGTGCCTCCGATTTCTCCGTGGGATTATTCTGATTTTGCAGAATATGCTTCAAATGTTGTTGAGCATTTTTATAACGCATGCAATAATGGAGAAATAACTAATTGTGGAAACTTTGAAAACTGGAGATGGGAAATATTTAATGAGCCTGGGGAAAATTACTGGTTAAATCCAAATAATTATCCATATTCAGAACTTTATACTTTAACTTACAACGCAATAAAAGAAAAAGTTCCTGTTGCAAATGTCGGCTCTGCTGGAAGTCTTGGTGATGGAACTGCTCCTATTGTTTTGTTTTTCAGCCACATTACTCCTGATGTTTATCCTGATTTTGTGAGTGTGCACCAATATGATAATGCAGAATCAGCAGACGACGAATTGCCTGGTTATCTTGGATTGAGTTTTGAAGAATTTTTAAGCGGAACAAAAGGAAATTATTATGATTTTATGAATTCTGTTGATAATGTTTTGAAAAATTATTATACAAATCCAAAGTTGTATAATTCTGAATACGGAATGTCAGGAAGTATTTCACCGAGGGTGGTCAAATTTTTGGCAATGCCTGAAGCTGGAACGTGGCATGTTTCTGCTCTTTATTGGGCAGTTCAAAGCAACATGGTTGGAGAATTTTGGTATCAAGGAACAGATCCAATAGAATATCCTTCGCAGGGAATGTGGAATATTAATAATGATATCAAACCTGTGTTTTATACAAAAAAAGAATGGATTAACAGATTTCCCAACGGCGAAATTATTTATCTTGGTTCTTCAAGTAATTCAGGTGTTGAAATAATGTCAACAGATGAAAATCTTGTTGTTATAAATAAATTAGACTCTAATATCAATCTTGTTTTAGATTTTGATAATAAAAATATTACTAAATTAACTTCTCAAGATGGCGAAGAAATTTCTTCTGAATCTGGCTTGTTTAATCTTGAGTTAAATAATTTTGAAGTAATGTTTTATTCTCTTCAAGAAGGAATTTTTGAGGAAGAAGGAAATGATAGCGGAGATAGTTCTAGCGGGAGCAGTAGCAGTAGCGGAAGCAGTAGTTCGGGAGGAAGTAATGGGGATTCTTCTAGAAGATATTCTGGAAACGATATTGAAATAATTAATTTGCCTAGCTCTTTATTGGAAACTGATTTGATGTTGAGAAATGCTGTTCAAGAATATCTGGAAAGAGAACTTACTCAAGAAGAAATTGAAATAATGGAGACAATGGTTATAAATTCAATGGGTGGAACAGTGCCTTTAACAAAAAATTTAGAATCAAATCAAAATTCTTCAAAAGTTACAATTAGATTTGTTTATACAGGAGAGAAAAAAGCAGTTAATCTTTTTGTTTATGAAATTCACCCAAAACATTTTGTTGTAGAAGAGGTGAATAAAATTTCTTCTTTAGGAGGAGAAAATGAAATTGTAAATCCGGACCCAAGTTATTTATTTTATTATCCAGAGGTATATCCTGGCCAGATAATTGAAGTTGTTTATTATTTTGATAAATTAGTAACTTTGAATGATTTTGAGAATATAATTACCAATGTTTATGCAACAGGGTTGGAGGATGTTATTTGCAATCATGATGGAAATTGTGAAGCAGGTGCAGGAGAAAATTCATTTGGATGCCGAGAGGATTGTCCTTCTCTTTGTATTCCTGACGAGAAAAGATGTATGAATGATAATCTAGAAATTTGTAATATTCTCGGAGATTCTTGGGCATTAAAAAAAGAATGTATTGATGGGTGCTATAAAAAGAATTTAGAATGCAATGAAGATTCTGGAAAATCAAAAAGTTTTTTTGCAGGAATAAAATCTTTTGTAAACAGAAATCTGTTTTATCTTTTAGTGTCTGCACTTGGAATGTTAATTCTTATAGTTGTTTACTTTCTTTATAAAAAAATTGTAAAAAGAAAAGCCTCTTTTCAATCAGGTATTTTTTTGGATAAAAGATACGGGAAAATTTAATTAGTGATTTTTTTAGAGATTTTATATTTAAATATTATCAGCTTAATTCCAGAATTGCTTCTGCTAAATCGCTGGTTTTTTTCAATGTGTCTTGTGCTTGTTTTTTTGTGCATCCTGTTTTTTCAACAATTGTGTTTATGTCATCTTCAGAAATTGTTAATGGTTTGGTTTCTTCTCTTGCCTGGCCTGTAATTTGAAAACTTTCCTGGCCCTGCATTTTTATTTTTATTACAGAAGGATTTTCTATTATTAATTTTGTGTTGTCTGTTTTTTCAATTATAACTTTTGAAGCGTCAATTTCTTCTTGGGAAATTCCCATTTGTTTCATCATTGACTGCATTTTTTTTGGGTCTATTCCTCCAAACATTTTCTTAGAAAAGCACAGGTAAAAAAATCCTAAATGCGATTATTAAAATTACAAAACCTACGACGTGGATTGGTTTCAAATTAAATCGGCTTTCATACTCTTCGCCGAATCTCATTAGTCCGCCAAATCCAGACGGAACATTAATACTTGTGTCTGCCATGATTTATGAAAAGAGAGATAGTTTTTAAAAGTTGTTGTTGGTTATTTATTTATGAACCTTAGGGATATCAAAAACTGGGGACCTGAAGCTGAAAAAGAAATAACAGAGAGATGGAAAAATTCTGATTTATTTAAGTTTGACAAAAAATCGAAAAAACCAATTTACAGCATTGATACTCCTCCTCCTTATATTAACGCTCCGATACATATTGGGCAGGCGGTGACTTATTGTTATATGGATATGTTTGCAAGATATAAAAGAATGAAAGGTTTTCAGGTTGTTTTTCCTCTTGGGCTGGATAGAAATGGTTTGCCAATAGAGCTTGGTGCTGAGAAGAAATTTAATATTTCTCCGTTTAAAGTTGGCAGAGAAAAATTTTTAGAATACTGCAAAAAACTTTTGGAAGAGACTTCGACAGAAACAAAGGACAGCTTTGTTAAGTTAGCGATTTCTTTTAGTTCCTATAAAGAAGGAGGAATTGGAGGAGTTTATTTAACTGATTCAGAAGAATATAGAACTTTGACGCAATCAACTTTTATTGGATTGTACAAAAAAGGGTTTGTCTATGAAGATTCTAGAATAAATAATTGGGATCCAAAATTACAGACAACAATTGCAGATTCTGAAATTGAGTATAAGAATGTTTCAAGCACTTTTAATTATATTAAATGGAAAGTAAAAGAAACTGGCGAAGAAATTGTGATTGCAACGACGAGGCCGGAACTAATTTGCACTTGCGGGATGGTTTTGTTTAATCCTGGTGACAAAAGATATAAACATCTTGATGGAAAAACTGCTATAACCCCTTTGTTTGGAAAACACATAAAAATCAAAAGTAGCCAGATGGCTGATTCAGAAAAAGGAACAGGCATTGTTATGATGTGCTCTGCAGGTGATTTGTCTGATATTCAATTTTTTAGAGAGCAAAATTTGATTCCTGTGATTGCAATAAATAAAGATGGAACTATGAATAGGCATGCCAATTTTTTGGAAGGACTTTCAGTTAAGAAAGCAAGAGAGGAGATTATTAAAATTTTAAAAGACAAGAATTTAATTGTTAAACAAGAAAATATTACACACAAAACTCCTGTTTCTGAGAGGTCAAAAGCAGAAGTTGAATTTATTGAGATGCCGGAATTTTATTTGAAACAGATGAAATTTAAAAATGATATTAAGAAACTTTCTGATAAAATTAATTTTTACCCTCTTTCTTCTAAGAAAATTTTGTTTGATTGGATAGA
>Ga0210019_1003903_pt1 | contig 13348 bp, 15 predicted proteins | sample CryGeyCG2114_020_2_FD_183969 | JGI IMG/M metagenome (GOLD analysis project Ga0210019, IMG submission 183969) | Groundwater microbial communities from aquifer - Crystal Geyser CG11_big_fil_rev_8/21/14_0.20 (SPAdes) (version 2) | ecosystem: Environmental > Aquatic > Deep subsurface > Groundwater ...
AATCCGGGTCCACCCGGGCCGCCTGTTGTTCGACCTGTTGTTGTGTTTTCTTGCGTTCACCGTCGTTCCGGTTCTCCTGTACAACGTCTTCGATCCCCCCACCACCGCCCTGATGTGGATTCGCTGGACCGAGCAGGACCGTTCTTCCGATTTCCCGCGCGCATTTCAACATTGGACCCGGCTGGACGAGGTCTCCCCTCACCTGATCCGTGCGGTGATTGCCTCCGAAGATCAGAAGTTTTTCCACCATCGGGGTTTCGACTGGCAGGCGATCGAGGCCGCGGTCAAAACGAACCTCACCACCGATCGGCGGGTGGGGGCCAGCACCATCTCCATGCAGACGGCGAGAAACGTGTTTCTCTGGCAGAAACGGAACTGGCTTCGCAAAGGGCTGGAGGCGTATTTCACCGTGTTGATCGAAGCCCTCTGGTCGAAACAAAGGATCCTGGAGGTTTACCTGAACGTGATCGAATGGGGCGATGGGATCTTCGGTTGCGAGGCGGCGGCCCGGGCGTATTTCAACCGCTCCGCCCAAAACCTGTCGCCGGTCGAGGCGGCCGCGCTGGCCGCCGTTCTTCCCAATCCCCGGGCATGGTCGGTGGTTCATCCGCAGGATTTCGTCGAGGACCGCCAGGCACGTATTCTCGATGTCATGAGCAAGGTGAATCTGCCCCGGTTGAAATGAATTTTCAGACTGCGAGTCGGGTGTGATCAAGATCGAGGTTTCCAAAGCCCATCAGGCCAAAATCCGCGCGGGGTATCCCTGGGTGTTTCATTACCAGGTGGTGGCCCAGAAGGGAACCGGGGTGGCGGGAGATCTGGCCGTGGTTTACGATCACCGAAACCGGTTTCTTGCGATGGGCCTGTACGATCCCCATTCCGAGATTCGCCTGCGTGTGCTTCAAACCCGGTCTCCGGTGGAAATCGATGCGGAATTTTTCCGCACCCGTTTCAAGGAAGCGCAGATTCTTCGGGCCGGACTGGAGAGCCAGGGTACGACCGGTTACCGGGTTCTCAACGGAGAAGGCGACGGTTTCCCCGGCCTGGTGCTGGACCGTTACGATACGACCGTTGTGTTTAAACTGTATTCCCTGTGCTGGTTTCCCTGGTTGGAGACGTTGCTTGAAACCATTCATCATTCCGCACCGTTTGAAAGAGCCGTCCTGCGGCTCAGCCGGAACATTCACCAGGCCGCGCAAAAAGCGGGAAATTACAGGGACGGGCAGGTCCTCTCCGGCCCCAATGTGGACGAGCCCGTCAAGTTCCGGGAAAACGGACTCTGGTTTGAGGCCGACGTCCTGCACGGGCAAAAAACGGGTTTTTTTCTGGATCAAAGAGATAACCGCGGACGGATTCGTTTGCTGGCCGGAGGCCGACGGGTGGCGAACGTCTTCAGTTACACGGGCGCGTTCTCGGTTTATGCGGGTGTCGGCGGGTGCCGCTCGGTGCTGGAGATTGATGCCAATCCCCTGGCAATGAAAAGCGCCCGTGAAAACTGGCGGTTGAATGGTTCCGTTTTGGGTCTGGACCTGAAGGTCCCCGAACAAATTTGCGGCGACGCGTTTGAAATTCTCGACCGATTGCATAAAGAGAGGCGAATGTTCGACCTGGTGATTCTCGATCCGCCGGCGTTTGCCCGGAAAAAAAATCAAGAACAGAAAGCGTTGAACGCGTATACTTCGTTGGCAACCTCCGGAGCGAAGGTGACCCAATCGAACGGACTCCTTTTTGCCGCCTCCTGTTCCAACCAGGTTGGAGAGGATGATTTCTTCGAAGCTTCGCTTCGCGGAATTCGTGCGGCGGGACGAAAATTTTCCGAACGATTTCGATCGGGGCACGCTCCGGACCATCCTATCCGGTTTTCCGAAGGGGCATACCTTAAGGCGATATGCCTGGAACTGGGCGTGTAACTATATGATTTTATGGGGTAATGATAAAAACAATGCGCCGGAGGAGATGCCTCGGCGCATTGGGGAAAATCGGACAGGCGGGAGGAGAAGAGGATTGGGGCGCTGAAACGAACGGTTGGGGGTTAAAAAGGAACGGGTTAAACTTGTAAACTTGTGAGAGCGGTTCTTGGATCCCTGTATCGAACGACTCCCCTTTATTTTTTCTTTGCTGCTTTTTTCTTGGTTGCTTTTTTCTTTGCCGCTTTTTTCTTGGTTGCCTTTTTCTTTGTAGCTTTTTTCTTAGCTACTTTTTTCTTGGTTGCCATCAAGATCTCCTTTTCAATATTTGGAGTTCGTTTCAGCGCCCAAATATTGTTAAATTATTTTATGCGATACGCTTTTATTGTCAAGTAAATATTGACAAAAAAATCCTGTAATGAATGAACTTCGGGTTCTTCCACTTGGAAAGATGAACGTTTCCATACAACTCATTCAAATGGATTTACTGAAGGGGCATCATTTGCTCCTGCATGCGGTCAGCCCGAGAAATTTTATGGATCGGAATGGACATAGAGGCGAGCTTTACCTTGCCAGGACTGGGGATGACGGGCCAAGCCGATTGCACCGCCGGTGGGTCCTTGAGTCCGCGGGAATGCAAGCCGATGATGTTTTCCTGGTGCGCCAGGTCCATGGAACCCACGCGTTGTTGCTTTCCGATCCGAACGTTGTTCCCGATCAAGTTAAAGATGTGCAAGCGGATGCAATCGTAACAAAACTTTTCCATCGGCCCATCGGTGTGTTGACGGCCGATTGCATTCCGATCGTTCTTTACGATTTTGAAAAGCATCGGGTGGCGGTGATTCATGCGGGAAGAAAGGGAACTGCTGAAAAAATTTTCTCCAAAACGGTGGAAGCCATGAAACGGGAATATGGTTGCGATCCACGAAATCTGGTTGCTGGAATGGGACCGGGCGTAGGGAACTGTTGTTACGAAGTCGATGCGTCGTGTCTCGAACCGTTTCAGGAACAGTATCCCGGATGGAAGCATTTTGTGACTCCGGGAACCGATGGAAAGTACATGCTGGACCTCTATACGGCCAACCGGGAAGACGGAGTTTCCGCAGGTATCCCTTTGCGGAACCTGTCCCGGTCTTCGCTGTGTACCGCGTGCCACACCGACCGGCTGTACTCCTACCGCCGGGAGGGTTCCCAGGCGGGCCGCATGTTGACGGTGGCCATGTTATTACCCCGATGACGACCTTTCTCTTTCGATATTCTCTTGCAGTTCAATATCTTACGATTTTTTCTCCCGGGCTCAACGGGAAGGGATCGGGGTTGGATCTGGCGCGTTCGGTGCCTTGGTTTCCGGTCGTTGGCCTTTTGCTGGGAGGGGGGCTCAGTCTGCTCTATTTTGGGCTCGTCTGGATTCTGCCTTCGGATCTTGCCGACCTGACGGTCATTTTTGTTCTGATCGCCGTCACTCGCGGGCGGCGTCTGCGCGGACTGGTGCAATGGATACAACCCGCGACCCGCTCCGAATTTTCGTCTCCCGCGAAAGATGAAGGTTGGCACGGTTCCCTGGGCCCCACTCAGGTGTTTGTCCTTTTGGCCGTGCTCCTGCTCAAATTTGTTTCTCTCGACCTTATCAATGAATCCGTAAAGCCCCAGGCGATTTTGATGATGCCGCTGGTGAGCCATTGGAACATGACCTTCCTGGTGTATGCGGCGCGTTTTTTCAAGAGAGATTACCTGGATCCCGGCAGTTTCATCCGTTGGGTGGAGGGAAGAGATTTCTTCCGGGCCACCGTCGTGTTCATCGCGTTTCCCTTTTACGTTCTCAAGTTGAAGGCGCTGTTCGTCCTGTTTATAATGATTTTGTTTTCCTTACTTTATTTAAAACTCTGCCGCGCCAGGAACCTGGGGTTTGACGAAGATGCCCTGGGCGCCTCCAGCGAGCCCTGCGAGATTCTTTTTCTGATGGCCCTCCAGGGGTTAAATTTCGCTTCGAATTGATTAAGCATCCGTTCCAATGACCCAATCCGACCATTTCCTGCAACGAACCCCTGATAGAGGAGCGTTTCCCTTTCCGGTCGAATGGATTGACGACCAGCCCTGGAAAGTGGAAGAATCTCTGGCGCGCATGTCCCCCGAAGAGCAGGCGCAATGGGCTCTGCGGTTGCGAGGCAAACAGAGGCAGGATTTTCTCGTTCTGAGTCCCTGTGCGGCGGAGGTCATCCGGCACTTTCCTCCCGAAGAGGTGTACCAGATGGTCAAGGAGACCGGGGAGGCCGATGCGTTACCGGTGTTATCCATTGCCACGGCCGGCCAGCTTCAATACCTGTTCGATCTGGAGTGGTGGTTTCAGGACAAGTTCAATCCCGAACGCGCGTTGCATTGGATCGAGATTCTCGATCATTGCGGCGAGCCGCAGATGGTCCATTGGTTGTTGAACGAGGAAGAGTTCGAGCAGAAGGTGGTGCTCCTGCAATCCCTGACGCGGATTTACAAAAGGGATGAGTTGACCGATACCTGCGAAGGCGTGGAGGGTTTGCCCCATTTCACTCTCGACGGGGTTTACGACATCTTTTGCAAAATTTCGGATTTTGAACCGTTGCGCCGGCTCCTCTTGCAACTCAGAGACGCCGATGCGTCATTGTATATGGCCTTGATGGAAGCCGTCATCTGGTATCCCGTGACGCCTACGGTTGAGAACGCCCTTCGCTGGCATCTGGCCCGTACCGCGGAACGGGGAATTCCCTCCTTCGAAGAAGCCCTGGAGATTTACAGCCGCTTCGATTCCGAGGTGCTCAAGACCGCGGTCCCGAGCGCCGATGATTTTCAATCCTCCGAAACCGAGCAGGTTCCCCCCTCGTTTCCTCTCATGGACTCCGCTCCCGATACATTTTTCAGGCGGTGCGTGCAAAACCTCGAACGTCTGGAGCGGATGAATTCCCTGCAATGGGAGTTGACGTATCTCGCCAACAAGATCCTGGTTGCGGACCGCTGTGATCCCGCCAGTCTCGATGCGCGAAGGGCGGCGGTTCGCAAGATGCTCGGTTACGTCAATATTGGGCTGGAATCGGGGGCGGAAGGAGACGTCTTCAAGGGAACCCGTCTGCTGGAGCAGACGTGGATGCAGGCCCTGTTTCAGGCCGGGTACGGTCAGGTGCAAAGGTTGCGCTGGGCCGCCCAGACCCTGGTGAAGGAACACGGAAAGCTATTCGAGTTCTTGCTCGCCCCCGGCGACCGCGAACAAATGATGGCTCTGTTGGCCCGGTTTCCCCGTATAGGAACCTTCGCGAATCAGGGAGAACCGCTTTTGTGGCGCGACCTCGAATCCCTGGCCGACATCCACACTCTCCAGGCATTTCTCGCCCGTTGGAAATTCTTTGCCCGATTCTCTCGTTTGTGCCTGGACCTGACCGAGACCCGCGCAAAAAACTTTTTGCAGGAATCCATCTCCGGTCCGGACGGCGAGGTCGATATCGTGCTCTGGACCAACACCGCGTGGGCCCGGTTCATTCTCTTCAAGGAGATTTCCTGCCAGCCCCTGGCCGATTCCGCGGCGCAGAATTTTTTAAAAAGGGTCTTCCTTCCTCCCCTGATCCCCGGCGATGGGCGGGAAATCAACGAAGAGTGGGTGGAGGGGTTTCGGCAGAAATTGATATCCGGAGGAACGATGGCCTGGACCGCCGAAGACCGCGAGTTTCTTGCGGGCTTGATCGATTCGTGCCGTTCCAACGTCATGTCCCAGTTTTCGCGGTTGAATCCGGGAACAACGATCGATTGGCAGTTCACTCATGGCCTGGTTATTGACAAAACCTGAACCCCGGCAGGACGAAAGACGCGACCGGAATTTTTATTTCCAAACCCCGCAAAAGATAGTAAGATCCCAATCCATTGCGAACTAACCTGAGCACAACCGTTCACACTCACGTTGTATTCGACGAGGTCAACTCTATGGCTGAAGAAACCCCGCCCAGGAAAGAAGAACCCCCAAAAGGGATTTCGGGCGATGAGCCGGGCATCATGGAAAACTACGGTACGTTCCCCCTCTGGTTGCTTAAAGGGATCGATGCGGTGACGCCCGATTTCCTGCGCACCAAGACCCCGCCACCCAAGCCCAAAGTCAGGAACTGATTTCCACCCATGACCCAACCCATCAAAAGGGCATTGATCAGCGTCTCGGATAAAACCGGGGTAGCCGATTTCGCCCGTCGCCTGAATGAGATCGGGGTGGAGATTCTTTCCACCGGAGGAACGGCGGACCTGATCCGTAAAGCCGGGATTCCGGTCGTTTCCATTTCCGACTATACCGGGTTTCCTGAGATGATGGATGGCCGGGTGAAGACCCTCCACCCCCGGGTGCACGGGGGAATACTGGGACGGCGCTCGGTTCCCGAGCACGTTCGAGCCATGCAGGAGCATGGGATCCAGCCGATCGATATGGTGGTGATCAACCTGTACCCGTTCGAGCAGACCATCGCCAGGGCGAACTGTTCTCTCGACGATGCCGTCGAGAACATCGATATCGGCGGACCCGCGATGGTCCGGTCCTCGGCAAAAAATTTCGAAGACGTGACGGTAGTGGTTCATCCCGCCGATTACTCCGTGGTGCTGAAAGAGATGAGCGAACACGGTGGGGGGGTGACGCGGTCGACCCGACTGCGTCTCAGCCGGGACGCCTTCGCCCATACCGCCCGCTACGATTCCCTGATTTCCGGTTACCTGACCGGCCACCTGGAAGAATCTTCAACCTTGCCCCCGCTGTTTCAAGTTCCCTGGGAAAAAATCCAGGACCTTCGTTATGGGGAGAATCCGCACCAGGCGGCGGCGTTTTACCGCGAGCCCCGTCCCCGCGAGGGCGACATCGTTTCCGCGCGCCAGCTTCAGGGCAAGGAGTTGTCCTATAACAATATTATGGATCTGAATGCCGCGTGGGAGTTGGCGGTCGAGTTGGAACCGGGTGCGGCGGTCATCATCAAGCACACCAATCCCTGCGGGGTGGCGGTGGGGAATCGGCAACTGGAAACCTTTATCCGGGCGCGGGAGACCGATCCTGTTTCCGCGTTCGGGGGAATCATCGGGTTCAATCAGCCGGTGGAAGGTGACACCGCCGAGGAGATCCTGAAAAATTTCGTTGAAGCCGTGGTCGCCCCGGGGTTTTCCCCCGAAGCCGCGGAACGGCTGGCGTCCAAGAAAAACATTCGCCTCATGGAAATGCCGGCGGTTCCCGGACCCCGCAGTTCCCGCGATTTCGATCTCAAGCGTGTGGGAGGCGGGCTCCTCGTTCAAACTTCCGACATTCTCGGTTTCGATCCCGGACAGCTCCGGGTGGTTACGAAAAAACAGCCCACCCAGGCCGATCTTGCAGATCTCAAGTTTGCCTGGATCGTGGCCAAGCATGTAAAATCCAACGCCATCATATACGCCCGGGACCGCGAGACGGTGGGCATCGGCGCCGGCCAGATGAGCCGGGTCGATTCGGCCCGCATTGCCGTGAGCAAGGCTCGAAAACCGTTGAAAGGTTGCATGATGGCATCCGATGCGTTTTTCCCCTTTCGAGACTCGGTCGATGAGGCCGCCGCGGGCGGCATCGGCGCCATCATTCAGCCGGGTGGCTCCATCCGGGATGATGAAGTCATTCAAGCCGCAGACGAGCATGGCCTTGCCATGGTGTTTACGGGAATTAGACATTTCAGGCATTAATGGTTTCCTCCTTGTCTTTCCCTGTCCCGAACGGCATAGGCGATTGTCCTATGATTTTATCCCAATGATTTTCATGAATTTATGGTTTTTTCGAAACAGAATATGGTATAATAGATACATAATGTCGGTAAAAAGCCCTTTCGGACATATTCATTTCAGGTGCAATCAATGGGTGAAAATTTGCAACGCATGGACATTGTCGTAGCCGAGGATGACGACGACGATTTCCAGTTGATTTCCGAGGCCTTTCAAAAAAGCGGGGTGGTGCATGACATCCACCGCGCGAGAGATGGGGAAGAATTGCTCCATTTACTGGAAAAGGACAAGAGGGCCAATGGTTCGATCCTGAAACCCGGTTTGATTCTGCTCGACCTCAACATGCCGAAGAAGGATGGTATTGAAGCGCTTCGCGAACTCAAGGCGGATCCCCTCCTTCGTTCCATCCCGGTGGTGGTTCTGACCACCTCCAAAAGCGATGAGGATGTCTATCGAACTTATGACCTTGGGGTAAACTCTTTTATCCAAAAGCCGATAAGTTATAGGAAATTCCTGGAGCTGTTCGAGGTCCTGAAAGAATACTGGTTCGAAACCGTGCGGCTCCCGCCTAAAACAATCTGACCCGTGGCCTGACCCGGTCCGGGTTTTGGAGATTACTCCCCCTCCCATGACCTTTGCCCGGTTCCTTCGAAGGCTCCTCTTCTTTACCTTCCTCCTTTCCCTGGTTGGCAGTTATTTCGCTTGGAACAAGTATAAACCCCAGCTCGACGAGGTTTTGGTCGAGTTAAAAGATAAAGATCCCGATAAATACGAACAATTGATCGTTCACGCCAAAGGGTTCGATATAAAAGAAACTCAGCGGCTGTATGAAGAGATCAAATCCATGACCCGGGAGCAGGTGCTCTACCTGAGATACAACAAGTTGGCCGAGAAAAGGAAAAAGAACAAGGATTTCCGGATTCAGGAGTGGGAAAAGGAACTGACGGCCCGGGAAGAGACCCGGAAAGAGATGGCCGATGATTATGAATCCCGATCCATTGCGCTGAAGGTTCTCCGGAAAAAAGATCCCGAAAAACTCCTCGCCGAATGGAAGCGAAGCGAACCCTGGCAGAAAGGGGAACTCCTGCGGGAGAAATGCATCCAGTATCTCGAAACGGAAAAGAAGGAGTCGGTGATGCGCCAGAACATGCTCGATTTGCCCCGCACCGCACCGCTCATAGAAAAACCCGGACAAGACTCGCACGGGGTTTCGGAAGTGTGCGCGCGGCTGGTTCCTCCCATTCGGGATGAGAAGGGCGTGGTGGCCACCCTGGCGGTTCTCAAGAAGGAAATGAACTACTACTATTTTGTCCGCATGGTGGAAGATATCGGCTTGCCTCCGGACACTGTTTTCGACTTCGATTACAAGTTGAGCCGAATGGCGACGGATTACTCCGATTTATGATCCTGGAGGCGGAAATTCAAATTCAGGAAATTCGGACCGGCTAATCCGGTTCGGGAAAAGGAGGTTCGGTCAGGATGGGTCCCCGCGGGTCGGCAGGGTCGGTGGGGTTTGGGTTACTCCGGACCCATTGTGGTTTCCTTCCTGTTCCGGAGTCTTCAAAGTGGTGGTCCATTCGTTCAATGCCTCCGCCAACTGCTTGAGTTCGGTGTTGCTTTTAAATTCCGGAAGCTCGGTGGTTCCCCGGTTGTTGGCATAGTCCACCATTTTTCTCAACGGCCGGATGACCATGTTGTACGTGTAGATCCCTCCAATGATGGATATCACCGATCCAATAATCGCAAGCCCGATCATTTCATTCTGAAGTTGCCGGGTGCTTTTCGTGACCCGGCTCTTCAGCAACTCCACTTGGGCCGTCTCCAGGGTTTCCACGTTTATAGCGGTGACGATCCGGTCCACCTGACCCAGTTGAATATACAAATAAAATGCCATGTACCCCAGGCAGGAGAGGGTGACGATATAACCGGTCATCAACACGTTGATGAGGCTTTTTTTCTCCCCGGGGAGCTCCTCGCGAAAGATCGGGTTTTTGCTCATGGCTGGGTTGGGAAATAAGAATGGAACCGGGTTTCCAGAACGGGAAAAAGTCCGCTCTTCGCATCGTATCGCTGGATGGCCTGGGTCAGGGTTTTATAGCGGCTCTCAAAACTGGGATGCGTCTTGGAAAAAATGGAGCCGGTTCGTTTCTGCGAAGTACCCAGGATTTTAAGCGACTCTCGCAATCCGTTGGGGTTGTACCCCAGGCGGTAGGCAAATTCCGTTCCGTACCGGTCGGCCTCATATTCCAGTTTGGGATCCAACCCCGTCTCGAAGATAAGATTGGACGCGAAACCGATAATCTGGTCGAGCACTTCCAGTTGTTTTCCCGACGCGGCCGTCGCGATACTGCCGATGCCCTGAAGTTTCCGGTTTTCCTCGATGGAGGAGAGTGCGTGTTTTCGGCTGATGTGGGCGATCTCGTGACCCAGGACCCCGGCCAACTGGGCCTCGTTTTTCAACATTTGAAGAAGTCCGATGCTCACCATAACGTATCCTCCGGGTGTGGCGAACGCATTGGGATACGGTGTATTCACGATGCCAAAATGGTATTCGATGTCCGGCCGGTCCGACAATTCCGCAACCGACTTGCCCACCAGGTTCACGTAACGGGTCAGACGGGCGTCGGGGTAGGCCCCGCCATAACGGTTAAACACTTCCACCGCAAGCGACCCGCCGATTTCTTTTTCCTCCTCGAACGTCAGGGGTTGCAATTGTTGCAGGCCCTGGAGACCCTGCTTGATGCGTCCGGTGGTTTTAGAATCCAGGCCGAGGAGGGGGCCGCCGAGATCCAGCAGGCCGGGTTGTCCCTGGCTCTGGTTTTGCGAAGAGGCAGGGGCGGGCGGTGGCTCCGTTTTCTCTGCAGGTTTTTCCGGTTTTTTGGGGGGCGTGATTTCCTTCAGGATTTTTCCGAAGTCGAAGGGACCCGAAAAGGTCACCTGTGCCCCCAAAAGAATGAACAGCGCGGCGATCGGAAGGATGCTCAGTCGTTTCATTGGCCATATTCTCCCAGGTTTCCCTCGGCAAGGAATTTTTCCCGTTCTTCCCGGGGAATACTGAGGGCTTCCATTTGCTTGACCGCATCGACGCTGGCTGGCGAGATTCCCTTGTTTTTAGCGTACTGCTCGCTCACCGGCGTCAAGCCGCGGATGCTGGTGGCCGAACTCGACTCGCGCGCCGAAACCTGTTCGCGTCCGCCCAGGGCTTCAAGAACGTTGCCTCCCGAAGGGGCGTGCGCGGGCGCCTCCGGGGTCAGGTAAAACTGAAAGAGCCAGCCCTTCGTCCCGCCTGGAATCGCGACCTCGTAATAACGTCCCGAGTGCCTCAACACTTCCACCGGCGTGCCTTCCTTGAGCGTGCCCAGCACTTTGGCCCGTGCGGAATCGCCTTCCATCAGCTTGGTGCCCGATTTCTTGACGTACATCGTTTTTGCGTAAGCGGGGACGGTCAAGAACGTGCCGCAAAGAAAAAAAATCCCGGCAAAGATCGCGTATGCAGGCAAACGGGCCTGGGACAAAAGGAATCGGGTCATGAAAGTGAATGCGGTTATCGAACAGGATTCTTTAAAATGGTTCCCATAGATTTAAAGCTACCCTCAATGAGGGGAAGAGGTCAACCCATTTTTACCCGGTTTCCCGGGCGTGGATGGAACTTACCGCGATGCAAGGTATTTCCGGAACGCTTTGCGGAGACGGCTCCAGTCGAAGGCCGAGCCCGGATCATATTTCGGCGCGAGCCCGGGAGCCGCGCCGGCCTGAACGTGGGCGTGTCCCAGAATTCCCTGGAAGGTGGCAAACCGGGGGAGCCGATCCAGAGGCGTTCGCCGGGTGGCCGATTGATACGGCACTTCCAGTTTGATACGGGGCAGGAGCCGATGAACTCCGATGCAAAGCCGAATCAAAGCCTGGTATTGCTCTTCCGTGAAGTCCCACATACGAACGACCCTGCCGTTGATGCGGCGGCTGAAATATCCGCGCTTGCCCCATCCCCGCGCCGCGCAGGCCCGGAACCCCGGCGTCCGCAACGTGTCCCGATAGTGGTCCGGGAGATGCAGTTCCCATTTGCCGTTTCGGTGCCGGTACTGGTCCCGTGGCACCCGGTAAAGTTCGGAGTCGGCTTTTCTTGCCTCCCAGGAGAGGTTGGAAATTTCCACATGCACCGCGCGTTCGTTTCCCTGCCGGTCGTCGGCGGGGGCGGTGTTGGTTTTCCAATACAGGTCGCAGGTCTGGTAAATCGTACCGTCGAGATCCAGGTAAAAATGACTGCCTTTGAAATCGCTTTCCTCCATCCATTGGTGGCAATGACGGGAACAGTAACTGCAATCATAGTGGAGCACGAACTGGTAAACCGAATCCCGCAGTTGCGCCAGGGCGGCGGGTGGATTTTGAATCACGTAGGCCTCGGTGGATCGGGTCGGGGCATCGTTGAGCGCCGGGTCGTGCAGAGTGCAATGGCTCCTCCCGCGCGGATGGGGGCAGGCGTAGCCTCCCGCTTCATCCCATAGGATCACTCGGGTGCCGATATCCTCGTTCTGACCGCAGGCGATAATGTTCCGGTTCATAATCGGGTTGAATGAATTCCGGCGGATCAGGAATGGGTCCCGCCGCCGAGGGTCGTGCTTCCCCAGTGAAGTTTTTCGCGAAGCAGTTCGTAATAGCTGATTCCGGAAACACGCACCAGTTTCAGAGTGGTTTGCCCTTTACGGATTCGAAGGAGATCCCGGGAATCCATATCGCAACCCTCTTGCCCGTCCAGGGTCAGCCGGACATGTTCCCCGTTGGTCTGGAGCTTGATCTCGATCAGCGAGTCGTCGGGGAGAACGATGGGCCGGTTGGTGAGAGCAAAAGGGCAGATGGGGCTGATGACCAGGTTGTGCATGCTGGGATGAATGATGGGTCCTCCCGCCGAAAGCGAGTAGGCGGTGGATCCCGTCGGGGTGGCCACGATCAACCCGTCACCCCGGTAAGAGGTCATGTACTCCCCGTTTACCGAAACGTGGAGCTCCACGATGCGGGCGAGGGCCCCCTTGTTGATGACCAGGTCGTTGAGGACATTGTGCTCCTCAAGCGTTTGGCCGTTTCGCAAGAGCGTGGCGTTGAGCAACATCCGGTTTTCGATTTTATAATTTTTGCCTAGCACCTTTTCCAGAGCGGGGAGGAGGCCGGGAAGGGGAACGTCGGTCAGAAAACCCAGACTGCCGAGATTAATGGCGAGAATGGGAACGTTGAATGAGTGGGCGATCCGCGCCATTCCCAGCAGGGTTCCGTCGCCGCCGAGGACGATGATCAGATCCGACCGGGCGGGGATTTCCTCCTTGGAACAAGTCGAGGTTTGTCCGATGATCCCGGCCGTCTCGGAATCCATGCAGATCTCGTAATTCCGGTTGGAGAGCCAGTCCACCAGTTGTTGCAACACCTGCCGGTCGACGGGGGGCTTTTTTTTGCAGAAAATGCCGATCTGTTTCACGATGTTTGCCCATGCAGAGTTCCTGACGGAACCGTGGCGGAAAACAAAAAAGGCACCTCCGGATAAAACCTCAACGGCGGTGCCTTGACGGCAAATTCAAAAGTTGCGGATAAAAGCAGACGCAGGGTAAAACACCAAGCGGGACTCAAAGCCGACCGAAATCCTGCGGCTTGAGGTTCTGCAACCACTCTTTCCATTGCTGTTTTTCGTCTTTTTTGATTTTGTCCGGATCCGGCAAGTCGAGGCTCTT
>Ga0210019_1003904_pt1 | contig 13345 bp, 13 predicted proteins | sample CryGeyCG2114_020_2_FD_183969 | JGI IMG/M metagenome (GOLD analysis project Ga0210019, IMG submission 183969) | Groundwater microbial communities from aquifer - Crystal Geyser CG11_big_fil_rev_8/21/14_0.20 (SPAdes) (version 2) | ecosystem: Environmental > Aquatic > Deep subsurface > Groundwater ...
AGATGATGAGAGACATTGAATTGGATCTGGCCGAGAATGGAAGCGGTTTATATAAGTTGGTGCAACAGACAATTGCCGGTATAAAAAAGAATAACAGGCCTTGCTCTGTGCGGGAGATTAAATAACCGAATTACCGAAGCCTGACCCCATTTACCATTTACCGAGGTTTTATCTGAAAACGGCATACCGACACATTACGTTGAAAATGTTGGTGCAACGCCGGACTTTCCTTACGAGATGACCACGAAGGATTATTATGACGGTTACGAATCTTATAGAAAGGCCATAAGTCAGGCCGTTTTGTCACTTATAGAGAACCGCAAATAATCAGAGAACGTTTGGAGTCGGAGGAGGGGAGGGTGTATCTTTCTACCTTGGTCACTTTTAGGCCGGGGGAATTCAAAATGGTCTCTTTATCATCTTTTCCCCTCATTGAAACGATAATTGAGCGCTCGTTTTTGAGATAGGGTCTGCAAAGCTCGGTCAATTTCCCAAGTTCAAATGTTGCGCGCGAGATGACGGCCTCAAATCCACCTAATTTTTCGATGACATCTTTATCTTCAGCCCTTCCATGAACAACGCTTATAGTTTTAAGCCCCAATTCCCTTATCACCGCCTCGCAAAAGAGACACTTTTTTTCTGTCGGTTCAAGTAAAGTTACAGAAAGAAGCGGGTGTGCGATCTTTAAGGGAATTCCGGGGAAGCCGCCGCCGGTTCCGACATCTAAAAGAGAGCGCTTATGTATGAGATATTGAAGCGGGGCCATGGAATCTAGAAAGTGCTTTTCCCATATCTCCTTATGGTCGGTGATAGATGTTAAGTTGTATGCCTTGTTCCACTTTAGAAGAAGTCGTTCATAGATATTGAACTCTTCTTTGTGAGCAATTAAGAGTTGTTCCAAGGTTTTTAGTTCCATAAAAAAGTAGATCCCTCTCCTTACGAGAGGGGGGTCTTATAAGAACTGTTCGGCGAAATATTTGGGAGTTAGGGGTTCGCCGGTGGCCTCTTTTACGAACTCGTCCCATCTTAGCCTGTCACCCGGCGCAAACACCTTGGCCTTCAAATATTCACCCAGCTTTTTGTTGTTAACAAAGGCCTCGTCGCCCTTTATTATATTTTTGTTTATGTAGTGGGTCAGCTGGGAACCGAGGAGCTCGCCTAACAGGTAATTGTGATAGTATACCGGTGAGCTGGAGAGATGGATCTTTGCCGCCCAGTCCGGGGCGAACCTGCCTTCCGGTCTCTTGATGAGCTGATATTTTTCAACCAGGTCCCACCAAAGATCGTTCAGATCCTGATCCGGGTTCGCATATAGGGCGCGTTCAAAATTAGCCATGACCATGACCCAGCGCGAGAATATAAGCATCTTTGCCCTTAACGAGCGTTTCAAATTCGAGGCCATCTTTTCGAACTCGGCCTTTTTCTTTGGGTCTACCGCCGCTGTCAGCCACGCGGCGTTCGTCGTCTGACGGCCAAAGAGCTCGGCAATCCCCTCTGTCGTGAAGGTGTGTGAAGGCTCTCTTAAAAGATAGGGGAGGGCGTTATCGAAATATTTCTCGTAAACGGCGTGTCCAAGCTCGTGCAACATCGTACCGGCCCAGTATTCATCCGGCTTTACGTTCGCAAGGATACGTATGTCTTTATTGCGGTCGATGTTTATGCAGTAGGCGTGTTGTTCCTTACCCTTTTTCTCGTAAAGGTCGCTTCTTTTGAGGATGTCTTCAACCGGCATGCCGATGGACCCATAATAGGCGTTGACCAGTTTTATTATATCCTTGTCCTTAAAATATTTATCGAGATTTAAGTTATAGACCTGCGGGGCTTCCTGGAAGAACGGGTCTTCGTAGTGCCACGGGCGAAGCTCCGAGACCTTTATATTGTAACGCTTTGCGAGCGAGGCGTCTATTTCGCTCTTTACATCCTTATACGGGGCCTTTGTGAGGGAGGCCAGGTCGTCAAGAAGGCTAAAGAGCTCCTTTTCGTCCTGTTCCTGAAGCTCAAGCCTCATGACATAGAAGTTCTTAAAGCCCAAGGCCCGGGCCGCTTCATTTCTCTTTTTGACAAGGGCGATGAGGTCTTTGTTGACGATGTCGCCTATCTGCTTTGACGCCTCCCAAACCTTTTGTCGTTCGGTAAGGTCCACGGACCTTCTCATGATCTCTCTTATCTTGTTGTCCGGAGCTTCTTTGCCGTCTATCTTGGCGCGGTGGGTATTAAACTTTTCTTCGAGAGCAGAACCCATCCTAACAAGAGCTTTGCTTAGTTTCGGATCTATCTGATTTTCTAAGTAGTCAAGATAGAGGAGTCGGAGCTGTCTATCCACCTTGGGGTCATATTCGGGATATCTAGAGAGGGATTTTTTATAGTTATCTTTGAGGTCCCTTATCTCCGCATAATCGAGAGGGTCGCTCATTATCTTTTTAAATTCGATCTCCTTCTCTTCGTAGAGGGTGTAGAACTCCTTTTTGCCGGTGGTGGTGGCGTTCCAGTAGGCCTTGGCATCCTCTTTAAGGACGGGCTCTATCTTTTTAACCGTCCTCTCTATGAAGTCCTTTGCCTGTTTTTCTACGGGACGTCTTATTTCAAGTGCCATAATGGGTGTCACTATCTCTCGCCCGCATATGAAAAGTACTGAGGCGAGCGTTAAGAGGGCGAATATTATAACGGTAAGCGTTTTCTTCATTTGTTCTTTTTGCTGTTGTTGAACATGAAGCAGAGTCCGCCGGTAAATGTCACATCGAAGTCGAACGTGTCCTTCCCGGGCTGGTCGGTATAGTGGGCGTAGTTCATCACATCTACAGTGAACGCCAGCCAGTCGAGTCCCGTGTAGAGCTTGGCGCCGCCGCCTATCACGCCCATCGGTTCGTTGTAATCGTTGATCCGCATCATCCCCGCCCCAAGGGTGAGATAAAAATCGATCTCGACAAGCGACCTTCCCACCCTCATGGCCACGTCATTGGATATCGTTGCCTCGATGTCTCCCAGATAAAGATTGTCATCCTGTAGGATGCCGCCAAAATTGTTACGGCCATCGGTCATAAGATATGCGTAGCCGAAATTGGTGCCGAACGCCCAAGTGCTATCTAAATGATAGTAGGCCTTTGCGCCGGTAATGAAGGTCTGGCCAACGGAACTGCCAAGATAGCTCCCGCCGTATGGTATCAATTCGAAATGAGGGGTGCTGTTTATCCGGAAATCCGGGTTCAAGACATTGGGTATTTCAGTTTCGGCGTGAAGGGCGAGTGGGGCCAAAAGCAAGGTCAAAACGGTAGTGATCAAGACATTTTTGGACATAGGAGACTTCTTAGTATATAAATGGGGCCATGACAATTTTAAAAGATCTAAAGACACCCGTTTTTAACGAGGACGAGGGCGGCACACGTAAACACCGGGGAGAGGCGCGCAATAAAGGGAGGCGAGGTAACGGAGTTTTGAAGCATACTAACCACAACTTGTGGCTTTGAAATTTGGCGGTTGCGGGGGAGCCATGCTAACAAATTTATTTGATCGTTAGATTGATCTCTTTTTTTGCCTTTTCGGCAAGGGCCATTTCTATCACCTCATAGATCTCGTCTTTTAAAAATGGCTTATATAAAAAATAGACCTTGCCGCCGGCCCTCTGAAAATCGAGCTCTTTATAGATCACATCCTTATCCACACGCCCTGTCATGAAGATAAGTATCGTATCGGGGCTTGTCTCTTTCAACTTCTTGCACGCCTCAATGCCATTCATACCGGGCATGACCATGTCAATGAATGCGATATCATATTTCTTTGATCTTATGGTCTTAAGCGCCTCTTCGCCGCTGAGCACGGAATCGACATTGCATCCTTTGTCCTCGAGCTCTCTTTCAAAGGCCGTGCCTATTATCGGTTCATCGTCCACAACCAGTATATTCTCTCCCGACATAATAACCTCCTCTATATGTTGACCGTTGCGGGCATCCTTACACGAAATGTGGTGCCCTTTCCAACCTTGCTCTCGACCAATATCTTTCCCTTATGGTTCATTATTATTGAATGGGCAATGGATAATCCAAGGCCCACGCCTTTGCCAGGCCGCTTTGTGGTAAAGAACGGTTCGAATATCCTAGTTAGGTTCTCTTCGGGTATACCGCATCCGTTATCTTGAAACTCAATTTCAACGAACCGTTCTTCGTTCTCCAGCACGGACCCTGTGGATATTTTGAGAAGGCCGTTTTCCTCCATGGAATCTATGGCGTTGTTCATCAGGGTAACTATCACCTGTTGGGCAAGGGTCTTGTCGCACTTGATAGCGGGCAAATTCTCTTCGAGCTCTTTTTGCAAGGTGATGCCCTTGTCGCTGATTATTTTCTTGCTGAAATCAAGGACCGAGTCGATAATATCGTTACAGACCAACTTCTCCACCTTAGCTGCGGAAGGTGTTGCGAATTCGGTGAGGTTTTTGATGATCCTTGCCATGTATTCGCCGGCCGCCTCGACCTTCTTTAGATCTTCGTGTTCGATACTATCGGGACTGGTGTGTCTGATCCGAGATCTTATAATACCAAGAATGCCTGTCAGCGGGCTGTTAAGCTCATGCGCCACTCCGGCGGAGAGCTCTCCTATTGCCGCCAGTTTCTCGGACTGGACCAGCATATCTTTCGTTTCCCGAAGTTCTTTATATGCACTATCAAATTCATCCGCCCTCTTTCTTTCGGCAGTTACGGTCGCCATAGCCGCGGCGGACCTCTTGGCTAGAGTTTCCGCCTTTTTTGCCGCCGTAATGTCTATAAAAATAATGACCAGACCGTCTATTTTGTTATCGGTGGTGCGATACGGACGGACCGTTACGGAATACCAGCTCTCATCATCGTCCTTTATTTCAAGCGTCTTTGGATGAAGCGATTTGGTAACGTCCAGAAGCGTCTTTTCCAGATTGGGGATGTCCAGACCAAGTCTTATCTTGTTTATTGGCCTGCCGATATCGGACGGGACGATATTGAGGACCTTTTCCACATGGGGAGTTGTCCTGCGGATAACAAAGTCGGCGTCCAGCATTATTATTGGTATATTGATACTGCCAAGAAGATTTACCAGATCGTTGTTCAGGATAGAGACTTCGGCGTTACGGTTCTGCAACTCTTCGTTCGTGGTGTTTAACTCTTCATTTGTGCTTTGAAGCTCCTCTTTTGACGTCTCCAGTTCTTCATTTGTGCTCTGCAGTTCCTCGTTAGAGGTTAATATCTCTTCGTTCGCGGTCTTTACCTCTTCGCTAACGTTCTCCTGCTCTTCTATGACCGTATGAAGATATTCCTTTGTCTCATCAATCTCCTTTTGAAGGGATAGGAGATATCTTTCGTCTTTAACTTTACCGACCGCCGTCCGTTTTTTTGGCTGATAGTGTGGCGCGGCAGGGCTTACGCTCCTGTCGAAAAGGACCAGATAAAGCTCCTCTTTCAGGTTCTTGGCCCTCACGGGGATAACGGTTATATTGACCCCAAAGCGGCCGCCGTTATATTTCACGCTTTCGGCCTCTCTTTTTGCCGGCCGCCTTGTTTCCCTTGCCTTATGAATGACCGAGCGCAATGGGAGCGAAAGCCCTTCCCTTGCAAGCCTAAAGAGATCGAAGCTTGGTTTGCCGGCCGCCGGCTCGAGATAACGGCCGGTACTTCCCCGGAAAGAAAGGACATGCATGTCGCCGTCTATTAACACTCCGCAGGGCGCGTATTCGGAGAGCACGATATTGTCTATCAATCGCTCGATGTCGTTCTCTTCGGTATCCTTTGGATATGTTTTAGCGTCCGTCCCCGATCTCCCCGGCATATAATATCTGGGGGTCTCTTCCGGGCGGAGCCCGAAGGAGAAGCTCTTTTTAACGAAGAGCCCTTGTTTTCTGTTTAGCGGTCTGAAAAGATTTGAATAACTTCCTATCGATTCAGAGTTCCCTAAAAAAAGAAATCCGCCCGGTCTAAGGCCGTAATGAACGTTACGAAAAACTTTCTCCTGCAGGACGGGCTGAAGGTATATGAGCAGATTTCTGCAACTTATAAGGTCCATGTTTGAAAGAGGCGGGTCGCCAAAGATGTTCTGTCTGGAAAAGACGCACATGTCGCGCAACTGCTTGGATATTCTGTAGGAGTCGCCATCCTCTATAAAGAAACGTTTCAGTCGCTCCGGGGAGACGGCGTTTTTTATGGTCTTACTGTAAACACCCCTGCGCGCCTTCTCGATGATTCTTTCGTTTGCATCGGTGGCAAAGATCTGAACGGGGACCGTGCCCGCCTTTTCCCCGAGTAGCTCAAGGATACAAATGCCTATCGAACAGGCCTCTTCTCCCGTAGAACATCCGGAGACCCAGACCCTTACGCACTGACCCATTGGCTTATCTTTGAGGATGGCCGACAGGGCCGTCTTTTTAAGGGCCTCAAAGGCATTTGGGTCACGGAAAAAGCTCGTGACGTTTATCAACAGGGCGTCGTAAAGGCGCTCTACCTCCTTCTCGTCCGCATTCAGACGCTTTATGTAGTCTTTGAGCCGCGAGAGCTTTAAGAGGTCCATTTTGTTCGATATAAGCCTGTTCATGGTGGCAGGTTTATAATCGGTGAAATCAAAACCCTTTACTATGCGAAGCGTTTGAAGGACACCTTCAAAGCCTTTGCGTTCGGTTGTGGCGGGTTTTTTCTCTTTAACTCGCACGGCAGGAGAAATGAGCGGATGTTTTGCTATCAGCGAAAGCTCTTTTGCGATCTTCTTTGGCGGCATCACAAAATCTACGCATCCTGCCGAAACGGCGCTTTGCGGCATTCCGTCGTACTTGGCGCTCTTTTTGTCCTGGGCAAAAGTGATACCCCCTCCGGCCTTTATGGCCTCTGCCCCGAGGGTCCCGTCCGTTGCCGTTCCGGAAAGTATGACCCCGATAGCCCTGCTTCCAAGCTCCTCTGAGAGCGATTTAAAGAAACGATCTATGGGCAAATGCCTTAATCTCGCATTACGGACACTCTTGACCACTAACTTTCCTTTTGAGAGCGTCATGTTCGTTTTGGGAGGTATGACGTAAATATGATCGGCCTCTACCCGCATGCCGTTCCTTGCCTCGACCACCGGCATCTTTGTTTTTTTTGCGAGTAATTCCGACAATATGCTTCTGTGCTCAGGGGAGAGGTGCATTATGAAGACGAACGCCATTCCGGTCTTACTGGATAGATCCTCAAGCAGGTTCTGAAACGCCTCAAGTCCGCCAGCGGAACCGCCAACACAGACAATGGGGAAAGATGTTGTTTTCATATCATTTGGTTTCACTATTTAAGGTTGCCGATCGTCTCTATAAGCTCCGCATCATTATCTATTATCTCACAATCAACCTGCTGGAGACGGAGCGCGCTTTTACCAGGTTCTAACTTTTCGGGGAGATAAGTTCCAAGATATACGAACATCGTGTCTTTCGTGGTGAAGACCTGCTTTTGTTTGAACTTTTCTATGATGGAGTGCACGCCGTCGCTGTAGCGGCCGGCGCAATCGGCTACGGCGTAGCACGAAAGGCCGGTTGAATCAAACACTGTTGTCTTGCCAAGGGCTACAGGTACGCTTATGGATGACCCATCGTTAATCTTTATCTGGTGAAGTCCCGAAGAGATCTCTTTTGTGATGTGGTTGGACGGATTTATCGTGAAGGCCCTGCCGTCTACCGAAACTTTGATCACCTCGATACCGCTATTCACAAGCGTCAGGAAACCCGGGTTTTTCGGGGCGCATGTAGCGAAGGACAATAATGCCGCGAGCAGTATTATGTTTTTCATTTTATCAGCCCTTTCATGATCGTGAGCGTTAGCGAAACAAACCAGCGCATAAAATTTACTGAACCAGATCGCTTCACCGCCTCCGGCGGCTCGCAATGACGGACATTAAGACTTGATGATCTCATTTAGCACCCTTATGAAAGATTTTCTGGCCTCCCTCGCGCAATATTCAAGCTGAGGGAGGTGTATCGCCTTATGCGGTTTTGTTATGACATTAAAGGCAACGCCGAGCGCGCTTGTGGTCCCGTTGTCCGATACCAATCCGTTGGCCGCCGGGAGGTGCATGTCCATAGGGTCAAGGACCGATCTTAAGATGATGTAAGGAGTATTTGCTTCTTTTGCGGCCTTTGCAAGGCCGAACGATTCCATATCGACCGATATTGTCCCGAACTTTGTGCCAAGGTAGGCCTTTTCGTGCGGGGTGACGGCGGCCTTTTCGACCGTAAGGGCCGACCCTTTTTGATATTTTATGGAATTGCCCTTGCAGATTTCCTCTATTTTATCGAGGTAGAAAATTTCGTTGAGAGTGGCGCCGTCCTTTTCACAAACGATAGTGTCAGAGATTATGATATCGGCAAGGGTAAGATTTGGGGTCAATGCGCCGGAGTAACCGCCGTTCACGGCGAATTCGGGGCGGTATTCTTTGAGACAGAAACTTGCGGCGCGAAACATCTTGTCAGGGCCAACGCCTGTGTGGCCAACGACTATCTCTTTTCCAAGGTAACTCCCGCGGCAAAAGATGGCCGGCCTAAGGTTGATGGTCTCGGTCACCTCCATCTCTTTCAGGATGGGCTTGATCTCTTCTTTGAGGGCGGAGAGTATTAGGATCATATTCAAATAACCAATGACCAAATCAAAAATGACAAATGAATGACCAATGGCCAATTGTTTGGAATTGAGTCATTGTGATTTCATTTGACATTTGGATTTAGTAATTTGTCATTGCAGTTAAAGCAGAGTCCACCACGCCATTCGGGCCGTATCTTTCCAGTTGGAGCCCGTTGTGAGCGCGACCGTCGGTTCGAACCCGCAGTGGACCATGCAATTCTTACACCTTGGGTCCTCTTTTGTCTGATATTTGTCCCAGTCTACCTCTTTTATGAAGTCCTCATAATTCTCGAAGTGGGCGTCGGTGATAAGATAGCATGGGGCCTTCCAGCCTTCAATGTTGTAGGTAACGTTCCCCCATGGGGTGCAGTTGTAGTCGCGAAGTCCTGCCAGAAAATCAAGGTAGAGCGGCGTGCTCCAGAGCCTATATTTATTTGCAAAGCCCCTTATCTCGCGGAACTTTTTGCCGATTTCGTCTGCCTTCATGAAGAAATCTTTGTCGGCAACATCGGTATATTCAAATCCCGGAGAGATGAGCATGCCGTCGACCTTGAGCATTGTGAGATGGTCGAAGAGATCCCTTATTTCGGATACGTCGGTCTCGCTGTAGACCGTTGTGTTGGAACAGACGCTAAAGCCCGCCTTCTTTGCCAGCTTGATATTCTCGGATATCTGGCGGAATGTGCCGGGGCGTTTTGTGATGGAGTCGTGCGTCTTTTCCATGCCGTCGATATGGATGTTGATATTGAACATCGGATGCGGCTTGAAGATATCGAGCTTCCAGTCCAAGATGGTACCGTTGGTGCAAAGATAGACTACCCGGCCCCGCTCGAGCGTCTTTTCGACGAGAGGCTTTATTTCTTTATAAAGAAGTGGCTCACCGCCGCAAATGGAGATGACGGGCGCCTTGCAGTCATCTATCGCCTTAAGGCATTTGTCTAAAGAGACCTGTTCTGCAAGGGTCTTTGAATATTCTCTTATTCGTCCGCACCCCTCGCATTTTAGATTGCATGCGTGGAGCGGTTCGAGCATCAAGACAAGCGGAAAACGTTTTACGCCGGTTTTTTTATTCCGCGCGATATGTTTGGCAACGGTTAAAGTTTGTTTAAATGGAAATCTCATATTTAGTATTTGTTAGGAACTGGTACACTGTCTATTAAATTTTTACTGGTTGTCTTTAGCACAAGTGCACGTAACAATTTAATTTCTACCGACTTCGTCGATAAAAATTGAATTGACGTTGCCCTGGCGGAGTAGAGCCTAATGGCCCGCTATACGTCAAGAGATAAAATTCTAGTTGTTTTTAGCAGACATTACGGGTAGTTACTGGCCCAATGAAAAACACGCGCTCGTCTTCACTATTCAATGAGGCAAAAAAGAGCCTTGTGGGCGGGGTGAATTCGCCTGTCAGGGCATTTAGGCATGTCGGCGGAGTGCCACCATTCATTAAAAGGGCGAAAGGCGCCTACGTTTGGGATGAGGACGGTAATAAATATATAGATTATGTGGGGACATGGGGCCCGGCGATACTCGGGCACGCCCAAAAACAGGTTATAAGGGCGATACAACGTGCGGCGGAATATGGCACAAGTTTCGGTGCCCCGTGCGAGCTTGAAATAGAACTTGCAGAGGCCGTCAAAAGAGCCTTTCCTTCGATCGATCTTGTAAGGTTCACGAGCTCCGGGACAGAAGGCATGATGGGCGCAGTTCGCGTTGCGCGTGGTTTTACCGGATGCGATAAGATAATAAAATTCGACGGATGTTATCATGGCCACGCCGATTACCTGCTTGTAAAGGCTGGGAGCGGCGCGCTTACAGGTGGTGCGCCGGACTCAAAGGGCGTGCCGGCCGATTTTGCAAGGCACACGCTCATCGCAAAGTATAACGACCTTGGTTCTGTAGAGGCCCTTGTCGGTTCGAACAAGAATCAGATAGCATGTATCGTGGTTGAGCCGGTTGCGGGGAATATGGGATGCGTGCCTCCGGCTAAAGGGTTTTTGGAAGGACTTCGCTCCATCTGCGACAAGAACCGTATCATTCTGATATTTGATGAAGTGATGACCGGTTTTCGCGTTGCGTTTGGCGGGGCACAGGAGCTCTACAATATAAAGCCAGACCTTACATGCCTTGGAAAGATAATAGGTGGCGGCTTGCCGGTTGGCGCCTACGGCGGGAAAAAAGATGTTATGGAATGTGTAGCCCCTTTGGGACCTGTTTATCAGGCGGGAACGCTCTCGGGGAATCCTCTGGCGATGGCGGCGGGCCTTAAGACGCTGGAGCTTTTGAAAGACAAAAAGGTATATGACCGTCTTGAAAAGACGACCAAGCAACTTACTGACGGACTTGATATGGTGCTTTCCGAAAAGAAGGTCTATCATTTTATTACTAGGGTCGGCTCTATGTGGACCTTATTTTTCACGGAGGGCATTGTTGAAAATCTGGACGATGTGATGAAATGCAACAAAGAGCTCTTCATTAAATATTTTCATGCGATGCTTGAAAGCGGCGTTTATCTTGCGCCGTCGCCGTTTGAAGCGGCCTTTGTCTCGGCGGAACATACGGAGAGAGATGTTGTAAATACAATTGATGCGGTTAGAAGAAGCAAGATGTCGGAAATCGGAAGTCAGAAAATCTGACACCAGACTTCTGATATCTGACTTCGATTCAACATGGTTGAAGATTTCAAAAGGTCCACAATGTACATTTTCGGCCTTTACGGCATGGTAGGTATCCAGCTTGCCATAAGCGTCGTGGTCGGACTTGCGTTCGGTAATTACATTGACGGCAAAATAGGAACCTCCCCGTGGCTTGCTATTACGGGAACGATACTTGGGACGGTCGGCGGGATGTGGAACCTTGTAAAGATACTTAAATGGAATGAAGATAGATCTAAAAATAATAGAAATATATAATATAATCATAGGCTTGGTTGTGTCTGTGGGCGTCTATTTTATATTTGAGGATAAGGCGGTTTCGGCTTCCCTTTTTGCGGGCGTTGTTATAGGAGGTCTTAATTTTTGGGGGCTTTATTTCGTATTTTCACGGCTTCTTGGTTCGGAAAGGGCCCCAAAGGCGTTCTATGGAATTTTGGCCGCCGTCAAATTTGTTCTGTTGATTTTTTTGCTTTGGGCGGCTATTAGGCTCCTCCAATTGAATGTGGTGGCATTGCTTGCAGGGCTTTCGATAGTGATAGCGGTCGTTTTGGTAGCGGCGCTGGCTGGTCAGCGCACTGACTAAAACCAGCGCACTAACATACGAAAATATGCACGAGTTCAATATATTCATCTGGCTTGGTGAAAAAATTAGCTTTCTCTCATGGATAAAAGAGTCAACGATGCACATTGCTACAGCGGCGCTTGTTGCCATTGTTCTGATAGCTCTTAGCTTTATCGCATACTTTAGCCTTAGAGATACAGAGAAGCATATAATCCCGTCGCCAAAATTAACGATCACCGGGCTCTTTGATGCCTCGATCGAAGCGATACTAAAATTAATGGAAGGTGTGATGGGGGAGCGGGCCATCAGGTATCTTCCTCTTATCGGCACCGTCTTTATTTACATATTTGTGTGCAATCTCATGAGCGTCATGCCCTTTGTTGCGCCGCCTACTGACAATATAAATACCAACGTTCCGTGTGCCGTTGTGGTCTTCCTTTATTATAACTATATGGGCATAAAGGAGCATGGATTCAGGAAATATATCGGTCATTTTACCGGGCCGATCATCTGGCTTGCGCCGCTTCTCTTCGTTATCGAGATAATAAGCCATATTGTGAGGCCTATTTCGCTTTCTGTCCGTCTTTTTGGCAATGAGGTGGGCGACCATGTGGTAAACGGAATATTTGCACATCTGGTGCCCGTTGGGATACCGGTCGTATTTCTGTTCCTTGCTTTATTTGTTGCATTTATACAGGCTTTTGTGTTTTCTCTCCTCTCCACGGTTTACATAGCCTTGGCGACGGAGCACGGGGAACACTAAAAAAACAGGAGATGATATGAAGAAATTCATGGTAAGGGCAGTTTCGGCATTTTTAACGTTTGGGTTCGCCTCGGTGGCATTTGCCGAGGAGGCGGCCGCAAAGGCGGCCGGCGGCAATACTGCAACGGCAGGGCTTGCGATAGCCTCCGGTATTGGCATTGGGATAGCCGCTTTTGGCGGAGCTTTGGGACAGGGTAAGGCCGCCGCGGCAACACTCGAAGGTATTGCACGCAATCCCGGGGCCGCAAATAAGCTTCTAACCCCCATGATCATTGCACTTGCCTTGATCGAATCTCTCGTTATATACGCCCTCGTCATCGCGTTCCTTCTGCAAGGGAAGATCTAGATACCGTGAACCGTTACAGCTTATGGCTCACGATTTACAGTGTTTCGCGCCCGTAGCTCAGCGGATTAGAGTATCTGACTACGGATCAGAGGGTCGCAGGTTCCGACCGAGCCCGGGGACCCGCGAAGCGGGTGGGCGAGGAAGTCCCGTAGCCGAATGGCGGAGGGAGAATCCGGATGTATTTGAAAATTTGCTATAGTGAGAGGAGAATGCGCCCGTAGCTCAGCGGATTAGAGTATCTGACTACGGATCAGAGGGTCGCAGGTTCGAATCCTGCCGGGCGCGCAAAAAATTTGGCGCAGACAAATTTTCCCCGAAGAACGAAAAACATCAACGAATTACGGATGTTCTGTAGTTTTTCGTGAGTTCGAATGCGCCAAATTTCGTTCACGTTCTTCGTAATTCGTTCTCCGGGAAGAAAAAACTCACGAA
>Ga0210019_1003905_pt1 | contig 13345 bp, 18 predicted proteins | sample CryGeyCG2114_020_2_FD_183969 | JGI IMG/M metagenome (GOLD analysis project Ga0210019, IMG submission 183969) | Groundwater microbial communities from aquifer - Crystal Geyser CG11_big_fil_rev_8/21/14_0.20 (SPAdes) (version 2) | ecosystem: Environmental > Aquatic > Deep subsurface > Groundwater ...
TTAACAGAATCTAGTGTTAATCCACTAACTCCATTTGATTCATAATAACTCAAAACTTGTTGCCCAATATCTTTTTCAGAAACAACTCCCCCAGTAATAGTATTCCCGCTTAAAACACCGTCATTAACTAAAAAAACTAAAACTAAAACCCCAAGAATAAAAGTTGAAACAATCCACGGGTTTTCTCTCATTCTTTCAGTAAAAGATCTCTTAGTCTTAAATTCTGATTTTTTTACAACAGGATTTTCGTCCATCAGATGATTAGCAAATAACCATTTAAAAACGTTTTGGTGAAGTGTGCACTGTTTGACTCGGATGGAGTTTTAATTTTTCTTTCATGGAAAAAGAAAGTTGGAAGCGACGACCAATAAAATAAGAGAGATTGCCCGCTCGCTTTTTTGCTTCTTTTTTTCTAAAAAAGAAGAGGGGGTTCCTTCATTTTTAAAAAAGTCTTCCTTTTCAAAATCTTCAAATTATCTTATTCGATAACAATTTAATAACTAATTAGTACAAAGAGTTTCTAAATCTTTATCAATTACAAATCTCTCTATTGCATGTCTTGTTCTTATAACTGAGTTTAAATTTTTAAACATAAAAGTTTCAGAGCCTTTTTCTGGTAATCCCTCCGCAAGTTCTATCATCCTTGCCTCGATACTTTCCAGCGTAGTAATTGCTTGTTCTGGATCTCCTCCTGCACAAACATCAATTAAGATATCTTTTGTGGATTGCTCCAAATATTCTATATTCTTTTCAATTTCCGCAATCCTTATTTCTTTTATATAATTAAAAACCAATACAAAAAGAACAATTCCAACAAAAATAGCCAAAATTGTTATGACTTTTTTATTCATAAATTAAACAAGAAAATAAAACTTAAAATTCTATTCTTCGGCGAAACCGACTAATTATCCTAAAAATTAAGGAACTTCCCAATTAACATCAGGAAAATTTAGATCCAAGCAAATTAAAATTAACCGTATTGATTACACTCAAAAATAAATAACAATAATTATAAAAACATTCTTTCCATTATCTGATTATGCCATACGACATTATAACTGGAAGAGACACTGCCGATAAAAAATTACTTGGTGAAAAAGGCCTTGTTTATCTTGGAAAAGGTTATGTAAAAATGGGGCAGTATAATTCTTTGAGCAACAGAATTTTAATGGATGTTGCAAGAAGCCACGTCGTCCTTGTCGCTGGAAAAAGAGGCTCGGGAAAATCCTACACTCTCGGAGTTTTAGCAGAAGAACTTTCTAATCTTCCAAAAGAAGTAAACCAAAATATTGCTTCTTTAATCTTCGACACAATGGGAATTTACTGGACAATGAAGTTCGTAAATGAAAAAGACAAAGAACTGCTGAGAGAATGGGGCTTGAAGCCAAAAAATCTTCCTGTAAAAGTTTTTGTTCCCTTTGGATATTTTGACAATTATTTAGAAAAAGGAATTCCAATTGACGAGAAATTCGCATTAGACTCTTCAGAGCTAAATACAGAAGATTGGGTCATGACTTTCGGACTTGATTTAATACATCCTGCATCAATATTAATCGCGAGAACAATTTCTTCTTTGAAAGAAAAAGGGGACTACGGAATTCAAGAAATAATTTCTCAATTAGAAGTAGATAAAAAAACTTCAGAAGAAATAAAAAACTCAGCAATTGCTTTGTTTGAAGCAGCAAATACTTGGGGAATTTTTGCAAAGAAAAATGAAGAAGCAACAAAAGTAAATGATTTAGTAACAGCAGGAACAACTTCTGTTCTGGACCTCAGTGTTTACAATGCCGTCGGTGCATTCAATGTAAGGGCCCTTATTATAAGTCTTGTCTCAAAAAATATATTTAATCAAAGAATGGAAGCAAGAAAAAAAGAAGAAATCGAATTTGTCTCAAAGGGCCTTGATTTTTCATACTCACAGGGAAAAAAAGAATACCCTCTTGTCTGGATGTTTATCGACGAGGCACACGAGTTTCTTCCGTTGGATAAAAAAACTCCTGCAACAGATGCATTAATTCAATTGTTAAGAGAAGGCAGACAACCCGGAATCTCTTTAGTTTTAGCAACGCAACAGCCAGGACAGATTCACAGAGATGTTATTACGCAATCAGACCTTGTCATTTCACACAGAGTAACTTCTGCTCAAGATTTAGAAGCACTCAACAACATAATGCAAAGTTATCTTCTTGATAACATAAAAAGATATATGGACGACCTTCCAAGTTTAAAGGGCTCAGCAATAATTCTCGATGACAATTCAGAAAGAATTTATCCAATGAGAATAAGACCGAGATTCACATGGCACGGAGGCGAAGCTCCAACTGCTGTGAAGATTGAGAAAAAACTTTAAAAACTAAAACATCAAAGAATTTCTATGAACTTAGAAGGAAAATTGTTTATCAGAGAAAGATTGATTAATGATAATTCTGCAAGAAATTATGTAATAAAAACTGTTTTAAATGATATTGACCAAGGATCAGAATTCGAACAAAGAAACTCTGATTTGATAAAAACAAATTCTAGCAATCCTGCAGAATATATGAAACAACTTGCACAACAAGGGTATGATGTTATGATTGGTTATGAAAATGAAAAAATAATAGGGCATATGGTCTTCCAAGAACATAAGAGTAGTTGCAGAAAAAACTGGCAAATATTTAGAATATATACAATTCTAGAAAAAAGAGGACAAGGTTACACAATTCCTTTATCAGTTGAATTTCTAAAAAAAGCTTGCCAACATGGAATAACTAAAGTGAGATTGGGCGGTGGAAAAAATCCAATAATGAGTAAAATTGCAGAAGGAGTAAAAATGCAATTAAAGAATATAGAAGTAGACCTAGACTCGCTATGGGTAACCTTCACAACACCACAAAATCCACCCTCACCCTGATTTTATAAGGAGCAATTTCACCTGCTTTTTTAATTTTCAAAATTTTTATTTTCTTTTTGAATTTCTGCGCTTCTTTCTTAATCTTATCAACAATCAAATTCTCGTCTCCAATTTTGCAGAAGTCATAATAATAAATCCTTGTTTTTTTCTTTGATAAATAAAAAGCTTGTTCCAAAAAAGTTTCTTTTAATTGCGGACGAGGCATAATAATAACATCAAATTTAGAAAAATTCCTTAAATCAGTTAATGAAAACTGCGAATGCAAGTGAGCAGTCGAGTTGGGGCGGGTGGTTGGGGAGATGGATGGTGGGACAGAACTCCACTTTTTCACAACCCTCTTAATATCTCCATCGACAAAAACAATTTTATTTTTGACTTTGTTCAGCTCTGCATTTAATCTCCCGTATTTGTTTGCTTCTCTGTTTATTTCATTGGAAAAAACTTTTTCAGCTTTGGAATTTTTTGCAATCACAATTGAAAAAGGTGCAACACCAGCAAACATGACTAAAACCTTTTCTCCTTTTTTAATCTTCGACGCTATTTCTTTTCTTTCGTTGCTCAAACGCGGAGAAAAATAAGTTTTATCGGTATTAAACCTAAAAACACAATTATTTTCTTTGTACAAAACTTCTTTTGTTTTTTCTCCTGCTAAATATTTTATTGATGGTTTTCTTAATCTTCCTTTAACCTTGCCGGTTTTTTCCAGTACAGTTTTAATAGAACTGTTTTCTTTCAAAATTTTTTCTGCAAATTTTTTTTTATCTTTTTTCTTAAAATCCCTCGGAAAATTCACAACTGAAATATTGCCTAAAACATCAAAAGATTTAATTCCCATGGTATAAAAAAAGAAAACTGTAATTTAAACTTATGGGAAAGTTTATAAAACAAAATCATGTTTATTACTTATGCAAAAAAGGCTGTTATTTATCCCTGGATTAATATTTTTTCTTGGTTTTGTAAGTGCATATACTGATATTTTCTCTATTGGAGAAATTTTCAACAGCCTTGATCCTTCAACAGCTATTCTTGGAACACTTTGGGTGATTTTTTTTGCATTAATCCACTTTGCTCTATCGCGGGTTATGGTTGATAAAAAAACAGGCGGAACAAATAAAGCTGTGATTAATGTAATCTCTTTAGCAGCATCTTTTCTGGCAACATATGGAGTATACAAATCAGGATTTGATTATGAAAATCTATTCTACAGCATAGGAATTTCAGTTGATTCATTAAGTAGTCTCATTCCAATTATCCTTGTTCTCGGGGTAATTATTCTGCTTTGGGTATTCAGATCAACATCCATCCTTGTTATAGGAATATTATTCATCCTAATTGCGATGTTTACAGATTTGGTATATGAAGAAGGAGCTCTTATGACTATTGGATTTGTTTTGATTATTATTGGAGTTGCGTGGAAAATATTCAGCAGAATTATCGGAAGCAAATATGGTGGCCGTTATATTAAGTCTAGATAATATTTTCAAAAACTAAAACCATTTATCAAGATCTCTTTGTTTATTTTTTTCTCTAATTTCTCTTAATCTTTCTAATTGTTTTTCAACTCGTTCTTCTGAAAAATCATGTCTTTCAACTAAAATTTCTTTTATTTTTTTTTCATTCACTCCATTAAATTCAAAATCAAAATCCCTAACATTGGGTTTATGAAAAAGCTCAAAAACTTCTTTCCACTCAAATCTATCTTCTTCAGGAAGACTCATAATTTGTTCTTCAACATTTTTAAAAATTAATACAGGCTGTTGGTATTTCTTAACAATTTCCAGAGCTCTTTTCTGCCCGATTCCCGGAATTCCCCTAGGATTATAATCTGTTCCGACTAAAATTCCCAAACAAATCAACTGATCCAAATTTATCTCTAAAAAATTCAAAACTTTTTCCAATTCTATTATTTCGGGTTTTATTTCAACCCATCCAGAAAAAGTTTTTCTTTTTTTTGCAAGAGTCAGATTCCTGACTAATTTCAACGCTCCAAAAAGCAAGCTGTCATAATCCTGGCTCGCGCTCGCATAAACATCTTCTTTTGATTTACACAAATAAGCAGCTTCAGCCTCTCCTTCGCCAGGAGACTGAACAACAGCAATCCCCATTGCTTTCAAAAGCTCTTTGCTTTCCTCAATCATTTCATTATCAAGTCTTGAAAGCTGACTGCTGTATCTTTTCATGCCTTCTAAATCTTCTTCTTTTTTCGCATCTTCATATCTTTCTTTTGCAAGCTCGCGATTTTCAACCCTTTTTTTATAAGTTTTATATTTAAGCTCTGGAGGCTCACCGTCAAAAACATAAACTAATTTCAACCCGTCTTCAAGAAGTGCAATGTTTCTGTAAAAAATTCCAGAAAGATGGCTTGTAATTCTTTTTTTTGAGTCCATTAAAGGAGTTCCGTCTACCTGCCTTATAGTAGATAAAAATTGATAAAGAGTATTAAATGCATCAACACAAATCATCTTGCCTCTTAGTTCTGAAATCTCAATTTCTTTTCTCGGAATAATTTCGCGAATATTCAATCCCATATTATCTGTTATTAATGAATTAGAAATATAAATATTTATTGTCTTAAACATGACTCAGCATATTTTACTACATTATGAAATAAAGCTCCAACAGAAAGATCAGCCATATTATCCACAGAAGTTTTTCCTTGTTTACCAAATCTTGCAGGAAAATATTTTTGCAATAAGTTCCTTTTATAATAACCATCACTTGAAAAATCACAAAGATTAAGCCCTGCTTTTCCAACGTCTACTAAAAAGTCAGCACAAACTTTCTTTATTAGTATCTTCTTTTTATTTTCAGGAACTTGATTTGATAGTATCTCCTCTTCATGTTCAGAGCTTGGATTGCGAGGAACAAATCGGGAACTTAAAACAATTTCTTCTGCTTGCCCACTAGAATAAAGAGCTGAATCTTCAGGCTCTCTTCCTTGCTCACGACATAGGCGGTAATATGCCAAAGAATCCTGCCTAGCCAAAGCTTCTCTTAACATATTCTCAACATTCTTACCCATCCCCCTCTTTTCAAAAACAAGTATTTAAACTTTACGACAAGAAATTTTTCTGAAAGAAAAATATTTTAAATTGTTTTGAGCCCACCGAGTAATATGTCACCTAACATCGGAATTTAACGAAGTTTATTTTTCAGAGATGGGCGAGGCTGAGGTAACCCACAGCCGAGACCCTCGAAAAATAAATTTGGGTGGAGAAACCTGCAAGGTTTCGGAACCGTTAAATTCCTGTTATGTGGTGAGCCTGTAAGGCGAACGAGGGAGCGATAGCGACCGACAGTATGACGCAGGGCGAAATTTTATATACTTAGAAAAAACTCCTGCTATTATGTTAAATTTAAGTCAATTAGCAAGAGAATCTCCAGAGTATCCTCTACTTAAAAAAATTCGAAGTATTCGAGATCCAGATATCTATTTAGCAGAAAACTTGGCGGATTATCAAGAAAACGTCCAATCATTAAAATTTCCATGGTATAAAAGATTTCCATTTCCTGATAAGTTTATGGATAGAGCATATATTATTTTTCAAAATATTGGCTTGAAAAAATTAGTTCATGAAGAAATTGAAATCCCTAATTGGTTTGTTCTGCATGATGATTCTGGACAAGAATTAGTTTATTGGAATGCAGACCATGAATTATTTCCAGCATTAGCTTCTTTTGATGAGGTACAAGCAGAACAGGGTCTTAAAGAAAATGATTGGGTTTATGATGTATTTGTTAGATATTTGATACCAAGTAATCTGCCAAGTGTCATAGAAGTAAATAGATATAAGTTTTCAAATAGAAAACCTGAAAAAGATTCTCTTGCTGAAAGAATTAGGAGTTTTTTCCCTGAATTTGATCCAGAATGGCAACCCGCATTTTTCAGAGGTGCGAGGATTTTGAGAGATGAGAAAAAATTTGGGAAAATCCTGCAAGGGTTTTCTGTTTAATCTGCTGTTCATTTTCCCGAGCGTAATGAAATGGAGCGAGAGCCTGCAAGGCGTGGCACGAGCGAAACGAACGAAGTGAGTGACCTTCGTGAGTTTCCAATCTCCGAAAATTCTTTGATATCGTAGTTGCTGAAGAGTAACTTTATAGTAACAGCAACATTTAAAAATAACTGCAACATAAAAAAACTATGAAAACATTAGAGCAAAGAGCAGATGCAGAGAAAAGAATGAATAGTGCATTTAAAGGAGCAGCAATTTACACAGCTGTTGCTGTTACGGGAGAATTAATTGGTTCTAAATTATTAATGGGTGCCGGGATTGGAGGATTATTAGCAGATGTGGGATTGGTTACATATTATGGAATTAGGCACCGAGAATATTTTGGAAGAAATCAAGAAAGAGATCCAAATAATTCTAAACAATAATTTCTTCAGCAATTTCGTTTAATCAGCGATGTTATGCGACAATTTTAATTTCGCATTGGAGAGTTAAACGAAAATATCAAAATTAGAATTTGAGGTTTACCGATGCTGAGGAGGAGATTGGAAATTGAAATGAACGTCGGCATTAACAGAAGTCGGCGAAGCCGATTTGGACGGAGAAACCTGCAAGGTTTCGTAGTCGGTTAATGCCTGTTATATTCTCCAGTTAGGACTTGATTTTTAGTGCAACGATGCCGAAGGCAAAAAAATCAAAGTCGTCGTGTCTATTGTTTTTTTATGGGGGTTTCCGCCGCTGTTTTTTGCTTCTTTTTTTTGAAAAAAGAAGAGTGGGGGATTTCCGTTTAATAACCAAAAGATATTTAAATATTAGGTTATTCTAATATAACAATATGAAAGAATTATATGAAATTCATGCTGAAATGTGTAAAGTATTCTCAAATTCAACAAGGTTGGAAATATTGAATTTATTGAGAGATAAAGAATTATCAGTAACAGAATTGATAGAAAAAACAAAACTAAGTCAAGCCAATATTTCCCAACATCTGTCAATTATGAAATCAAAAGGGATAGTTTCATCAAACAGGAAAGGCAAGAATATTTATTATAAACTTACTAATCCAAAAATCATCAAAGCATTTGATATAATAAGAGATGTTTTATTTAAACAACTTAAAAAAAGTGAAAATCTTATTAAAAAAAATAAGAAGCGAAAATGAAAAAAATTAATTTGAAAGAATTGGATAATATAACTAAGATATTATTAATCCTTTTAATTGGGGTTATTCTTTATTTTGTTATTTTTATTGTATTAAATCAATTTCTTATCAGAGAACCGACTTCAATGGCTGAAATGATGAATCAGATGATGGGTTCCAATAATAATTCTATCACTATAAATTTAGTTTCATTGATTATTGCTATTATCGCAGCTCTCATTGTTTCTTTTTATTTATTTAGGCAAAACAGAAAAGAAAAGGAAGAAAGTAACTATAAAATTTTAAGAAAGGCTTTATCAGATGATGAAAAGAAAATCTTAGATGAAATAAAAAAAGCTGGTGAAATTACTCAAGACTCATTAAGATTTAGATTAGATTGGAGCAAAGCAAAGATTTCAACAATTTTAACAAATCTTGATAAGAGAAATTTAATTCAAAGAAAAAGGACAGGAAAAACTTACAATGTATATTTGCAAAAATAATGTTTTAAACGGTTTAAGTAGCAAGATACTTATTCCAGTTAGAATAAGGATAATTGTAATGGATGTATTAAAATGAAAATAACAAAAATAATAATGTTAATGTTTGGAATATTATTCGTTTTATCTCTAGGTTTAGTTTTTGCGCATGAACATGATTTTGATGAAACAAAACAGATTATAGATTCAGGTATTGGCTGTGATAAACTTACAGATGAACAGCTTGAATCTATTGGTGATTATTATATGGAGCAAATGCACCCTGGCGAAGCCCATGAAATGATGGATCAGATGATGGGTGGAGAAGGTTCTGAAAGTTTAAGACAAGTGCATATCAACATGGCGAAACGACTTTATTGTAATGAAAATGTCGGAGGAATGATGGGCGGAGGCATGATGGGAATGATGATGGGAAATAATACGACGGGTTCTGGAATGATGGGAATGATGCCAATGATGATGGACATGATGGGCGGAAATATGATGGGACAACAAACTCCTCAAACGAACATGATGGGAACAAATATGATGAGTGGCTCATTTGGTGGCAGTTCATGGTGGTTGTGGAGCGTTGTAGGAATGTTATTTTGGATTGCTTTACTCGTAGCTTTAATTTTACTTATAATTTGGCTTTACAAAAAAGTTGCAGGACAAGCAACAAATGGTGGCTCTGCTTTGGAGATATTGAAAAAGAGATTTGCCAAAGGAAAAATCACAAAGAAGGAATTTGAAACCATGAAAAAGGAGGTAAAATAAAATGAATGGAAGAATGAGAAATATGGGGATGGGCAGCCCTATGATGGGTGAAATGAAAGGACCAATGAAGGAACACATAGAAGCAATGGATAAAAACATGAAGAAGTTGATAGAGTTAAATGAGCAAATCCTTGAAGAATTAAAAAAATTGAATAAGTCTAAGTAATTGAATCAATGGAAAAAGATAAAAGCACATTGGTCTGGATTTTCATTACTGTAATTGTTGTTCTTTTTTTCATAGGAAGTTTTGGAATGGGTGGTTATGGTATGATGGGTTTCGGAATGGGATTTGGATTTATCTTTATGTTGCTTTTCTGGGGACTTATTATATGGCTTATAGTCACTTTAATCAATGCGAGTCAATCCAATAAAAGTGAGCCAGATTCATTAACAATCCTAAAGAGAAGATATGCTAAAGGAGAAATCACAAAGAAACAATATGAAGAAATGAGGAAAGAATTAAACAGGTGATTTAAATGAAAATTGGAATTGTTATAGGTACAAATGAACCAGAAATTGTCTGGAATGCTTTTAGATTTGGAAACACATCATTAAAGGCAAATCACGAAGTAAAGGTTTTCTTAATAAATAAAGGAGTTGAAATTGAAGAGATTAAAGATGAAAAATATAATGCAAAAGAACAAGCTGATTTATTTCTTGAAAACAAAGGGCAGATATTGGCTTGTGGAACTTGTTTAGAATCAAGAGAAAAAGAGAGTAGTAAGGTTTGCCCCATTTCAACAATGAAAGATTTGTTAAAATTGGTTGAAGAATCTGATAAGGTTTTGACATTTGGTTAGGAAATCCCCCCATATAATTTCTTTTTCACAGAAAAAGGCTAAATGTGCGAAACACTAAAAGGCGGAAACCCCCCTTTAATTATTCTACACGACGATTGGATTTAACATGGCGATTAAGAGAAGTTCGGTTTTGAGGCAACCCATAAAACCGAATTTGGATGGAGAAGTCTGCAAGACTTCGGAATCTCTTAATCGCTGTTATATTCGTCTGACGATAGGAAGACCTAAAATTTAGTGCAACGATGCCGAAGGCAAAATTTTAGAGTTTTTGGATTACTGATAAATTCGACCGCAGGGAGTGAATATGTCCGAAGGACGAGAGAGGGGCGTCAGATTTTTTGTTTCTTTTTTCTAAAAAAAGAAAAGAAGGGGCGTCTTGTTTTGGTTCTTTTCTGAAAAGAACATTTAGGGGGCGTCAGTTGTTAGATTCTTTTATATCTTCCATAATTTTATTTGCGATTACTTCTGCAAGTTTTACGGGAACAGCATTTCCAATCATTTTATATCCGTCTGCAACATCTACATAATGAAATTCAAAATTATCAGGGAAAGTCTGTATTCTTGCACATTCTCTTACAGATAATCTTCTATAAAGATGTTCTTTTCCTTTTACAAATTCTCTCTTATTTTGTTCTATAAATTTCATTTTTGGTGCTTGAGGATGAATTGGTGCGTGTCTTCCACCTGCTTGAATTGTAAATGAATGTTCATTCCATTCTCTTACACGATTTCTTGACATATAAATTGTGGAAAATCCTCCATTCATATATTCATGATTTAGAATTTCAGTTTTTCCGTTTGTTTTGTTTTTTTCTTTTGCTGATTTTGCAGGAGGTAAATCTCCAATTGCATCTTTTAAGAATATTTGCGAATTTGTTGGTTGTGGAAACTCAAATTTTTTACCAACTTTATTATGGTACCCAACAATGATTACTCTTTTTCTATCTTGTGGAACTCCATAATCTTTGGCATTCAATAGTTTATAAGAAACATTATATCCTATTTCTTTGAATGCTTGAATTATTTTCTCAAATTCAGGTAAATGTTTATCAGATAAAATTCCTGCGACATTTTCAGCAAGAAAAAATAAAGGTTGTTTTGCTTTTATTAATTCTACATAATTATAAAACAATTTACCTCTTGAATCATTTATTCCCCTCATTGCTCCTGCAAGACTCCAACTTTGACAAGGCGGACCTCCAACAAAGCCAACAACTTCAGGAATTTCTTCAGGTTTTATTTCAGTAATTGATTTTTTACAAATAGAATGATTATGATTTTTTTCAAAAGTCTCCCAACATCCTTTCCAATTATCATTAGCGAAAGCTAGACTAAAACCTGCATTAGAGAAACCTAAATCGAGTCCTCCAGCTCCTGAAAAAAATGATGCAATTTTCATTATGAATCCTCGCTTATATTAAGAGTGTTCTTGAATAATTTTTTAGGAGATTTGAGTAAATTAATATCAAACTTTAATGAGGATTCAATTCTTGAACTGGCATTATGTATTCTAAATGATAAAGTCCAATCATTATCCATAGTTATTATTACAGTAGTATCATTATTTTCTTTTAACTCAATGCTTAAAATTTGTGATGGTAATGGGACTATTGGCGTTTTATATTTTGGTTCAATCTCTTTGAATGGTAAGTTTAAAGTTCCATTCATATTGTATGCTTGAATTTCTACTGAGTTTTTACTTTTGATTACTTTGTAGAAATCTTTATTTCCAATTAGATAAGAAACTAATTTCGAAGCGATTGTGTTATCATTTTCATAAAGTAATTTGAGTTCTTTAATAAATGCATTTAAAATTGGAAGATATATGGAAGGATGGTAATCCCCTAGTTCACTCCACTTTTTTGTTGCATTACTTTCTTTTCTTTGTTTTGCTAAATCTTCAAATATTGGAGTAATTGTATCAAAATATTCTTTGGAAACTTTTGTTCCTAACCATTTTTCTCCAAAATCAATATTAGATGATAAACGAGAATGTTTTACAGCTTTATGATTGTTTTTTGCAGAAACTCCGATTTCCCATTTTTGTAATAATCGAATTGCAAGAACATCCCTTACATCTCCCTCTTTTCCAAAATTATCTGATAAAATTTCAAGTTGTAAAATATCTTCTTTTCCAAGATCATTAGAAAGTCTTGGTTCAATATCCATCATAAAATTTACTGCAAAACTGGATGAAAGTAAATAATCTGCTTGTTCTGTTTTAGTTGTATTTTCGAAACAACCTTTAGCAATTTCAAATGATGAATTTTTTATAACTTCAACATTGGTTTTATCTTTTAATTTTTCTTCAAATTGTGAAAGTAAAGCGTATTCAAATGCTTTACCTGTAGTCATTTGTCTTGAATTTGTAGTAACCATTTTACCCCTTAATATATAGTTGAGTCAATGTTTTTATAACTCTTTCTATTTATAAATTAAAAATCCGTTAGAATATAAATATTTTGTGTGAAGTTGTCCAGTGGGTTGTGAAAAGACGCTCAAATTAAAATTTCTTTTTCCGTAGAAAAAGACTATCTTGACGCCCCTTCTAATAAGTATCGACCGTAGGGAGTGAAAATGTCCGTAGGACGACGCCCCTCTCTCTTTTCCGTTTTAAGTAATCCAAAAATTGAATATAACATCGCGATTATCTGAAGTTTCACGAAGTGAAATTTGAGTGAGGACTGCAAGTCCGAACCAGATAATCGCTGTTATGTGTTTTTTCTGCAAGAAAAAATGCCGAAGCGAAGCGTAGGCACAGTATGACGCAGGGGTGCTCAACTCTCTTTCAATTTTCTTATTTTCTTAACTAACATATCTTGATAGACTTTGAATGCTTTACGATTTTCTTTTTTATAAATGTAAAGCGTTCCAATATCTTCCTTACATTTAGGACAACGCAATGTGGGGACGGCATTCAAGGGCTTTAATTCAAGGTTAGTCAAATTCTTTGGAGAAAAAATTCTATCAAAATAAAGTCTTCTTAAATTTCCCGGACCATCTTTTTGATAAGTAAGAATTTTTTCATTACAAACTCTACAAAATAAATTCAGTAATCTTGAATGCGTCCCCCTAGCATTTTTGTATTTATCTTTTTTGAATTCAAAGTCCATACATCTGAAAATAAGAAAATTGTTTATTAATCTTTTGATTGAGCACCCCGAGTAATATTGCACATAACATCGCGATTAAACAACCCGTAGGGCTCGAGGTGGAGAAATTTTTCCCTCGTGAAACAGAGCTGGAAAAATTGCGGAACGCTCGAGAGTTTTTCCATAGGAAAAATTTGGGAAAAATGTGTCCCG
>Ga0210019_1003907_pt1 | contig 13338 bp, 10 predicted proteins | sample CryGeyCG2114_020_2_FD_183969 | JGI IMG/M metagenome (GOLD analysis project Ga0210019, IMG submission 183969) | Groundwater microbial communities from aquifer - Crystal Geyser CG11_big_fil_rev_8/21/14_0.20 (SPAdes) (version 2) | ecosystem: Environmental > Aquatic > Deep subsurface > Groundwater ...
CCCCGCCGGCCGCCTCGGCGGCGACCAATCCCCAAGGCCGGGGGGAATGGACATCGGTCCTTCCCATCGGAATCCCGGCGACGACCGTGACCTCGAACCGTTCCGTTTCGACCAGCCCTTCGGCCAGTTCGGTCAGTAGTTGGCTGGTCGCGCTGGACTCCGGAAAATAGGCCCGGTTGAAGAAGACGACGCGGCGGCGGGACGGTTCGGTCAATCCGAGTGGATTCCCCGTTCGGTCAGCAGGCGCTCCAGCGGGGCCTTGATCCGCTCGGGGCGCTTGGAGGTGAAATACCAGTCGAAGGTTTTCTTGAGGCCGTCGGCGAACTTCACCTTCGGGCTCCAGCTAAGCAGCCGTTTCGCCAGGGCGTTGTCGGCGACCCGGTTGAGCGGTCCGGTCGGCATGTCCGGCCGGAACTTGATTTTCGGTTTGTGATCGGCCAGCTCCAGCACCCTCCGGACCGCGTCGATCACCTGAATCCGTTCCATCGTCCCCAGGTTGACCGCGCCTCCGTCGGTGATCTTCTCGGCCGCGAGGATTGTTCCCTCAACGATGTCTTCGACGAAGGTCCAGTTCCTTATTTGCGATCCGTCTCCCCAGACCTCATAGGGATCCTGCTTGATGAACGCCCGGGCGATCATCGCGATGATCGCGTGGTTTTCGTGTCCTCGCGGTCCGTAGACGGTGAAGTAACGGCAGGCCGCGGTTTTCATCCCCCACTCCTTGGCAAAAGCCTTCAGCGTCATTTCCGCCATCAGCTTGACCCAGCCGTACATGTTGTCGGCGTCGTAAGGCGGCCCGACCATTTCTTCGGTGAGGTAGAGGATCTTCTTCGGATCAGTTTGAATGTGGTTGGGGTAAACGCATCCTGAGGAGGCGTAGGTGATCTGTTCCACCTTGTTTTCCCGGCAGGCCTGGAACACCAGCCCGTCCAACAGGAAGTTTTCGGCGCAGGCGGCCTGATGCCGGTCCACATAGCCCCGGCCCCCGTGAGCGGCTGCCAGGTGAAAGACGGTTTGAATCCCCTGGGTCGCTTTGAGGGCCGCCCCCGGGCGGCGCAGATCCTCGGTCAGCAGGGCGACCCGGTTGGCCTTCAGGTGGACTTCGAGGTTCCCCTTCAGCCCGCTGGAGAGGTCATCGGCGACCCGGACTTGGGCCCCCCGCCGGATCAGGGCGTCCACCAGATGGGAGCCGATGAAGGATGCCCCCCCAGTCACCAGAACCGGCCGATCAGTCCAAGTCATCGCTTCTCCTTATGCACAAATGGGTTATGGCATCAACAAGTATAGCATAAGGTCCCCCATCCCTGCGGGGACCCCCTAACTCAAAAGGGTTTGGTAGACCGCCCAGGTTTTCGCGGCGGACTCCTTCCAATTGAAGCGGGCCGCCTGGATTACACCCTTGCGGGTCATCTCCTCCCGGAGGGCGGGGGTCTCCAGAAGCTGCTCCACCGCCTCAGCCATCGCTTCCGGCCGGTCAGGCGGAACGATCCGGGCCGCTTCCCCGAGCACTTCTGCCAGGGAGCCCCGGTCGGAGGCGATGACCGGCAGACCGGAGGCCATCGCCTCCAGAGGAGGCAGGCCGAACCCTTCGTACCAGGAGGGAAACAGCAGGAGATCCGTCGCGTGGTAGAGTTGGAGCAGCAGCGGGCGGGGCAACGGTCCCAGATCGGTGATCCGTTCTCCGATGCCCAATTGGACGATCAGCTGTTTCTGACTCCGGGAGAAGGGGGCGCCGGCTCGAACCAGCCGGGCCGGCCGTTTCCGGTCGGCCAAAACCCGGAGACAGCGGAGGATCCCCTCGATGTTCTTGTAGCCGGCCGATTGTCCGACATGCAGAAGCAGGGGATCCTCCGGAAAATCGAACGCCCGGCGGGCCGCGGCGCGCGCCGCCGGGCCGGCCGGCGGCTGCAGCCCAGGCTGCAGCCCGAGCGGGACGACATGGATCCGTTCCGGCCGGCCGCCGAGCAGGCGCATCAGATCCTGCCGGGTGGAGGCGGAGTCGGCCAGCACTGCCGCCGCTTGAGGGAGGCCGGAGACGGCGTCCCGGTAGGCCGCCTCCGAAAACCGGGGCCACACCGAGCGGAGGCGCTCCTTGAGGACCAACGGGACCAGGTCGTGGCAGGTGATTACGGTTCTCTCCGGGTTCAGCCGGCGGATCAGCCGGCTGTTGCCGTGGTCCAGGATGTGCTCCAGGTCCGCCGGCTGGGTCCGACTGAGGAGCCGAGGATAGATCAGGCAGCGGGAGGCGTACATCGCCGCGGTTTTTCCGAGGGGAAGTTTCCTGAGCCAGGCGGTTTGGCTCCGGCTGTCCGGTGAAACCGCCTCCAACTTGAAACCGGCTGCTTCCACCAGGGGAGCCAGCGCCGACCGGAGCTGGCTCCCGTATTCCAGCATGCTCCACTGCCGGTCGGCCGGGTCGTTGCCGAGGAGGCGGATCCTCAGCTTGGAACCCATGTCTTTCCGTTGAGGGTCATTCGCCAGTAGTCGAGCAGATCCCTCATCGTCCGCTCCCACGGGATTTCCGGAATCCAGCCGGTCTTCTTCCGGAACTGCTGGCTGTCTCCTCGGAGGGCCGGGACATCGCTGGGCCGCTGCCGCTTCGGATCCTTTCGGATTTCCGCCCGGACCCCCGAGAGGGTCAGCAGCTGCTGGAGGACCTCTCCCACCTGCCGGCAAACGCCGGAGGCGATGTTGAACGGCTCTCCCGGCGGGCACTTCTGGACCGCCAGGGCGTAGGCCCGCACGATGTCGCGGGCATCGCTCCAATCCCGCCCCGCCTCCAGGTTGCCGACCCAGATCACCGGCTCCCGCTCCCCCCGTTCGATCTCGATGATTTGCCGGGCGAAATTGCTTGTCGCGAAGGAAACCCCCCGGCGGGGCCCGGTGTGGTTGAAGGCCCGGGTGACCATGATCGAAAGACCGTAGGAGCGGGCGTACTGGGCGGCCAGCCGGTCCATCGCCAGCTTCGAGACCGCGTAGGGGGAGAGGGGGTTGGGCAGGTGCCGTTCGGTGACCGGCAGCTCCTCCTGCTGTCCGTAGATTTCGCTCGAGGAGGCCACCTGCACGACCGCCTGCGGCCGGTGCCGGCGGACCGCCTCCAGCAGGTTCAGGGATCCCATGAGATTGGCCTGAAGGGTTTCCGAGGGGGCGGTCCAGGAGAGGGGAACGAATGATTGGGCGGCCAAGTGATGGACCACGTCCGGTTGAATCTCGGCGATCAGCCGTTCCATCGAATGGGCGTCGGTGACATCCCCCTCCTCCAGATGCAGGTCCGACTCCAGGTGCCGGATCAGATCCCGCTGTCCGCGCCGCCGCATCAGCCCCCACACCTCCCCGGTTTGTTTCGGGGAATCGGGCCGCCGCCCCAGATAAAGTTCCGCCAGGTGGCTTCCGACGAATCCGGTGATTCCGGTGACCAGGATTTTTTTCACGCTGCGTCTCCTTTCAGGATCTCATCATAAAGGGATTTCATCCGTGCCGCGACCCGTTCCGTTGAGAAGCGCTCGGCCACCAGCTTCCGTCCCGCCGCTCCCATCCGGCCCCGGCGTTCCGGGTCCCGCAGCAGTTCGTCGGCCGTCGCCGCCCAGGCGGCCGCGTTGAGCGGCGCCGTCCGTCCGGCCCCGGCCTCCTCCACCGTTTCGGCGACTCCGACCGAAGGGGAGACCAGCACCGGCAGCCCGGCCGCCAGCGCCTCGATCACCGCGACGCCGAAGTTCTCGTCCTCCGACGGCAGGAGGAACAGGTCGCTGTCGAGGTAGAGGGCCCACTTCTCGGCGCCGTGGACCGCTCCCGGCGTGGAGAGCCGCTCCAGAAGGCCGGCCTGCTCCAGGATCACCCGGGCGGAGGCGAGGCCTCCCTCGTCCGGACCGGCCAGGACCAGCTGCAGGTCGTTTCGTTTCCGGGCCAGCAGGGCAAAGGCCTCGGCCGCCAGCGCCGGCCGTTTCTTGGGATGCAGGCGCCCCAAAAAAAGGAGGAGTTTTCGTCCGGCCAACTCCGGATGCTGTTTTCGGAACGTCCCCGCCGCCACCGGAGGGATTTGACCGGCCCGAAAGGGGCGGGGGATGACCGCACCTCTGGCCCGGACCCCAAACAGCCGGGCAGTCCGCTCCTCCAGCCGGCTTGTGAAGTGGATGCGGGCTGCCCCGGACAGGAGCCGCCGCTCGACCAGCGGGCCGGTGATCCGCTTGAACCAGGGATGCTGCGTCAGGCCGTAAGGGCTGAGTCCCCCGCAGGGGGAGACCAGGTAGGGGACACTGTTTTTCCGGCAGGCCGCGGCGGCGGCCCGGGTGGTGTAAAGCCAGACCGCGTGCAGGTGGACCAGATCGAAGCGGTTGAGCTCTTTCCGGAGGGCGGCCCCCATCTGCGGCGCGTAGGCGTAGGCGCCTCCCAGCCGGCGGTTGGGGTGGACCGGAAAGATGCGGATCGTCACGCCGGCGGCCAGGAGGTCGGCGATGAATTTGTCGTCCTCGACTCCCGCATGTCCCCGCTTCGTCGTCCAGATCGTGACGGCCGCTCCCTGGCCGGCCAGTCCTCGGGACAATTCCGCGACCGACGCCGAGACCCCGCCATGCGCCAGACTCAGGGAGCCGACGACCTGGAGGACCTTCATCTCCCGTTTTCCCCCGGGACGATCCAGAAGGGACCGAGCGCCAGGGCGTCCACCCCGTTGCGCCGGAAGCAGGCGATCGCCTCCTCCGGCCGGCAGACGATCGGCTCCTGCTCATTGAAAGAGGTATTGAGCAGCATCGGCAGGCCGGTCTTCGCTTCAAACGCCCGCAGCAGCTCCCAATAAAGCGGTTCATTCTCCTGATCCACTGCCTGGGTCCGTCCGGTTCCGTTGACATGGACGACCGCCGGGATCTTCGGCGCCTGGTCGGCCCGGGCCTCAAAGGTGAAGAGCATGAAGGGATCGGGGTGGGCCTGTGGGAAGTAGTCGGTCAGCCGTTCGGCGAGGATCGAGGGGGCGAAGGGACGGAAGTTCTCCCGCCGTTTGATCCGCTCGTTGATCTTCTCCTTCATGCCGGGGTCCCGGGGGTCGGCCAGAAGGGAACGGTGACCGAGGGCCCGTGGGCCGAACTCCATCCGCCCCTGGAACCAGCCGATGATTTTTCCCGCCGCGAGCGCTTCGGCGGCGGTCCGGCAGAGGGCGGTCGGATCCAGGCGGCGGTGAGGGAGCTTCGCTTCGGTCAGGGCCCGCTCCATCGCCGCCGGCTCGGGGCCCGGTCCCCAGGCGGCGTGCCGCATGACGAAGTTCCTCGGCTGGTTTTTCAGATGGTGGGCGACCCAAAGGGCCGCTCCGAGGGCGGTGCCGGCGTCGTAGGCGGCCGGCTGGATGAAAATATCCCGAAAAGGGGTGGCTCCCCGGATCTTCCCATTCAGCGTGCAGTTGAGCGCCACGCCGCCGGCGTAGCAGAGCCGGGGGATTCGGTGTCGCTCCGCCAGGCGGTTGAGCAGCGCCAGGACCACCGTTTCGAGGCGCTCCTGCAGGGCCGCGGCGATGTCGGCGTGCCGCTTCTCCAGGGGAGCGGCCGGCTCCCGGGGGGGGCCGAGCCGTTCCGACATTTGTTTGGAGAAAAGAAGATCCAGTCGCGGCGCGCCGGCGGCCCAGCTCATCGAGGTCCCTCCCTCGGCGTGCCGGAATGGGACGGCCGCCAGCCGGTATCCCGACCGGATGTCCTCCCGGACCAGCTCCCGGAAGGCGGGCCGGAATGGGGACGGATCGCCGTAAGGGGCCAGCCCCATCACCTTGTATTCGTCTCCCCAGGCATGGAAGCCGAGGAACTGGGTGATCGCCGTGTACAAAACACCGAGTGAGTGGGGAAAGGGGGCGCCCCCGTCGATCCGGAAGCGGTTGCCCTGCCCGATGCCCCAGAGGCCGCTTAAGCCGTCGCCGAAACCGTCAAGCGACAGCACGACGGCCTCCTCCCAGCCGGAGGGATAGTAGCTGGAGGCGATGTGGGCTTGGTGATGCTCGATGAAATGGATTGGGGCGGTGAGTGTGGACGCGGAGACCCCGAGTGTTTCCGCGAGGGTTTCCCGGAGCGACCGGATCCGGGCCAGCGCCGCGGCCCGGTCCCGGACGCCGGCGGAAAAGAGGCCCCGCCGCAGCGCTGCTTTCAGCTTAACGGCCGGGTGGGCGGCCGGGTTCCGGGAGAGGGCGATTCCCGACAGCTGCCCGGGGGTGACCCCGCCGGCTTGAAGACAGTAGCGGATGGCTTCGGCCGGGAAGCCGGCCACATGCTTGATCCGGGAGAAGCGCTCCTCTTCGGCCGCCGCGATCAGCCGGCCGTCCTGGATCAGCGCGGCGGAGGCCTCCGCGTGGTAGGCATTGATCCCGAGGATCAGCACCGGCGATCCCGTCGCGGCTGCCGGAGAAGCTCCAGGACCCGGAGCGCGATCATCCACTCGTACCAGAAGCCGTGCAGGAAGTGGTAGAGCCAGCCGGTCGGCCCGTCGAGGATCCCCAGCTGGAGGATCATCCGGAATGGAAAATAGCAGAAGGGTCGGGCCAGCAGCGGGAAGCGGAACCAGATCCGGTCCTTGAGCCAGAGGGTCCGCTGGTCGGGGGTCCCCCGCCAGGCGGGTTGGAGCGACCAGCCCCCCCGGCCGCTCCGCCGCAGCGCCTCCTCCCGGGCATGCAGTTCGGCGAACCGGACATGTTTCTGCAGCCAGAAGGTGATTCGCCGCTCCTTGAGATTCTCCTCGATCAGCGGCTGCGTGAAGCAGGCGGTCTGGCCGGCCGGATAGAATCGGAAGTCCACAAGCTCCCGCTCATCGGTCCGGGCTCCGCCTCGCCGGAACAGCTTGAGCAGGTACTTCGGCCAGTAGCCGCCGAACCGAATCCACTTCCCCCGGAAGATTTGCTTTCTGGGCAGGTACCAGCCGGTGACCTCCGCCGGTGTTTCGGGCAGCCGTCGGAGGATCTCCTCCCGCAGGGCCGGGGTCACCCGCTGGTCGGCGTCCAGCGCCAGCGTCCATTCGGCGTCGAGCGGGAGGTTTTTTAAGGCCCAGTTCCATTGCTTCGCGTGGGTCTCAAAAGGATGGACGATGATCTCCGCGCCGTGTGCTTGAGCGACTTCCGTGGTTCGGTCGGTGCTTCCGGAATCCACAACGAAAATCTTCCGGCAGAGGCCCTGGAGGGAGTCCAGGCAGCGCGGCAGATTGACCGCCTCGTTCCGCGTCAGGATCACCGCGTCAATGGCCGGGGTCATGCCGGACGAATCCCTTTGAGTTGAACCGATTGTCCGGGGGTCGGCATGAAGCGCATGACCCCCGCGATGATGACCAGGAAATAGATGATCCCGCCGAAGACCAAAGAGAAGGAGCCGTCCATCAGCAGCAGGTTGGCCAGCATCGTGCAGCCGACCACGAGCCCCCGCTCCCCGAGTTCCGCCTGTCCGATCATCGTCGTCAGGGCCCGGTAGAAGCAACCGATCAGCGTCATCCCGATCAGGACGCCGGGAATCCCGAAGTTGATGTACATCTCCAACACCTGATGGGGCAGGTTGAAGGAGGTTCCGGTGTCCTCCTCGTGCAGCAGTTCGTAGCGGTGGCCGAATTCTTGTCCCAGCAGCTTGGTCGGTTTGTCCGGATAGAGAAAGCGGGGAACGAAGGTCCAGAGCAGGGAGAGGTAGGTCTCCCCGTTCCAATAGGGGATGATCGCCGGCGTCGTTTCCATCAGATGGGTGAGGATCCCCAGATGGCTGATTCGGGATTCGGAGGTTTCCGCGGCGACGGTGTAGGTCTCCACCCCCCCCTCCATGAGCCGCCGGGTCGTCAGGTCAATGAAGGCGAACCCCCGCTGAATGGGGGAGTCGCTCAGGGCGATCTCCCCTTCGTTGCCGTCCCAGGCGTAGGAGCGGTACTCATGCTTGGTGCCGAGAAAAGGGATGATCAGCAGGGCGGCCGCCAGCATCGCGGCCCAGGGAATTTTCCGGCGCTCCGCCGTGTAGCAGAAAAGCATCGGGGAGACCAGGACCACGACATCCCACAGCGCACCGGTCCCGAGCCGAGCCAGCAGCTGGATTGGGAAGAAAATCCCCCACAGCAGGAACAGATGGAATTTCGGCAGTTGGCCCCGGAGTTGGAGCAGCAGCAGGATCACCAAGCCCAGCATCGAGAGGCTGGCTGCGATCGAGATGATCTGGGCGATGGAGGCGGGGAAGGTATAGAGCAGATCGGCCAGGTAAAAGGCCAGTCCGAGAATGGAGACGCCGACCCCGAAACCGGGGGCTCGTTTGGGGTCCCAGGGGGCCCGGACATGAGGGAGCAATTGGTCCACCCAGCCGCCGATCGGCGTATAGTAGGCCAGCATGCAGGCGGCGGCCCCTCCCACCACCAGCTCAAAGGCGCCCAGCACCGTCTCGGGGGAGTAGAAGAGGATGGACCACCGTTCCTCCTCGCTGACCAGCGGCATCCCGAACATCATGAAATAACCGAGTCCCCACATCGGCATGATCGGCAACCGGCCCGCGCTCTGCGCGACATAGATCAGCGTCGGAAGGGTGCATAGAAGATACAGCAGAAAAACCCAGAAGATTTCCTCCGGCCGGAGGGCCGTCAGCTTGGTCGTTCGAATCACCCACCACAAACCGATCAGGATCAGGCCGGTTCCCCAAATATTTCCCCTTTGTCGGTGGCTTTCCTCCGGACTCACTTATCGGCGCGCCTTGCGGGCTCCCTGGTAGTAGTAATAATGGACATACCGCTTCTCCGGCTGGGTGCCGTTGAGCACCCCGCCGATCAGTTTCGCGCCGACATCGGTCAACCGGGTTTTGCCGGCGAGCGTCACATCCCGCGGCGTCCGGCCCGCCCGCACGACATAGATGATGCCGTCGGTCAGGGAGGCCAGGGCGGTCGTGTCGGCGACCGCCAGGACCGGCGGGGTGTCCAGGATCACATACTGGAATTCATCCCGCAGCTGGTGGATCAGATCCTTCATCTTGCCGCTGATCAACAGGTCGGTCGGTTGGGCCGGTTGGGAGCCGGCCGTGATGACCGACAGCCCCGGCGCCTCGGAACTGGTTTGGATCAAGTCCCCGGGGTCCACTTTCCCCTCGAGGAAACCGCTGAGACCCGGATCCAGCGGCAGGTTGACGGAGGCGTGAACGGTGGGCCGCCGCATGTCGGCGTCAATGAACACCACCCGGCGCTCCAGCTCCGCCAAGCTGATCGCCAGACTCAGGGAGACCAGGCTCTTGCCCTCCTCCGGGATCGCGCTGGTGATGATCAGGACATGGGAGCTTTGCTGCGCCGGCAGGAGGAACTCCGCGGTCGTCCGGATCGCCCGCAGGGATTCCGCCTCGGTGGATTGCGGCTGCTTGATGAGGAACAGCTTTTCCTTGCCCTTGTGGGCCCGCCCCACATGGATATCCGGCAGGGCGCCGAGAAATGGAATCTGGAGGGTTCCCTCGAACTCGCGGCGGTTGCGCAGGGTCTTGGAGAGCATTTCCCTCAGGATCGCCTGCCCGCAGCCCAGGATCAGCCCCAGGAAGATGCCGACCAGGATTCCCCGCTGCCGGTTCGGGCCGATCGGGGATTTAGGGATCTTGGCCCGGCTGATGATCCGGATATTGTTGGCCTGCAGGTTCCCCTCGACCGAGAGCTCTTTGAGCCGTTTGAGGAGGACATCGTAAATCCCCTCGGTCGTTTCGGAGTTCCGCTGCAGGACATTGTACTGGATCGAAAGCCGGGTGAATTCCAGAGCCTTCTTTTCCTGCTGCTTGAAGGCCGCCTCCATCTCCGCCTCCCGCTTGAGGAGCTCCTGCAGGATCGGATGTTTTTCCCGGTAGCGGGTCTCCGCCTCAATCCGCTCCTGCTTGACCTGGGTCAGCGCCCGGTTCAGGTCGCTGATCCTCTGGAAGATCGTGTTCTGCCGGTTGGTGCTGAAATCAACGGTTTCGTGCTCCTCCAGGAAGTTCTGCAGCTCCAGTTGAGCCGCCCGCATCTTCTTTTCGGTCCAGGCCAGCTCCTCCTGCAGCCATTGGGTGCCCCCGCCGGTTTTTTCGATCCGGCGCTGCAGGTTCCTGTCGGCGTAGGTTTCGGCCACCGCGTCGGAGATCCGGGCCACGAGGTCCGGTTTCTTGCCGGTCACCGAGATATTAACCAGGTTGGTCCCACGGACCGGTTGGACCGACACCATGCCGGCCAGCAGGTCGGCCGGATACTCCGACCGGGCAAAGGGAGGGAAGGCGTCCAGATTCAGGGTTTTGACGACGCTCTGCAGGATCTCCGGCCCCCGGATCAGCATGTGTTCGGTCCGGAGGAATTGATCCCCGGCGTTGGCGTTGTACCGGGCTCCTCGCTGGAACTGGACCAGGTCGGCATCGTCCTGTTCGATCACGATCTCGGTCGAGGCCTGGTAAATGTCCGGCTTCTGCGCCTCCCGGAAGTAGGCGTAGGAGCCGATGACCAGCGTGATCATGAACAGTGTGAACTTGTGGCTGAAAGCCGCGTGGAGGTAATCCTCCGGTTTCCAGTCCACCTCGCCGATCAGCGCCATCGGATCACCGGCCCTTTCCCGGTCCGGCCGGTTCCCACGCCCGCCGCAGCGTCACGCCGACCGATTGAAGCAGGATCCAGAGGTCCAGGCCGAGCGAGAGCCGTTCGAGGTAGATCAGGTCCCACCGGAGCCGCTCCGGCAGATGGGGGACCTTGGCGCACCGCAGTTGGGCCAGGCCGGCCAGTCCCGGGCGGAGTTCCAGCCGACGCTCCCCGTTCGGGATGCGGTCCAGTTTTTCCAGCTCTTCCGGAATCAAGGGCCGGGGCCCCACGAAACTCATCTCGCCTCGCAAAATGTTGATCAACTGCGGCAGTTCATCCATCGCCGACCCCCGCAGCTTTTTTCCATACGTCGTCGTCCCATCCGCCGTCATGCTCCGGAACTTGTGGACGATGAAGCGCCGTCCGTTTCGCCCGACTCGGGCCTGGTGGAACAGCACCGGCCGGCCCGATTCCCTCCGGATCCTGAACGCGATCCATGCCATCGGCAGGGCAAAGCCGATCAGTCCCGCCGCGGCCAAACCTGCGTCCAGCCACCGCTTCATCCAGCGCCGATACAACTGCTACTCCTTATTTCGCTCCACCCGGATCAGCGCGTAGCCGTCATAAAGCTCGTACCGGATGACTCGGATCGAAAGCCGCAGCTTGTCGATCTCCTCGTTGACGCGGCGCTCCAGCAGCTTGAAGAGCGGTTCGGGGACCGACAGGTTGCCGATCTGCATTTCGTGGATCACCGCGTGCGGCCGTTCGTTGATGACCGTGATGCCGGCCCGCCCGGACACCTTGAATTTGAGAACGCCCAGGTTCACCTGCGTCGAGCCGACATAGCCGTCGGGGGTGATCCGGACCTCGATTTGAGTCAGCTGTCCCGGGAACTGCTCCTCGACCCTCCGGATCACCAGCTCCTTGAACTCCGCTTCGGTGAAGCGGCGCTCCATCTCGGTTTCGTCCACCACCTCCATGTAGCGGGTCAGCCGCTGGGCAAACACCTCCACCACCAGCGGCAGGGTCCCCTCCAGCCAGTTAAGCAGGGGATTGCTCGCCGATGGGGCGACCGCCAGGGGGCTGGGCCCCTTTCGTCCGGTCAGCTGCTTCCGAATTCGGTTCTCAATCGTGCTGCTGGGGCTGGCCGGGTAGGTTTTGGAGAGCTCCTGGAAATAGCGCTGGGCGGTGGCCGGGTCGTTCTTGTCGATCAGATAGGTGGAACCGGCGTGCGCCAGGATGATGGAGGCGAATGCCTTGTCTTCCGTCTGCTGGAGGGCGGTTTCATACCGCTGAAGCGCGCTGTCTACATTCCCGATGGTCTTGTCCATCTCCGCCAGCTGCAGACGGGCCGCCGCCCCCCATTTCCCCTTGGGATCAGCCTCGATCAGTTCGCCGAACAGCTTTTCGGCTGCCTCCCACTGTCCCAGGCTCTTCAGACACCAGCCCTGTTTGAATTGGGCGGCCTGTGCCAGTTTTCCATCGGGGTCCAGGGCGCGGCAGAGGGCGAACTTCTCGGCCGCCTCCTTCAGGTCATGGATCCGGAGGAGGGCCGATCCGAGCCGGTGAGCTGCCTTGGCTTTCCCCGGTCCGGCGGAAAGGACGGAGAATCGCTGTTCCAGCACCGGCACTTCGCTCTGTCCCTGCCGAACGACCTGCAGGTTTCTCAATGCTTGTCCGGCCGCCTGGATCTCCGGGGTGGAGAGGGCCTGATCGGCCGCCGCCTGATAGGCCGCCTCCGCTTCGTCCAGGGCCTGTGTTTTCTGGTACAGGTAGCCCAGCCGCAGCCGCAGGGTCGCCCGCTTCTCGTAGTCCGGGAACAGTTCGAGCAGCTCTTCCAGGATCCGGACCGCCCCCCTGATGTTCCCGGTCCGCTCCAGCCGGTCCGCTTCGGCCAGACGGACTGGATCGGTTTCGTCGGTCAGCCTGCCGGCCTTCAGCCGCCTGGGAAGGATGATCGCCTTCTGAAACAGTTCCTGCGCCTGCCCGGCCAGGGCGTCCAGCGTCGCCTTGGTCTCCCGCCGCTTGCCGGAGGCCGACTCCATGGCCATGGCCACCATCGCGTGGGTGTCGGCCACCGGCCGGTCCGGCCGGCCGGGAGCCAGCGTCCCCTCGCTGTACTGCAGGTTGACGACATTCTGGAGCTGCTGCTCCTCCTGGCTCATCGCTGTCACCAGCGCTTGATCCACGAGGATCAGGGCCGCCTCGGCCTGTCCGACATTGTCGGCCGATTCCAGGATCGACAGGGAGGTCTCCAGCGTTTGGAGGTTGGCGTCCACGAGGAAGCGGTTGTAGAGGCCGAGCGCCAGTCCCAGCCCGACCAGCACGACCGGGATTCTCAACCAGAGGAGGAACCGCTGCCAGGGAGACATCAGAAGAGACGCCTCCGGACATAAATCGTGTCGTTCGGGAAGATATTCACATTTGCCTCCTGTCCGGCCAGGATCGCGTCCACGCTGACCTGGATCGTCATGTGGCCCTCCTCGGTTTCCCGGATGATGTCGACTGTCCCGGCGCCGAACTTGTTGATCCCGCCGGCCAGGCTCAGCCCGGTCAGCAGGTCCATCGCTCCCGTCAGCTCGAAGGAGCCGGGTCGCTGCACCTCCCCGAGCACCGTGAATTTCACATCTTCCAGCTTGATCGTGACCTGGGGGTCCACGATGAAATCCTTGTTCAGGAGCCGGCGCAGCTCGTCCTCCGCTTCCTGCATCGTCAGATCCGCGATCCGGAATTTTCCGACCAGGGGGAAGACAATCGTTCCATCCTCCCGGATCTGGGCGCTGCGGTTCAGGTCGTCATGTCCCCAGACCGACACATTGATCGAATCGCCGATCTTGAGGCGGTAGACCTTTTGGG
>Ga0210019_1003910_pt1 | contig 13336 bp, 13 predicted proteins | sample CryGeyCG2114_020_2_FD_183969 | JGI IMG/M metagenome (GOLD analysis project Ga0210019, IMG submission 183969) | Groundwater microbial communities from aquifer - Crystal Geyser CG11_big_fil_rev_8/21/14_0.20 (SPAdes) (version 2) | ecosystem: Environmental > Aquatic > Deep subsurface > Groundwater ...
AAAAACTCAAAAAAAATCTGATGTCAAATGCAAACATCAAAAACAATACAAACAAATTTTTGCATATCAACCACACCATACATATCTCAGCACAAAAAACAATGGAAGAAAATCAGTAGAAATTAATGATCAACTACAAAGATCAATAAATTAATAGAGAGAGAGAAAAAACCGTTTCGATGCTCGTTATTTCGAGCTTTGAGTCAATGAAAAGCAAAATTAGAGGATGTAGAGAAATAAAAAACAGTTTCGATGCTCGTTATTTCGAGCTTTGAGTCAATTTAGTGTATTGAAGATTTAATGCGACTAAGAAAATCACGTTTCGATGCTCGTTATTTCGAGCTTTGAGTCAATGCAGTTTCACGTCCGAAAGAAAGAGAAAAATTTTATTAGGTTTCGATGCTCGTTATTTCGAGCTTTGAGTCAATTATACAAATGAAAAAAATTATGAAAAAAATTAATGAGGTTTCGATGCTCGTTATTTCGAGCTTTGAGTCAATCAACTGTTGCTCTGGAGTAGCGACTGGCATAGAAGGGGTTTCGATGCTCGTTATTTCGAGCTTTGAGTCAATTCGGATTGGTTTTACTTTTGGTTTCTGCCCAGTCCCAGTTTCGATGCTCGTTATTTCGAGCTTTGAGTCAATATACTGGCATTGTCGCATTGGGAAGTGATCAACACGTTTCGATGCTCGTTATTTCGAGCTTTGAGTCAATACAATACAGAAAACATCTTTGCGTAAAATACAATTTGGTTTCGATGCTCGTTATTTCGAGCTTTGAGTCAATAATTGTAATGAAAAAATTTTTAGTGAAAAATCTAAAAAAGTTTCGATGCTCGTTATTTCGAGCTTTGAGTCAATATGCTCTAGCAAGTAGTCGAGTTTTTTAGTGTCAAGTTTCGATGCTCGTTATTTCGAGCTTTGAGTCAATCTAGATTTTTTATTATTTACAATACTATTATGAAAACAAGTTTCGATGCTCGTTATTTCGAGCTTTGAGTCAATAAATTGCAAGCAAAATGTTGAGTAATTGAGTTATATGAGTTTCGATGCTCGTTATTTCGAGCTTTGAGTCAATAAAACTACTTGTATTCATTCAATGAGTTCTATTGTAGGTTTCGATGCTCGTTATTTCGAGCTTTGAGTCAATACAGACTCGAGCACTATTCTGTATCACAAAAAAAGAGTTTCGATGCTCGTTATTTCGAGCTTTGAGTCAATTAACGATAGATGACACACAAGAGATTATGCCTGAGTATTACGTTTCGATGCTCGTTATTTCGAGCTTTGAGTCAATATATGACAGACCAACATCTATGGAATGCAAGAAATAAGTTTCGATGCTCGTTATTTCGAGCTTTGAGTCAATAAAAACATCAAGCGTTTTTCATTCCCTAAAAAACGAGTTTCGATGCTCGTTATTTCGAGCTTTGAGTCAATCGTTAATATTCAGAGGAGCTTCGGAGAATATGAGGATAGTTTCGATGCTCGTTATTTCGAGCTTTGAGTCAATCAAGTATAGAGTGGTATTTGTAAAGAACAATGTATTCTCGTTTCGATGCTCGTTATTTCGAGCTTTGAGTCAATAGAATCTATTATTGAAACGGAAAAAACAAAAAACTATGTTTCGATGCTCGTTATTTCGAGCTTTGAGTCAATGAGTTGCTAGTATTTTGAGAGCAAATTGAATTAAATGTGTTTCGATGCTCGTTATTTCGAGCTTTGAGTCAATTATCACATTATAGAACAAAAATGATCGACACTAAAAGTTTCGATGCTCGTTATTTCGAGCTTTGAGTCAATACACCTCATTATAATTGAGGAAGATAACTGTTTCTCACCGTCGATTGCGCAATAAATGTCAAACTCAATAGTTCGATTAGTTGCTGAGGACTAAACATAGGAGGATGGTGACTTGAAATAAAGGATCGCAATGTTTAGATTGTATTTGCTGTTAATGATAACACAAGATAAACGTACATATATTGATTAGAGAATCAAGCAATCCTCAAAATATACTTTCTCAAATCACTCTCATATGCCATCAATCCTACCTTCTATACTAGATTCACCCATCTTGCTCAAAATATAAAATTTGATACTATCAATGTTTTCATGTCCATCTGGATAGTTCATTGATGCCTTGTCTAGTGATTTTTTTAGTGACTTTTTGAGATGTCAAAATTGTGATAAATTACATTGTATTTCAAAGACTGATTTCTGTACACGAAATCAATAGCTCTCCAATACTTTGACAATATAATTTCTCGTCTTGGTAGAGCTAATATCGTATGTAAAACACTGACATACATTTTGTCGCTACTTAATTGTAAAACCCTCATAATTCCGAGTTTGATTGACTAAACTAGATTTGAAAAGCTCTAAATTTTTTTCAATCATTTTCAATTTAATAAACTCAACTCATGGACTAAAAGATTCTTTTGATCTAAACATTGTTTTGTAGTATTCTTCTATAAATAATTTCAATCAGTCATCTGTCAATAGTACTGGTCTTTTCTCATTATCTTTATCTATAAAAAAATGACAAATATCCATTTTTTGTGTGTGAGTCATTCTGATTACAAGGTCATCAACAATCCAACTTCTATACATTTCCATGATATCCAATACCAATAAACTTCTGAGATCTTTTGGTTGATGAAAAAAACCAATTTGTGTATTAAATCCGTAAATATCCAATATCATAGTAATTGTTTGAGCAAGCAAAGTATATCACAAACTCAATAAACTATTGATTGGATCACGAGGGGGACGACGATTTCTCGTAGTAAATACAAAAGGATGACTAACAAAAAGAGAAAATTTTTCAAAATAAATCTTTGCACAAGTTCATTCATATCACCTCAAAACTTCTTTTGATTCACATTGATCTATCTTATTCAAATAATATTGTAGATCATTCAAATGGGAATCTCACACATCAGTTTTATAATATCTTGACCACTTCATCAACATCACTCTAGAATTTCGCACTTTTGCCTTGATAAATGTTTTAGCATATTGCAATGAAATATCATCATCTAATGATGCATGAATATGATGATAAAGAAATTCAACATTTCTGTATTCTAAACTATCCAATTTACCAAAATAGTTTCCATACTTTGAAAGAAAGAAAACGGGAATTTTTCATTTGAGACAAGACTTGATCACACTGGTAGTAATTTGAATTTGTCCAAAAATGATAATACCTTCGACCAATGATATAGGTATTTGTTGCTCAGTATTATCAGAATCTCATCTTGGTGATGATACAACAAACCTTCATCATGACTTGGAAACAGTGTAACCATTTTGTGTAAGATAAAGAAACATGACAATATGCTATCTTTTAAAAGCAAAGGATACATATATTATGATAAATGAATCATCTAGGGCATGGTCTTGATGTGATGCAAAAAATCATCTGTATTCATTGATAAGAGCTCATTGATTGCAGAGGACCTGATGTCTAAATTTTTGATTGCTCTGGTCATAGAGACATACATCAAATTTATCTCTTCAATGATGGGTCTCATGAGAGGATGTCACTGATGATACAAAAACAGTTTTTTAATATCATCAAAGGACAATTTTTTATCTTTGATGAGTGAACTAGAAATCAATTCTGAAATATTGGGAAAGTCATCTTCCAAAATAACACTATCATATTCCATACCCTTGATCGTATGTGCTGTTGCAATAAAACGGCTTGTATCGGTTGACCTCCTCAGCATATCCTGACATTTCTTGTATGCACTATATATTGGTATCTTGACCACAAGATTACATGCTGATGACAATTCTCTATCATGTAAATTATCATTGACATATAAACAGAAATCATCCCAGGTCGCTTTGATAACAATAATTTTCGTGAGATAAGATGGAATCGTAGATAAATAGGATCTATCAAACGAATCATAATATGCCTTGATTTTCCATATGTGCAAAGCTGTTTGAAAAACATCATCAACTGATCTTACCAACAACAACGTATCATTAGGATCTAAATTCCAAACCGTATAGATAATCTTCACATTTGTTCTGGTAATGATACAAGAATTTCAATTTATTTTTCATCATAGAGGAAAAAAGCTTTTGAATATGTTGTTTTCATGTTTATAATGATTCAGGACAAAATCAGCCTTGTGTGCTGTGTCTTGATTGACTCTAAAAGAATATGATAAATAATGTCTAGGATAATCAAAAGTATCCATAGCTCAAATCGCATTTCTCCAACCATAAATTGATTGATGATCATCTCATACGACAACTTTTTGTCATGATAGTTGTTTAAAAATATCAATAGTAACTTCATTGGTGTCTTGGGCTTCATCCAACATCACAACATCATAGTGTATATGATGCAAAAAATCCTTTATATTCAATTGAAAATACTTGACATAAAATTCATGTGTCATGGGGAAATCGTTTTGTTCAATACAGCTATAAATCCTGAGCAAATAGGTAATAATTTCCACAAATGTTAGTTTGGTTTGTCAAAAGAGTATTTTGATTTCCTCATTATTATTAAATGCTTTCATAAGATATCTAAAATCCAAACTGCGAATATCACTATGTGCATAAACAGTAAACAAATGACACAAGAGATAGGCATCTTCATATTTCAAATGAAACATATCTATGATATTGCCTATGATATTTTTATTGTTGCTAATGTATTTCCTTTTAACTCTATTTTTGAGATATTTCAAAACAAAGGAATGTGTAGTAAATACATCACTATTGCTAGGAAATTTTTTTCTCAATTCATCTTTGATACTACGGTTAAATGTGAGAACCAAGATCTTTTTCTGGGGAACATGCTGAATCAACTCTCACAAGGTACTACTTTTCCCAGATCATGCAAAAGCATTGATTTTAAGATCATATCAAGCAAGGAAATCATGCAAAATATTTTGTTGCTCATCAGTAAGTTGTATCATTAACAATCTTTTATAAAACGATCAATCGTAATAAATGACGTATTGTTTGTTGCCTTATTTCGTAATCCATAATATAATTGAAAATCAATACTATGAAAAATGGATTTGCATGCATAAACTGTCAATAATGTCATAATCTTAGTCCCTCAGGTAATATTTATCTGAACCTTTTGATATCATATATGATCTATTTCATCAAATATTTTTGACAAGGAGACTTGCATGATATTAAATATCTTCTCTTCATCAAAAGCATCATACAAAATTATTTGATCATTTTCTTTGAATAAAGCAATATTGCTAAATTGTTTGTACTGAATATATTTTGAAAAAAGTGCATACAAACCATAGGTATCCAAATAGTTATATATATTATCTTGCTTAGTAAATATTCATACAAAATCATAGACAAGGTCATCGGCATATTGCTCAAAAAATATATCAACCATCAAAAATTGAATTTTTTCTTTGTATGTATCAAAATCCTGAACTAACAAATCAACCTTCTCTACAAAAGAAAGCTTTTCAAAGATTCAATCATGATAGTGTTCTAATAAATGATTATCAAAATATATGTCAGCATTTCCAAATGATCGTATGAGAAGGTTTTTCATGGGATGATATGCGAATAAAGCAAATAAAAAGTGAAATCTAGTCGAAAACAAAAGAGTAACTGATTGAGTTTTGAGTCTAAGTGGAGCAAGTAAATCAACTTGCCACATCTCTATTTATAATCGATGTACTATAAAACAACCTATAAACGAAAATATTACATTGTGCGAATTGCTATAAAATATAATATTTACTTTTTATAAAAAACTTAGTGCTCTAAAACATAATTTTTGAAAAATTGAATCTGTTTAAAGATTATTTGTAAATCATAATAAAGATTATTAAAATCAAGTTTTCATACATGTGCAGTTGCATTTCTGATATTTCTAATATCCATCCAAAGTTTACTAACACTAACATCACATTCTCTTTTCAATGTGTCTATTTTTTCTCTTTGTTCTCATTCTAAATAGCTATATTTATTCTTATCTTCCTCCACATCTCAAAAAACAATATAAATAGTTGATTCCAAAACCTTCCTATCTATCAAGGGATCTCATTTATTATGAACTTTTCATTCAAAAACATAGTATGAAACTAAATCAACAAAGAATTCTTTTGCCAATAGCCAAAACTCCAAATATCTATTTTTGTCCTTGTACCATTGAAGCATTCAAAATTTGAAATTAATATCATTCTCATTTTTTAATTCACTAATCTCTTCCAAAATTGTCTTTAAAACTCTTTGTGAATAAGAATCAGCTGCTAATTCATCTTTTAAAGATTTGATTTTAGTGATTATAGCCAATAGTTTTTTATTATTCAATAAACAATACTTTAAATAAAAATCCAATTCTTTTAAATCTTTTAAAAATCAATTTTCAAAACCTCAAGAATAATTTTTATCAGATACCTTTTTCAAAACATCTTTTAAGTATGGTGATTTTATCAATTTTCATAAATCTCATGATTTAATAAAAGATAATAAGCTTTCTAAAATTTTGAGATTGGTATCCAAAGAAATATTTACAAATCTTTCATCTCATTTCAAAATTTTTGATAAATCAACCTTCTCATTTCATAACAACTCTTCAGTAACAAAACGACTCAAACTTCCTCCTGGCAAATCAATCAGATCATCAGAATCCTCATAGATGTATTTGATCTGCCAACCTTGTACCATGGCATACAGACTTGAATATGGGATAAGTGACTTATAGCCTCAGACTGGACACATAATTACCTCTTCATTATATTTTTGTGATTCGTCTCTAATGATATTAAGTTTGGAAAAAAAATCTGGAATTGCCTGACTTTTAAAAGTAGTATATGCTCTTTCTCATATTAACTCATCTTCAACAACAAATCACTTAATGAAATCATAATGAACATTTTTAAATCACTCAGTTTGTAATAAGCGAGAAATTATTTCTCATAACCTTTTTCAAAGTTCAGTGTCAGATGTATATAAAAAAACCCTATCGTCTCTTGTAAAAAGAGATCCTTCCAATCAGATTAAGACAATTTTTAATTCTGCTGATAGAGTATGAAGAGATCTTCAATCAATCTCTAAATAATGATCGATTTTTGACGAAATATCCAAACATTCTTGAGAATTTGTTCTTTTAGCAAGACTTTCTAAAATAAGAAACTCATCAGAATTAAACAAATTATCACCTTTCAAATTCTCAACTAAACTTACGCCACAAGTTACTATAATGTGCTGAGGCATGTGTTGTTAAAATTCTAAAGTAAAACCATAAGCATAATGGTAAATTCACTGTTTATTGAAATCTACATTTTCAATCATTTTTCAAACATATCATGTATAAAGTTCTGATATATCAAAACACGCTCATGTATTTATCATCACAAGTGGTTTTTTGTAGAAATTAAATCATTCTAAACTATATTCTTCTCACATTTTAGGAAATTTAGTAAAAATCCTATAATTTCATTTGGTAGAATCGACTGAAGAAGGAATAAAAGGAGATAAAAGTAAAATTTTATTTTGTTTTTTTTCTAAATTTGAAAAGAAATCATTTTTATACCAAGGAGATAATTCAAAAATTCATTTTCAAGTAGATTTATTCTTTCAAAATCATGTTTTTGCAAATATTCTCAGTATCAATTCAAAAAAATTAATTTTGTTTCATCAAATGTGGTATTCTTCTAAATTGCAGTCTTTAATTTGTTTAAGTAACAATCTCAATTCTCTTCATGATCAGACAAATGATTGTGAGTATATTCAATTATTTCATGTTGTAGCTGAATACCTATTTATTATGTTTTTATTCTCCATATGATTTGAAAAATAGTTATTACGCTTAAATCATTTACTATATTTTCATTTTTCTACATTATTTCACAATACAAAATCTCTAATATCTTTAATATTATCATGATGAATACTGTCAAAATTTGATATTTGTCATAAAACATCCTGACTGATAAAATCAATCTTACAATAATGCTTTATTCTCTCTTTCTCTGCTTTGTGTTTCTCAGAATTATCTATTATTTTTTCATCAACATAACTATCCAATGATGTTATTGGTCTGGGCAATCCTTCCAATGGCAATATGTCACTCAGGGTAAAAATAGGCTCTTGTCCCATTTCATTCAAAAACTCTCTCAGAACCTCATCACCAAATTCATATTTGATTTGCCAACAAAGATGTCCAAAAATAGTATCTGCCGTCAAATCTGTAATCCAACCCGAAACAGGCTTGAGTTTTAATTCATAGATTGCATGATGAGACATAGTTTAGTGTTGAGAATCAATAAAAATTAATTTGACAAATCACATATTTTCTAAATCAATCTGGCAATTTGTTCTTGGTATGTTAATGTTATTATCAATGAGATGACCTATCTTACCCTTATTAGGATGTCTTTCTTCTTGCATATCGAGTAATTTAAACCAATAACCTCAACCAAATCATATATTTACAATGCATTCATCTTGATGCAAAGTATTCAACACATCAAGGATATTTTGAAATGATTTAATCACCGAATCAAATTTTTGCTGTTTGTTTTTTGTCTTGGTATTGTTATCCTTCAGTTCAGAATGATTTTTAATTTGAGCTAATTCGATAACATATTGTTGAATCTTTTTTCACACATAGTTATTTGCACTAAGACAAATATTCTGTTTTGAAAAATCTATCTTTCCCGATGAATTATGATCATCCAAAAAATCTCTAATGACAATTTCTGTCTCAAATTTCGTTCAAGCTTTGAGAAATTCAACATACACTCAATCTCATTCTTGGCTCCTTCTTGCCAATTTTCAAATTTCCAATCAATCTCTCACAAAATTACTATCTCTGACAATGAGTTTTTTAAATGGATCCTTTGTCGCATCATCTAATCTTTCACAATTTTCATTTGTTAAAAAAGTTCTTATTGCTCATTTTAGACTACTTCAAGGGATATAGAATCTTCACAAACTATTGATGAATTCATTTAATACAAGCTGTGAGAGTTGGTTTTCAAATTCATTTTCTCTCTTTTCCATTGTTTTTCACTGAAATTTTTTTCTTTTTCAGACAATTTTTTCCATCCATAATTTATAAAAGGTATTGCTTATAGGGATTTTACTTTTGGCGATTCAAATGAATGATTTTTGAAGTTCTTTCTTATTATGTAATTGACTAAAAATTTGATTTCTTATTCACAACGTGTCATTTGATTTTAATTTGCTCAATAAATCACCCTTGTCTTTAGCGTCAAGAAGATCCATATAATCATATATCTTGAATTTGTACAAAAAGCTTTGATATTTAATATCTTGTCAATCATCACTTTTTTCGAAGGGATGATCCAATTTATCTTGTAAACAATAATAATCCATTCAAGAAATAACATTCCCATTCCCAATATGAATAGGTGTCAAAGTTTCAATCAATAATTTATATTTTTTCATTTCTTAAATATATTAAATATAAATCTATTTTACTTGCATTTCTTCAAAAACAATCTTTACATGTCCAGATCATCTTGATCACTGTCATCACAAATAATCATTTTCTAATAAATCTTTTAAAACCTTAAGGTTCTTTCAAAATTTATCTTCAAATATCTCAAACTCAGATAGTTTTCACCATTGTTGCAAAATTTCCTTTTTTTCAAAAAATCTAACTATCAATTCTCACTCAAAAACTACTCAAGCAGGAACTCTCTCCAATGGTCTTGGTCATGATTTAGAAACAGTTCAAGTAAATCTATCTATACTTACTTCCATTTTTTCTTCATAAATACTTTCTCAACCCCTTATCAATTCTTCTAATTTTTGTTTTCAAAACAATAACTTTTTGTTTTCTTCATCTGTCAATTCCTCTTTTAATTTCAAATCCCTAAATATAAACCTTGTTGGTCAGAGTTTATCGATATTTTCCTTCACTTCTCAAGCTTTTCAAAAAAACATACTGACTTCATCAAAATTGATTCAATCAAAAGTTTTAAATCAATCTCTCATACTATTTAATGCATCTTCTCCCAAACTAATTTCATACAAAGATCTCAACTTACCCTTTAAACTACTTCATGGAATATAAGGAAATCAGTTTCTATCCTTGATCACCGCATTATCCATGCCACCGATTTCAACATTACTATTTCAACCACCAATATGCAAGCCAGTTTTAGTCTCAACATAGATTTTAAATGTTTTTAGCTTCATAAGTATGAATTTAAAGTTATAAAAATTTCTTAATCAATAAATTATCACTTAGCGTAGGCAACAACAGCCTCAAAATGCTTTTTAAAAACCTTAAATTTTTCCTTTGAAAATCAATGATCAAAGACCATATCAATATTGATTCTCAAAAAATCAACAAATTTCTTTGGTACATTCTCTTTTCTATTGGAATCATAATTAGCCTTTGCTAATAACAAATATAACTCTGACATCAATTTTTCTCACTCCAATCATATTTTATATAGATTACTGACAACATTATAATATTGTCTTAATTTTGTAGAAGTTAATTTAGTCTCTCCAAATTTTTCAATTACTTGCATGGGAAGTTCACGAAAATATCTTGAATCATATTCTCCATCATCACTTTTGTAACTAAAAGAGCTATAAAGATCAATCATGTGTCCATATTTATCAAATAAAGTTTTATAGTTTGTTTCTTTTTCTTTTCTTTGTAAATGAATGTGTGTTTCTTCGTCTAGTTCACTTTTAGTTTTCTCTATAATTTTTCAACCGTCATCCGTTTTCAACAAATTGAATGGATTATTATCAATCATATGTCTGAATAAACAAATAAAACCTAACGCTATTGATCTCTCACATGGTACAAAAGATAAGTCATCATCACAAACAACTTTTCTCAGCGATTTTCATCAAACAAACTATTGTTTCCAATCAAACTATTAAATACTTTTGTTATATTTTTTAAAAGCATTCCATCAATATATTTTCTAAATTCACCTTTATGAGGGTCATCATATTTGCTCTTATAATTTCTAGCTAAATGATAAAATAATTCACTTTCCCAAAGTCCATATTCAAGGAAGTCATTCTTATTTCATTCTTTATTTTTTCAATTATGTTGCTCCAAAACAATCTTTTTTGCTGTATCAAGCAAAAATCTCAAAGTAGATACTGAAACAATATCAGTTTTAACAAATCTTTGATAAAACTCTTGAGCCTCAGACATCAATTCTGTAAACTTATCATTTTCCAAAACATGTCCAAAAACATTTACTTGATTTTTAGATCATTTTTTAGCATCATCCAACAAGGCTTCTGTCTGTTTCACAACCGTAAAAAATGTATCATGTGATCAAAATAAATTAATTGCTCATGAAAAATGAATTTTATCAACATCTAGTCATAAATCTTTGATATTTTGTTTCTTGAAATATACATTAAATTCATGTAATAAATCTATATAAAATTGTATTATGACATCCCATCTTCAGAGAATGACAAAATCATCTCATCAAGCGTAAACTACATAGAGTTCATTCCCATATGAATCATGTGAATCAATAAAATCATATAATTTTTTTGTCCAAAACTTATCCAACATTTCAGAGAATCATTTATAATTTTCTTTGTAATTTTCCTCCTTTAATCAAAATTGAAAAATTTTTCATAAATCATCAATATCTCACTTCAAAACAGCAAGCTTGTTGAAGCTTCAACTTGGTGAATCTAATCATTGTTCAAAATCTTTCAAAGCCAATTCTTCAAATGATTTAATAGCTTTATTAGCGTCATTTTTAACAGGAACTCATTTCAAAAGATCCAACCTATTTTTGATTTCATGTAAATTTATTTTAGTGGGTGCATATCATTTTATAAGATCAATGTACTTGTTTTCATCAATATTAACTTTTCATTTAGTGATTCATTTGGTAATCAATAAATCCAATCAAGCTTCATAACTTATTCACTTATTTGTATCATCAAAAAAATCTTTTCCAATTTCATTTTCAAGAATTCACGTCATGGTATCATCTATCAATCTATCTCTTGAAAATTTACAAACATTTTTTGGTCATCTATCATTTGAAAAAACAAATATTCAATCATTCCAATTTCAATATTCATTTACAAAAACTTTTTCAAAAACTCTATTTTTGTTTTTTTCCAAATTTTCATATGCTTTTGTAAGGCAAATTTTAAAGTTATCCTTCACTTCATCAAAATCAGCTAAACCAAAAATAATTTTCAACTCTCAGTATGATTGTTTATAAAGTCTTTGTTCAATTTCACTTTTACATTGATCAAAGATATCAAAACTAAAATCATTGCAAATGAATATAAATTTTCAACCACTTAAAATATAATTCTCACAATTTCACAATCTATTCATCATATACTCCAAAATTTTTTCAAGGAGTAATTCTATAAAAAGGCTTCTTCATTTCAGTCTTTTCGTTGATGACTTATTATGTTTGATATCAAAAAGATAATTTTGTATTCAACTAAAATCACAAATTATAATTTTCTTCATTGACGTGTAAGCATATAATAAAACAGATTTATCAAGTTACTCATACATTTACATTTCCCAAACCAAGTCTAGTCCCTGATCAGATACCTACAAAAGGAATAGCTTCAAAAAGATGTATTATAGTTTGCTGATATGCTTCTGGAATATTTTTCGGATAATATTTGACATATCATACAACTCACGCCTTTTTTCATCATTTAATCTCAACTACTTTTGTTTTGAGGTTATACTCACCAACTACAATCTGGTATTGTAATAGTTCTTTCAGGACTTTTTCATCAATTATCTTGCTATATCGAGGTTTGATTTTTTTCCAAACATTCCACAAAAAAACTTCTGGCATAGGGAAAAGTACATTAATTTGGTTCCTGCGTACATATGTAGGACTCAAAAAACGACAAATATATGATTTGCGTATATCCTTAGAAGAAGAAAAAAATAATGTTTTTACTGAAAAATCAACATGATCAAGTTTATATGATCTTCCATTTAATTGAAATTGAATATCATCACGAGAAAATAAATCTTGTAGAACTTTTTTTGTTACTAATTCATCTATAAAAGTTAAGTTGATTCTAAGTGTTTTATGTGGAGTAGGATAATGACTAATTTTTATCAATGATTTTTGGATATCTTGTTGGAAAATACTATAAACCGCTCATAAAATTGCATAGTATGACACACGGACATCCCCTTCATCTTGCAATGTAGCTATCAACGAAATTTGATTCATAGCACATATGTCATTAAAATAATAGCAATAGAGATTATGTAATGTCCTAATGCATCCAATGATAAATGCTAGATTTCAAATACACGATAAAATAACTTATTTTTTTATTAATATATACTTAAT
>Ga0210019_1003911_pt1 | contig 13331 bp, 10 predicted proteins | sample CryGeyCG2114_020_2_FD_183969 | JGI IMG/M metagenome (GOLD analysis project Ga0210019, IMG submission 183969) | Groundwater microbial communities from aquifer - Crystal Geyser CG11_big_fil_rev_8/21/14_0.20 (SPAdes) (version 2) | ecosystem: Environmental > Aquatic > Deep subsurface > Groundwater ...
AAAGTGTATGGCACAATGCGGCTGGCCGGTAATGTGATCTGGTCAACTGATATCAAGGAAGTAAAAACCGAGAAAACCAGCACGCAAACATCATCCGGTGGTGGTAAAGGTGGCGGTGGTGGAAAAACCACGACCAGCCAAACCACGGTGACCTATGAGTATTTTGTTACGCTGGCGATTGCTATTTGTGAAGGGCCAGTCGATGAAGTGATCCGTGTATGGGCAGACAGCAAAGTATTAACCGAAGATGTGCTCTCTGCCAGCCAAGGTAAATATAATGTGCATCTGGGCGATGAAGAGCAAGTTGTCGATGATATTATGGCAAAGTATCTGGCGGCTGGCACTATCCCTGCCTATCGCGGCATGGCCTATGTGGTGATTGAGGATTTTCCGCTGGGCGAATACGGCAACCGCATTCCTAACTTCACCTTTGAAGTACGCCGCTCGGTGAAATTCACGCCAAGCGTTGAAGATAAAGTCAAAGATATCGTCATCATTCCTGGTGCTGGCGAGTTTGTCTACAGCACCGCTGTGACCAGCAAACAGGATGGCAGCTTTCCTGGTGGCGGCTTCGTCCCCTCCGGCGATAAGAGCTTTATTAATATGCACAACTATGATGGCAAAGCCGATGTGCAGGTGGCCATTGATCAGCTGCTGAATGTTCTGCCCAATATTGAATGGGTGGCGGTGGTGGTAACGTGGTTTGCGACTTCTACTGATGCAGGCGCTTGCACCATTATTCCCAAGGTGGAATTTCAAGGCACAACGCAAGTGTTGCCTGCTGATTGGGCGGTGGCAGGCTTAACGCGTTCCACAGCGCAGAAAGTATTGTTTTTCGATCCGGAAACTCCGACTTATGGCGGCACGCCTTCCGATGCAACCGTGCTGCAGCTCTGTCAGGAATTGCAGAGCCGTGGCTTAAATGTGATGCTCTATCCCATGCCATTTGTGGATCAGATTACCCCTGACCCCAAGCCGTGGCGTGGCCGCATCACGCCTGCCAATGCCACAGATGCGAATAACTGGTTTACCAAAACCGATGGCTATAATGCGTTTATCACCCATTATGCCAATCTTCTGAAGAACGACATTGATGCCATAGTGATCGGCTCGGAGCTGGTGGGCATGACCAGCTTTACCGATACGCCAGGCAATTACCCTGCGGTCAATCAACTGGTATCACTGGCTGCAACCGTTAAAACGGCGGTGGGCAGCGGTGTTAAAGTGACTTACGCTGCGGATTGGAGCGAATATCACAGCACTGGTGGCTGGTTTAATCTTGACCCACTCTGGGCTTCCAGCAATATCGACTTTGTTGGTATTGATAGCTATTTCCCAATCACGCCAGATCTGCCACAGATTCAAATTGATGAAGATACGATCAAGCAATATTGGGAAGAAGGCGAAGGTTGGGATTATTTCTATGCTGATTCGGTGAATCGTACTGGTCTTACCAGCTATGGCGGTGATCCAACATTCGCATGGAAGAATTTAGAATATTGGTGGAAAAATACGCACACCAATCCTGATATGAGCACCACCGGCTGGACTGCTAAAATGAAGCCGGTGTGGTTTACTGAGTTCGGTTTTCCTAGCGTTGATGGCTGCGCTAATCAGCCGAATGTATTTTTTGATCCTACATCATCTGAGAGTTTTTACCCGCGTGGCAGCAAAGGCCGCATTGATTTTCAGGCGCAGCGCGAAGCACTCAATGCCACGCTGGATTACCTGGAAGAACGTAATTTGGAGTCTGGCAATTCAGATCTGGTGCCACGCCGATTCATCTGGACGTGGGATGCCAGGCCGTTTTCGTTCTGGCCAGATTTGGAAGGCGTGTGGCAGGATTCTATTCTCTGGGCTACCGGTCATTGGGTGCAGGGCAAGCTGGGTAATTCCACGCTGGGTGCTATTGTAGCTGAATTGCTACAGACAGCGGGGTTGACCGCCAGTGATTACGATGTCACCCGCCTGACGGATACGGTGGAGGGCTTTATCCTCGACCGTCCTATAACGGTACGCAATGCGCTGGAATATCTCACCACCTCGTATTTCTTCGATATTGTTGAAAGCGATGGCATCCTCAAATGCGTGCCGCGTGGTAATGAATCGGTGAAAGCCGTGCCGGAAGATGATCTTATTCCATCCAAGAAAAAAGGCGTGCAGGATGTGTTGGAGATTGCCTACGCGCAGGAATTAGAGCTACCGCAGCGGGTGAATGTTACTTATTTGGATCGGCCATTTAATTATGATCCAGTTACCCAAGTATCACAAAGACAGGTGGTGCGTGCGGTGGATCAGGTGACCATGAGCCTGCCGATTGTGATGGGTGCTACGCTTGCCAAGCAAATCGCCGATATTACGCTTTACGGCACATGGAAGGAGCGCACCAGCTTTCAGCTGAGGCTTCCACCAAAATATGTCCGTATCGAGCCGACCGACATTATCACCGTCACAGTGAATAATGTGGCGCATGAAATGCGGGTGGTCAAAACTGATATGGAAGCCAATGGCGTAATGAAACTCAATGCCGTGGCTGAGGATATCAGTTCGTATGACTTTTACACTCCGCCTGGCGAAACCAGCAGCAATGTGGAACCGCCAGTGCTGGTACCGGATACGCTGGTGAAGTTTGTCGATGCACCACCATTGCCAACCGATACCGTGCCAAACCAAGGTTTGCTGCGTATTGGCGTTGCAGCTGATGGGCCTAACTGGAATGGCTCTGCCGTTTATCGCTCTGACGATGGTGGTGAAGCTGGTGGTAATACATTCACCTTGCTGGCTGGGCTGGATGCTGCTGCTACCTTTGGTGCAATCATTACCAATCTGCCTGATGGCCCATTTGAGACCTGGGATAATGTTAATGAGGTTGAGGTTATCCTGACCTCTGGCAGCCTGGCATCGATCAGTGAGCTGGGCGTGCTGAATGGTGCGAATGCCGCATTAATCGGTGACGAGCTGGTACAGTTCCAAAATGCCGAGTTAATTGGCGAAAGCACTTATAAGCTCACCAAGTTACTTCGTGGCCGCCAGGGTACGGAATGGGCGATTGCTGACCATACGGTGGGTGATCGTTTTATGTTGATTACTCCGGCACTTTACACCACGGCCATCGCCAATAATCTCATTGGCCGTGAGCTGTATTATAAAGCAGTGAGCGTGGGAAATACGCTAACCACCACCGATGAAGAAGCCTTTACTTACACCGGACGAAACTTGAAACCTTTCGCGCCAGTGCATGTGAAAGGCAGCCGTGATGGTAGCAGTAATCTCACCCTAAACTGGATACGCCGTTCCCGCGTGGATAGTGAATGGCGCGATAGTGTAGGTATTCCACTGGGTGAAGAATCCGAGCTTTATGAAGTGGATATCCTCGATGGCAGCACGGTGGTGCGTACCATTGAAGTGACCAGTGCGACCGCCAGCTACAGTGCTGCCGATCAGACTACCGACTTCGGCAGTCCACAAAGCAGCGTTGATGTGAGGATTTACCAAATGTCGGCGATTGTTGGTCGCGGATATGCGAGCGTTGCTACCGTTTAATCAAACCTAATTGGAGAAAGTTATGTCCTCAACCGGAAGGCTGGGTCTGCCGTATATTGTCACGGCGCAGGCGCAAAAAGAAGTGACGCACAATGATGGGCTAAATCGGCTGGATGCTTTCGTCACACCCGTGGTGGCTGATATTGCTAGCGCACCACCAGGCAGCCCCACTGTGGGCGATCTGTACATTGTTGGCGGCAGTGCCACGGGTGACTTTTCTGGCCACGAAAATGATCTGGCGCAGTATCTCACAGGTGGCTGGGTGTTCTACACTCCGTTCAAATGGATGGATGCTTTCGTGGAAGCGTCCGACAGCCGCTATGCTTACGATGGCAGCACCTGGATTCCATTTGGCCTGATTATGAAAGACACCGGAGAATATCTCCGTGTTGGGCATCAACAGGAGGATGTGACGGTGGATTCTGGTACATTCAAAGATACCACCATCACTATTCCCAATCGCTCTATTTTGCTGACAGTGAATGTGCGCGTGCTTACTGCAGTGACCGGCGCGAGTTCCTTTGATGTGGGAATCAGCGGTGAAACTAGCAAATTCGGTGGCTCCATTGGTGTGGGGCAAGATTCCACCAATATCGGCATCATTGGCCCGACCGCGTTTTATTCAGATACGGCAGTTCGCCTGACAGCAAACGGCAGTGATTTTACCGGAGGTGTGGTCCGCACCACCATGCAATATTTCAAACCAAAAGGGCCATGGCCATGGGAGTAATGACAATGGAAACTATTTTTATCTGTGCATGCACTATTATGACTGGCCTGCTTATCTGGGGTCTGGGCTGGTATTATCTGCTGGCGAGTGGATTTGCCACACTCTTCATGCTGACATTATTCAAGAGCACCGACCCAAAATAAAACAAACAATAATAATCAATCTGACCCGCTTTTGGCGGGTTTTTTTATGCCTGGAGGAAAGATGAATACAGAAAACGAAACCAACAGCCTGCCCACGCACGTTGCTGTCTGCCAGGAGCGTTACAAGTCACTGGAAAGCAGGCTGGCACGCATTGAGAAAATTCTCTGGTGGTGGGGAACAATGATCATCACCGGTCTGGTGGGCATTATCATCAAACTAACATTTATTAGCGGAGGTTAATCATGGTTACATTACTTGGATCACTTATAGGTTTCATCAGCGCGGCATTCCCCGACCTGTTGAAAATCTGGCGCGATGCTGCAGACCGTAAGCACGAGCTGACTATATTGGAAATGCAGATGGCGCAGGCCGCACAAGGTCACCAGCAACGGTTGGAAGAAATTAATGCTCAGGCGGATATTTCTGAATCCAGGGCGTTATACAAGACCTATTATTCTGGGATTCGCTGGGTGGATGCGCTGAATGGCACGGTACGGCCTGTGTTGGCATACGCCTTTTTCCTGCTCTACTTCACTATCAAATGCATGCAATTCGCCATGGTTGATCTTGGGAATCCGCTGCCATGGCACATGGATATGCTCTGGAGCGTGGAAGATCAGGCAATCTTCGCTGGCATCATCAGCTTCTATTTCGGGCAACGCGCCATGAGCAAGGTACGAGGTGGAAAATGAGGCATATCACACGCGATGGTCTCAACCTCATTAAGCAATTTGAGGGGTTTGAGCCAGAAATCTATCTGGATGCTGCCGGATTGCCTACTATTGGCTATGGTCATCTAATCCGCAAAGGTGAGCATAAAATGTTTGAAAATGGCATCAGTGAATCTGCCGCAGCAGCATTACTGGCAAAAGATGTGTGGGCTGCAGAAAGTGGTGTTCTGAGATTAATTAGCGTTCCGCTTACTGATGGACAGTTCGATGCCTTGGTATCTTTCACCTTCAATCTTGGCTCCGGCGCATTGCAGCGATCTACGCTGCGCCGCAAAGTTAACCGCGAAGAACACCATGAAGTGCCAGAACAGCTCATGCGTTGGGTTTGGGCCGGTGGCCGGAAGCTGAAAGGCTTGGTACGCCGCCGCGCCGCCGAAGCAGACCTTTATATGATTTAGCTTTTTCCAATGAGATTTATGTTTATTGAGCCGCAACCGCAACGAACAGCCTCTTTTTTGCCACGCTCTGGTATAAGGTAGAGGAGTTCTTCACAAGTATCGCATTCGAAGATGCTGTTAAGTGCTTTGAACGCTTCTACCACAGGCTCAAAATCTGCCTTGTTTAAGTTTTCCCACTCATTGTAATGTATGGCTGTGTTGATCTGCCATTGCTCTACTTCAGATGCTTGAGCCGCTTCATTGAGTGATTGTAGCAATTTTTCTATTTTCTCTTTGTTCTCAACTTGCTGCCATGATTCTGCTGATTTAATTCCGGTCTTCAAAAAATCCCTCAACCTTTTAACACCTGGTGGCAGCAAATCACCGAGAGAATATTGAGCATCCCCACGAAACACCACTTGTGCTCTTAACCGGTGGCAGATCTCTTTAGAGAGATATTCCAGATAATGTCGCAGCAAACTCGCCGCATCCCTGACATTATTTTGTGCTAAATGATCATCTATCTCCCGCCATACATCTCTATCATCCCATTCGGTCGGCCCGACATCCACACTCCATGTTCTAAAATGCACGAACCCATTGCGCTTAATCAAACCAGCGGTTTTCATATGCCGTAGCCAAATATCATCATGAGTGGTGAGCATAAACTGAGTATCAGGAAATTTCTGTTTTAGTAGTGTGCATACCTCTCTACGGTGTCCAGCATCCACCGACATCAGCACATCATCCAACACGGCAAAAGTGAATTTTCCTGACAGCAAATGCTGCATTAGCGCGAGGTAAAGGCATAAGCCCATGCTGTCTTGGTGGCCTTCACTATGAAACGCACCGGGCGGAAAATAGCCACGTCCATAAAAATCAACATCAAAGCCAAGGCGACCCATCGAGGGCGTTAATTTAGCTTCAAAGGCACTTTCATCTTCTGCGTTGATAATCCGGTAAAGATTGCGGAAGGTTTTTTCTACACTGGCATACACATTCTCCAGCTCTATCGTCATCACGTCACCATAGGTTTCATGTACTTTGTCAGCAATAGCGATACGTGACTGGCAGGCTTTAAGCTGCGCCATAGCTGTGCGATAGGCTTCCATGCGCTCCTGAGCAACAATCAGGTATTCCCGTGCTGCATCTTGAGTCGAAGGCTCTGGAAGTGCTGTGATAGCCACTTTCAAACTTTCAACGAGAGTAGTGATATCTTCGGTGGGTTCAAGCGATTCTTCCAGGGCAGACTGGCTATCAGACAAGGGAAATAATTTGCGGAGCTTAGTGCTGATCAGGTTCAATGCAGTTTTATAATTTGTAAGAGTGGTAATATCGATTGGTGTAGGCAATAACGGGCCATATTTTGCCACGGTTGTTATATGATCGACCAGTTCTTCAATGGCAGTAGCAACCGGAGCGATGGTTTTTTCTAATTCAGCTTGCTGCTGTTTGATTGTTTCTAAATGGCTCAATTTAGCTTGAACGATGCTTCTGAATTCTTCTGGCTCCCACTCCGTTTCACACACAGGACATTCTTGATCATCAAAAATGGTTAACGCCACATCCAGCATTTGCTTATGCGATGCCGCTTTATCCACCAGCGGATCAGCCGCCAAATCTGACACTTCTTTTAAAGCAGCATCATGTTTTGTGCTAAAATCATCTGCCAGTAATTCTTCCAGCTTTTCCTCTAAAACTGTTATGTCAGCCAACGCCTGAGCTTTTGCAATGCGTGATTTAGCCGCTCCACCTCCCATCGTAGCCATGCCATCCTTAAACGATGTACTGGCTTCCAGCTTTTCAATTTTGGGCAGGCCAAGGGTTTCTCTGCGTGTATTGATCTGCTCTAATATCTCACTCTCATTAAGCTGGGAGATTCCAAGTGCTTCAACGAGAGAATTTCTGGCTATTTGTTTTTGGGTTTCCAGCGGCTTTTCACCACGCTTTTCAGCATTGGCAATTTTCTGGAAATTGGTGCGCAGGGATTCCAGTTTATCTAACCGCAATAATGCCTGTACTTCTTTTGCTCGATCACCCGGATTTGAAAGTACATATTTGATCAACTCACGGCGCGAGAGTACAAATTCAGGATGCGCTTCAATATGAGCTAAGGTTTCAACTATATCTGCATCCGCTGGGGTGATTGTTGGCTTTCTAACATTTTTCACCGTTCTGTGGATGGTGGCCTCTTTCCCACTGGCAACGATTTCAAATGTCAGGGTAACACTTGCAGTTTCTGGGTCTTTGCAGTCAACATGGGGGCCATGATCTTTTACTGATAGATTGCCTGTACCTTCACCAGCCAGCCTAGAAACATTGCCCGTAAGCGCAAATTCGATAGAATCCACAATACCGCTTTTGCCTGTACCGTTAGGCCCACATACGGCAAAGTTATCACCGTTCATGTCAAAGGTGAGATTACGAATGCCACGGAATTCATGGATAATAAGCTGTTTGATGCGGATCATTATTCCTCCTCACCAAATAGAGCTATACGGAGTACTTTTTCCGAAACTTTATCATTGAACACAACGTCTTTTAGGCGACCTGCCACCTCAGCATATTCTTCCTCAGATTCTAACTTGTTCACAAAGACATCCAACACCCTGTCAGATACATTGCCTATTTCACTTGATGTGGTTTTTTCTTCTTCATCACTCATAAATTAAACCTTTGTTTTCAAATATTCTTATGATTTTCTTCTGGCATGAGCCTGTCCAATGTAATGCTGGCCGCCATATCACCCGTGACATTAACCGAGGTGCGGCACATATCCAAAATACGATCTACACCGAGAATAAGGGCGATGCCTGCGGGTGGTATGCCCACACTCTCTAAAATGGTGGCCAGAATAACAATGCCGACTCCGGGTGTGCCAGGAGAACCAATAGACGCACCCGTTGCCATTACGACCACTAGAATCATGCCGGATATTCCGATATCCACCTGAAATACCTGCGCCAGAAAGAGTGTGGCAACGCCCTGATACAATGCCGTGCCACCCATATTAATGGTGGTGCCAAGCGGAATGACAAAACGGGAAATGCCCGGTCTTACGCCCAGCTTTTGCTCCGTGGTGCTGAGAGTCAGGGGCATTACGGCTGCCGAGCTGGAGGTGGAGAGTGCCAGCAACATCACTTCTCTGGATGATTTGAGAAACTTGAGCGGATTCGTGCGTCCGATAATGGCAATAATCAGCAGATATACACCGAGTAAAATGGCCAGCCCAATCAGCACGGTGGCAACATACACGGCGGTGGCCAACAAGGTAGAAATCCCCACTCTGGCGCTGATATTGGCTAGCAGGCCAAATACGGCATAAGGCACGAATTTAAGCACCCAGCTCACAATCACCATGCATACGGACTGGATGGAACCAAGCAGATCAAGAATGGGCTTGCGTTGGGTGATTGGCATGGCGACCAGCGCAATACCGATAATGACCGCACTGATGACCGTTTGTAGCATGTTTCCACTCACGAAGGTGGCGAGTGGGTCTTTAGGAAATAATCCGGTCAGTAATTCAGGAAATTCTTTTAACGAAGGCAGGCTTGCGGGGATGGCATTGCTTGTGTCAGGAATAGCCTCTGAAACCACAATGTTCTGGAGCAGAGAGCTATCAATATAGGCACCGGGCTGAATAATGAGCGCCGCGCCAATGCCGATCACCACAGCAATGGTGGTCGTAGCAAGAAAAAACAGAATGGTAAAAATACCCAGCTTACCGATATCCTCGCCGGATTCACCTGCCGCAATACCCCGAATCACCGAGGCGACAATCAGTGGAATAATAATGAACTGAATCGCCAGTAGAAATATCTTTCCCGGTAGCGCAACCCATCCGGCGATTAATTCGGATGTATCACTATCAACCAACTGCGTGGTGGGGCCGATGAGCACACCAAACGCTACACCCAGAACCATGGCAATAATAACCTGCAGCCATAGCTTGCCTCTCACCAGTCCGGTCAGGCTTGAGCTAAGGTTAATGAGTGAGCGTGATAATTCCAAGTTAATGCCTTATTTTTGTTTATTAAAAATCAGTTTTTCTAAGATAGCTGATGAGGCTAAAACTTCAAATATTCTTTAAATTTCCTTCTGCTTTGCAACTCTGGTTACCTTGTAAATTCCAAATAGATGGAGTTTTACCATGCGTCATCATTCCTTTTTACTGCCTGGGTCAAACGCTCTTATGCCGTGTATCTCCCATAGTTTTTGAACGGCAAAATAGGTAAACATCACCGACCAACCTATTAGCATTAATCCATTTAACACTTGCACGCCGGTGATGAATTGCATCGCCCCATGAGGGAACACATCGCCGATGCCTAATGATGAATACGTGGCTGCTAAGAAGTATATATAGCCAAAGAAATTATCATGGGCGATGCCACTTAACGGCTCAAACCCGAAAGAATGTACCAGTTCCCAATAGACAAAGCCGTATATCCATACGGCAATCGTGTGGGCAGAGAATATGGCTACCACCAAAAAAAACATGAGAGGTCGCGTGCGTAATTCACGTTTGGCGATTACCTTTAAAACGATACAGAGTATTTCATAAAAAATTGCAGTGGTAATCAGCACCAATAAAATGCTGATAAGAATGGCTTCTGGTATATTTTCGTTCATTACTTCATTTCCTGTTTTGGATATGATCCTCCATATAGTTGTGAAAACAGCTCATGCATGGTCTGATCTCGCACATCACTCATATCGTGAAGCGCTTTGGCAATTTGCTGGCTAGCGGCTTGCTCGGCAGCAGGCAGTATACCTTCAGGTTTTTTCTCTGCTCTATGGTCTTCCACCATTTTTGCCATCCATGCAGTGTGCCACATAAACGGATTTACCTTTTCAGAAAACATTGTACGGCTTAAGCGCATGGGATGCATGACCCGCAGCATTTCGGCACTGATAGGGTTGGCTAATGCCTGCACCCATGGACGCAATGTCCAGCGATAGAGTGTATCATTTTGCTCTGAAACACGGCGTACAACGTCAAAAGGCTCACTTGGTATACTCTCACACAGATCTTCAATATTGCGCTCTTCAAAACGCACCTCATATTGATCATGGCGACAATCCGGGTTGCCGGTGGGGTTAATGATTTTCATCTCATATAGGCCGGGCTTTAAATTCTCCATCTCCCGCACATGCTCCAAAATAGCGCGATGCTCCAGCTTCGCCACCTTAGCCGACACGAAAATACCCAAATGTCCGACATTGGGATTAATCATATAGGCAATGCGCTGGCCTGCTTGTTTAAGCACATCAGTGGTGGGGTAAACCTGCCTTATCCAATGCAGTGCCTGACGCGGTGGAGTGATGTTGTCACCATGGGAAGCAAAGATCAGTAGCGGGTTGGTGATATCTTTTAGGTTGATGGTACAGCCATCATCCAGCTGCAGCTCTCCACGTTCCAGTTTATTGCCAATAAACAGGTTTTCCACCGTGGTGGTGATTTCCTCTTCGCTGAGACTATAAAAGCCTGTCCACCAGCGTTCAAACTCCAGGAACCGGTCACGCTCGGTATCGATATTGGCATAGAGATTATAATATTTCTCCCATAGGGCATTGGCAGGATTCAGATGCTCAAAGTTCTGTACCAGCCATGCACCATCAAATGTGCCATTGCCCAGATCTGATAGAAAGCGTGATATCCACACGCCACCTACCAAACTACCACTGATCTGCATGGGGTTGCCTTCTTCGCTGCTGGCCCAATAAGAAAGCGGTGACCCATTGGTGACCACCGGGCCACTAAGACCTTCGCAATCAGCGGCCAAAATGGTTAGCATCCATCCAGCCTGACAGTTTCCATATAGGATGGGAGCTTTGCCGCCATGTAGCTCTTTGGCTTTTTCCACAAAAACGCGCAGTGCCTGCAGGACATCAGTAATGGTTTGTCCTGGTTCGGGATTGGGATAGAACATCACGAAATACACCGGATAGCCCTCATGCATGGCAATCCCAACTTCCGAATCACGTTTGAAGCCACCAATGCCGGGGCCGTGTCCGGCGCGTGGATCAACAATAATCACCGGTGGTTTTTCCGGATCAAAGCAATCCTTCAAACACACATCCTCGATCTCAGTAATTTTCAGCAACGCATAATTGGCTGGGGTTTCAAAAGTTCGGGCATCGAGCACCATTTCATATTTAAAATCCAGTAATGGCGGCATGCCATTCTTTTCATGCTCAATCATATTGTTGGCACGCTGACGCAGCGTATCAAGAAACAACACCGAGCGCTGCCAGCTATCCACCTGATAATTCCATGCATCAAACATCCAGCTAAAAGGTGATGTGGCCTCTTGTTCCATTACCTCTTGTTTTTCAATCGCTGCCAGTTTTACCGGCGCGGTTGGTTTTTTAGGGGCTTTTGTCTTTGTTGCCGTTTTCGGCTTGGTTGCTGGTTTAGCCATGATGTGCCTCCTGGGTGTTATGTTGATGGCCGCAATCTTGTGGCGGCTCAGATATGCAGCGAGTAACTGTTGCCTCGCATGCGGTTGGAATTAATGCCCCTTTGCTGCCATGCTCAATATGGGCGGCATTGGCTTCATCGGTATCAATATGCATTTCGGTAACAAAATCAGGATGAACGCGAATGGTGACATCACGAAAAACCAAATCACGCTCACCGGAATCAATCGCTACCTCCACGACATCGCCTTGTTTCAGGCCATGGATATCCGCATCCTTGCTGCTCATATGAATATGCCGCTTGGCAACGATCAGCCCATCGGTCTGGATGCTGCCTGCTGGCCCACGCAAGGTGACAGTGGGCGTGTCCCTGACATCGCCGGATATCCGTACCTGGGCGTGAATACCGAGCTTAAAGGTTTCTGTTTGTGCAATTTCAATCTGATTATGATCGCGGCATGGCCCCAGTACCCGCACATTTTCTATGGTTCCATCAGGGCCGATAATATCCACTTTTTCCTCTGCAGCCCAGAATCCCGGCTGCGATAATTCCTTATATTGGGTAAGTGTGTGGCCTTTGCCAAATAGCTGCTGTACAGCTTGCTCGGTTAAATGCACATGATGTGCCGATACAGCGACCGGAATCGGTGGTAGCGGCATGTGCTGCGCAGCTTCCTTCAGCACGCGGATGGTTTCCTGTGCAATCATCCATTGCTCACGGGTTTGCGTGACCATGACTCGAATGCGCGAATGGGTTTGCTGCAACTCTGGTGCTTCAAAGGCATCCAGCTTGATCTTGCGGTTTTTATCCTCATCGAAATACAGGCCGAGATAATCCATGCGTTGGCAAATCCGTGCTCGCATCGAGGCTGAACCTTCGCCGATGCCACCGGTGAACGCCAGCACATCAAAGCCACCCATTACATTGGCATAAGCACCGATATATTTACGCACCCTGTACGCATAAATCTGAATGGCCAGCTGGGAGCTGGCATCACCTTCGGCGGCTTTCTTCTCAATATCACGCATGTCATTGCCAATGCCTGACAATGCTTTGAGGCCGCTATCATGGTATAAGATATCCTCTACCTGCCGGGATGACAGCCCCGCTTCACGCTCTAAAAAGGCAAATAAGCCGGGATCAACATCGCCGGAGCGCGTTCCCATCACCAGCCCTTCAAGTGCGGTCATGCCCATGGAGGTATCCACCGATACACCGCGATCTATGGCGCACACGCTGGCTCCGTTACCAAGATGACAGCTGATAATACGCAGATCACTCGGACTGGCTTCCATTTCCTGCGCCACGCGATGCATCACATATTTATGTGAAGTGCCGTGGAATCCATAACGCTGCAGCCCCATATCCCGCCATTCTTT
>Ga0210019_1003916_pt1 | contig 13319 bp, 15 predicted proteins | sample CryGeyCG2114_020_2_FD_183969 | JGI IMG/M metagenome (GOLD analysis project Ga0210019, IMG submission 183969) | Groundwater microbial communities from aquifer - Crystal Geyser CG11_big_fil_rev_8/21/14_0.20 (SPAdes) (version 2) | ecosystem: Environmental > Aquatic > Deep subsurface > Groundwater ...
AAAGAAATTTAAAAGAAATGGAAAAGGAATTTAAAGATAGGATTGAAAAACTTTCAAATAATTATTTAAAAGAACTTGTAAGCTCAATATTTGTAGAAGAAAATTTTAAAAAATTTATAAAAGCACCTGCAGGCAAATCCTGGCATCACGCATATATTAGCGGTTTGATTGAGCATACTTTAGAGATAATTAAAATTTGTGATCTGATGTGTGATTTTCATTCAGAACTTAATCGTGATCTGTTAGTAAGCGGAGCAATGCTACACGATTTTGGTAAAACTATAGAATTGAATTTTGAATCATCATTTGAATATACAAACAAAGGTAAATTAATTGGGCACATTGTTTTATCAGCAATGTTAATTGAAGAAGAGGCTAAAAAAATAAAAGATTTTCCTGAAGAATTAAAATTACATTTAATACATTTAGTTTTAAGCCACCAAGGTAAATTGGAATTTGCATCTCCTGTAGTTCCAAAAACAACGGAAGCAATAGCTCTTTATCAAGCAGATGAGCTAAGCGCTAAAGTTAACGCATATAAAAACACAATAAAACAGGGAGCAAAAGAAGGTGAAAATTGGACCAAATTTATTCATCTTGCAAATACTGACCTGACAAAAACAAACATTTCCGAATCTAGAGAGGAAAAATCCAGCACAACATTATTTGATTGAAAATATTATGGAATTGTTAATCGATGATAAAACAAAGCAAATTCTTAAAAAAGCAAAATCAATAGTTTTTTTTACAGGTGCAGGTATTTCAGCAGAAAGCGGAATTCCAACCTTTAGAGGTAAAGATGGAATATGGAATAAACTAAAACCTGAAGAATTAGCAAACTTTAATGCTTTTCTCAAAAACCCAAAATTAGTATGGGAGTGGTATCAGCACAGAAAAGAAATTATACACAAATGTCAGCCGAACCCGGCACATAAAATTATTGCAGAGTTACAAAACAAATATGAAAAGGTATCAGTAGTAACACAAAACATTGATAATCTTCACCGAAGAGCAGGCAGTAAAAGTGTTTATGAACTTCATGGAAATATAGAAAGAAATTATTGTATCGATTGTAAAAAAGAATATGGAAATAATGTTCCTTTAATAGATGGATTGTCCAAATGTGATTGCGGTGGACTTGTGCGTCCGGATGTAGTGTGGTTTGGTGAATATCTTCCTCAGAATGTTTTTACTTCAGCTGAAGAAATAGCAAAAGAAAGCGATGTTTTTTTTATTGTAGGAACAACAGGGATTGTTTATCCTGCTGCTTCAATTATTTATTTAGCTAAAAATAAAGGTTCATATTTAATTGAAGTTAATATAGATGAAACGGATATAAGTATTTCCGTAGATCAATCTTTTTTTGGTAAAGCCGGGGAAGTTTTACCCCAGATTTTTTCTCAAATATAATCGTAACCCCCAAGGTTTTAATTATTTACTTTGTCCAATCTTTTTACAGATTCTTTGTAATACAATTTTATCTTTTTCAGTAATTGAGTTTAATTTATCTACAATAAGATTTATTTAACACAGGTAAAACTTTAACAATAAGATCTTTTCCCTTTTTTGTTAAGTGTATTCGGTATTTCCTTCTGTCATTTTCATCTTTTTTTCTTTTGGCCAGATTATTCTTTTCTAAATTATCAACAACTAAAGTTATATTACCACCGCTTCTAGATAGTTTTTTTCCTAATTCTTTTTGTGTTAATGGTCCAAGATGATAGATTGCATCCAAACAGTAAAATTGATTTTCGGTTATATTAAATTCCGATAAAGAATTTACAACTTCTGCACGTATAGTTTCCGTAGCTCTTATTATCTTAATATAAGTATCTAAAGCTGAAACTTCTTTCTTTTGTCCTTTGTATTTTGTGCCATAATAATTTTTATTTTTAATATTATTCTCTCTTAAAATATCACATTATTTTGTAAATTGTACCCAAAGATTTAACCCTAAAAATAAAACAAATTAACAATTATGAAAATAACATTTGCTGCTGATCACGGCGGTTTTGAATTAAAAAAAACTTTAATAGAATGGCTTACTAAACAAAATTTTGAGGTTCACGATTCCGGTAATTTAATTTATGATCCCCAAGATGATTATCCGGATTATGCTATTGCAGCGTGTAAGAATTTAGTTAAAGGGATTGCTGATAGAGCGGTAATAATTTGTGGAAGTGGTGTTGGTGCCTGTGTTACAGCTAATAAAATAAAGGGCATTAGGGCAAGCGTTTGCCACGATTCATATTCAGCACATCAAGGTGTAGAACACGATGCTATGAATGTTCTTTGTTTGGGCGCTAGAATTATTGGATCTGAACTTGCAAAAGAAATTGTATCAGCATTTATTGGCGCTGCATTTATTGAAGAAGATAGATTCATCAGAAGATTAAATAAGATTAAAGAATTAGAAAAATAATTTAAAAGGTAAAAATGAACAATCCATTATTTGAATTAAGAGATTTTGGTCAAAGTGTGTGGCTGGACAATATTAGTCGAGCTATTATTAACAACAATGAATTAAAAAGATTAATAGATGAGGACGGAATTGGTGGTGTTACATCTAATCCATCAATATTTCAAAAAGCTATGGCAGACACACCAGATTACGATGAACAGATTATTGAGTTGTTATCTAAAAATAATAATTTATCACCCAAAGAATTATTTGAAGAGTTAGCAGTAAAAGACATTCAAGATGCTGCTGATGTTCTTAATTCAGTTTATAAAAATACAAATAAAATTGACGGCTATGTGAGTCTTGAAGTTTCACCGGAATTAGCATATGACACTGATGCAACAATTGAAGAAGCAAGAAGGCTGTTTAAAAAAGTCAATAAAAATAATATAATGATTAAAATTCCAGCAACACAAGAGGGTTTGCCTGCAATTGAACAGATGATTTATGAAGGTGTAAACATTAATGTTACATTAATATTTTCACGAAAGGTTTATGAGAAGGTTGTTGAAGCATATATCAAAGGATTAGAAAGAAGAATTAATAAAGAACTGCCAATTGACTCTATATCTTCGGTTGCAAGTTTTTTTATCAGTAGAATAGATACAGCTGTAGATAATGAATTAGAAGAGAAAGGAAACAAGGATCTAACAGGACAGATAGCAATTGCAAATGCAAAACTTGTTTATAGATTTAGTGAGAAATTTTTTAATGATGAGAGATTTAATAATTTAAAAACTAAAGGCGCTAATGTTCAAAGACTTTTATGGGCAAGCACAAGCACTAAAAATCCCAATTACCCCGATACACTTTATATAGATGAATTGGTTGGAAAAAATACTGTAAACACAATTCCACCAAGCACAATGTCAGCATTTAAAGATCATGGAAAAATTACTGATGCAATACACAAAAATATATCTTTAGCTGAAGAACAAATGTCAAAGCTTTCATCTCTTTCAATTGATTTTGAAAAAATCACTCAAAAACTTACAAAGGAAGGTGTGGATTTATTTGTAGATTCATACAGAAAACTTGTTTCAGCAATTGAAAAAAAGAAAGAAGAAATATCCGCCAAAGTAAATTAAAGCCTTTTATCATATTTTATTAAAACAATTAACCTGGTTTTAGTATTTTTTAAATATATTTTTAGGAGAATTTTATGCCTTTCATTCACCAGATAAATGAAGAAGAAGCTGAAGGAAAATTAAAAGAGTATTATGATTCCTTGGTTAAAAGCAGAGGAAAGCTCTCTAACATAATGAAGATTCACAGCTTAAATCCAGGTTCTATGATGGCACATATGGATTTGTATTTAAAAATTATGTTTGGAAAAACAGCTTTAAAAAGAGAAGAAAATGAACTGATTGCTGTTGTTGTTTCTTCTATTAATAAATGTGAGTATTGTATGAAACACCATGGAGAAGCACTTAACTTTTATTGGAAAAATATGGAAAGAGTAAATGCAGTAGCTAAAGATTATACCAAAGCTAAATTAAATGAAAGACAAATAAAAATAATAGAACATGCTATCAAGCTAACGAAAACTCCTAATAACATTAATCAAAATGATATTGATGATTTGAGAGCAGTGGGTCTAACAGATGAAGAAATTTTAAGTGTTAACTTAGTTACTAGTTATTTTAATTTTGTAAATAGAATAGCACTTGGATTAGGAGTTGAATTTAGCGAAGAAGAAATAAAAGGATATAAATATTAATTTGTTTAAATCATTAAAAATATTTTTCCAAGCAGCAAAAGAAAAAGAACTGTTAATAACAGCATTTAAAGTTGCTCTTGTAGTTGGAGTAATCTTAAATTTAATTAATCAGGGCAAAAATATTATTAATTTCTCTAATTTAAATCTCACAAAATTTATTCTTACTTTTTTTGTTCCTTTCGGAGTTTCCATTTATTCATCAACAATAATGAGATTAAAAATACATGTTGGGAATAGAGCTAAAATTAAAGTTAAAGTAAAGTGTTTAAATTGCAAAGGTGGTGAGCTAATAATAGAAAAAGATCAAATTGTAGAAGAGTGTGTTAACTGTGGAGATAAAACTAAATATAAAGTAATAGAAATAATAAAATAAAAAATTCAAACATTGAATAAAAAATGCATAACATCACCATCTTTTACTATATATTCTTTTCCTTCAATTCTTAATACACCAGCATTACGGCAAGCAGTTTCTGATTTATATTTTATATAATCTTCGTATCCAATAACTTCAGCTCTAATAAACCCTTTTTCAAAATCGGTATGAATTACTGATGCAGATTTTGGGGCTTTCCAACCATCTTGAATTGTCCATGCTTTTACTTCTTTTGGCCCGGCAGTAAAATAACTTATTAAACCCAATGTTTTAAATCCAGTTTTGATTATCTGTTCCAAGCCTCCTTCATCAATTCCATACGATTTTAAAAATTCTTCTCTTTCGTTATCATTTAATGCAACTAATTCTTCCTCTACTTTTGCTGATATTTTTGCAAAAGATGCATTTTTCTCCTTAGCTAAGTCCATTACTTTTTTTACATAATCATTGTCTTCACTTAACCCATTCTCATCAACATTAGCGCAGTAAATAATTTTTTTAGAACTCATTAATCTTAATTCTCTAAAAAGATTTTTTCTAGATTGTTCATCATCAATTATAAAAGAGGAGGCTGTTTTACCTTCATTCAAATGCAGTAATAATTTCTCAGCATTTTCAACAAGAGGTTTTAATGATTTATCACCTTTGATAGATTTCTGAAGTCTTTCAATTCTGTTTTCTGTAGTTTGAATATCTGCAAGCAACAATTCAGTTTCAATTACTTCAATATCTCTTTTTGGATCAATGCTTTCGTCAACATGAGCAATGTCTTCGTCTTCAAAACATCTTACTACATGTAAAATAGCATCAGTTTCCCTTATGTTAGAAAGGAATTGATTGCCCAAACCTTCTCCTTTGCTTGCGCCTTTTACAAGGCCCGCAATATCTACAAAATCGACAGTAGAATTTACTACGCGGGTCGGATTAACTAACTTTGCAAGTTCACTTAATCTTTTATCAGGAACAGGAACAACAGCTTTATTTGGTTCAATTGTGGAGAAAGGATAATTTTGTGCTTCAGCATTTTGTGCTTTTGTTAGTGCATTAAATAATGTTGATTTACCCACATTAGGAAGACCAACAATACCTATACTTAATCCCATAAAATCTTTTTTAAATTAATTGAAGATTTAAATATACATATAAAATGTAATTCATCTTAGAATTTATTTAATGTTAATAGTAAGAAAAATTAAATAATATATTATACTTTTGGTAATAAGTTCTGTGGAATATTATTTGGATTATAATTTCTGGGTTTGTTTTTCTTCATAAATCTTTTTGATAAGGAAAATAAATATAGCATTGCCAAAATATGTGCAACAGCAATCCAAACAATACCATATGAGATCATAAAAAGTAATGAAGCCAATAAAACAAACATTGAAAAGATTAATAAAAGCCAGTAAAATTTATATTTACCTGAGCTTACCCCTGCATTGAACCGGACTTTAGGATTTACAAGAGAAATATTTTTGTGAAGTTCAATCACAAAATTGTTATAATCTTTGCTTCTATCTTCAAAATTTGCTATTCCATTGAAATGAAAATTTTTTATTTTAGTAAGTCTGCCTGATGTATCAGTAATCTCAATAGAATATTGATTTTTGTTAATTTTGGTAGGTGTGTAAAGTAAGCGGATACTGTATATGTTTTTGTATTCTAAGTTGACAGAGTTTTCTTTTTTGTCTTTCCAAGAAAAATATTTTTCATTACAAGAGTATGTTATTTCTGTACGAAAAAGATCTGGACGGCATATATAATAAGTCATAAAAAGAAGATTTAATTAATACCTTGAAGTAAGAAGTTTAATTTCTGCTTTTGTGTAAGTCTCAAGATTTATAGCCCAGGTATAATCATCAGAAATAATAATATCAGAACCTTCTTTCCAATCTTTAACAACATCTTGATAGAAGCCAGATATACGCCACTCTGTTCCTCCGAAAAGAGTAATTGTTCCAACATTCATATCAATACTTTTAATAATAGTTAAGTAACCAAGGTTTTTTCTAGAAAGGTAATCTTGATTGGTATCTATATCAATACCCAGACTTTGTGCCTGTGGTTCTAAAAAATATTTTATTCCGTTTACATACATAAACCCCTGTAAACGGTCTTCGAAAAGGACAATTAATACTTCAGATAAATTTGAAGTAACCAAAAACCTATTTAGGCGCCATTTAGAGCCGTCAGAGAGTTCTACTTCATTTCTTTCAACTCTATGAATTAACCCGCTAACATATCTAATCTCTCGCATTGAGTTATCCACTATTTTTGTAGGTGCTGCGCAAGACAATAACCCAACCATAAAAGATAAAAGAATTATAAAAAGGATATTTTGCTTTTTCATTTTTAATCCAAAGATTTTAAAACAAAATAAAAAGAAAGAATGAAATGGGCAAGTTAAAATTTATAGGAAACGATGACATCTCTTAAAAGATGTCATCGTTAAATTCACTTTAATTCTTATTAGGTAGAAACGAATAATCTTTTGCGTAATCAAGCATTTGTTTAGTAAAATCGACCGGATATTCAATTTTTACATCTGTAATTTTATCTCCCACCATTACCGGTGTTAATACAGGATTTATAAAACCACTGTAAGGTGCAAGATCAAGCTTTGAATATCTTTCCAATACTTCTTTGTGCAGGTCTTTATCAACAAGAACACCATAAGTTTCTACAAGGTATTTTGCTGCTTTAAAATCACCCTCAGATGATATTCTTTGCATTTCATTCAATAGTTTGCCAAATAATGTGCGAAGTTTTTGATAATCGTTAATAACAAAATAAGTTTTACCATCTTTGGTTATTCTTTCAATAATGTTTTCATCTTTTCCTTTTTCATAAACCCATTTTGAAACCATTTGTCTGTTACGCATATGTGCTTCTTCCACATTTTCTCCCGGTTTAATCCTTCTTAATTGTAACATTAAACCATTTTTTATATAGCTGATATATCCTGCTTTATAAGCTTCCTCTGTTGGAGATACACCCATTTCTATTAATTTTTTATCCGGCAGATAATATAGAGCTACTAGATCAGCTCTTGCTTCCTCAATAATTGAGGCATAATTTTTTAAAGTTTGTTTTGGTGGTGCAACTCCCGGAGCCAATTGACCTGATGCATGTCCGATTACTTCGTGCATATCGGTTTTTAAATCGCTTGTAAGCGCTCCGTACTTTATAGCAAGGTCAACTTCTTCCAGAGAATAAGCAAATTCTTTTAATGATTCTTTTGATCCGGCTTTATTGTATGAATAAACAATGTTACCAAGATTTACTGATTTTGAACCAAATTCTTTTCTTATCCATGGTGCATTTGGTAAATTTATTCCAATTGGTGTAGATGGTGATGTGCCGCCTGATTCTACAACAACAGTAATAACTTTAGCAGAAATTCCTTTTACTTCTTTCTTTTTATACCTGTCTGCTATTGGGGAATTATCTTCAAACCACTGAGCATTATCTCCAATTGCTTTTATTCTTTTGGTTGCATCCATATCTTTTATAGAAACAACAGATTCATAATAACCTCTGTAACCGAGTGGGTCATTATAAACTTCAATAAAACCGTTAACTGCATCTACTCTTGATTCGGTGTCTTTAACCCATAACTTGTTGTATTCATCAAACACTTTTAAGTCACCGGTTTTGTAATATTCAGCAAGTTTTAGAATTGTATTTTTTTGTAAATCATTTTCTGCAACACCAGCAGCTTTTTCTAACCAAAAAACAATTTTTTCTATAGCTTGTGAATACATTCCTCCAACTTTCCAAGGCTTTTCAACAATCTTTCCATTTACTTTCATCATTTTTGAATTTAATCCGTAAGAAATTGGGTGCGGATCTTTTTTATCAATTATTTTTTTATAATAATTTTCCACTTCTTTTTGGGTTACACCTTCGTAAAAATTTACTGCGGAATTTTTTATTACATCAACATTTGAATCAAATGTTACCATCTCAGGTGCAACCTTAGGATCAAAAATTATTTTCGTGATTCTTTTTGAGAAATTAGAAACACTCCCACCATTTGTAAGAGGCAGGAGTTTTGAATCAGAATTATCAATCAAAGACGAGAAAAATTCTTTTGAAATTTCCGGAAAGAATTTTTTGTTTGAATAATGATGATGGATACCGTTTGAGAACCAAACACGTTTAGTATATACCATAAAATTATCCCAATCATTTCCGCTTCTCTCACCGGAGTAACTGTTAACAATTGCTTCTAGTGTTTTTCTAACGGTTAAATTGTATTTGTAATTTTGGTCATATATCATATCTCTTCCGGAAAGTGCAGCTTGGTAGAGATAATAAACAAGTTCTTTCTGCTTTACCGTAAGTTCGTTAAAGCCAGGAACCTGATATCTGAGAATAGCAAGATCAGCAAATTGTTCAGTCTGGTATTTGAAATTATCCACCACGATGTCTTTTTTATTTTGTTCGTTGCAGCCAATAAGATTTATAACAAATAAAACAGCTATAAATAAATGAAGTTTTTTCATTTTTACATTCTCTTTGATTGTTTAAAAATAGATTTGAAATATAACGAATTCTTTTAAAGAATTTTTCTTATTGTTAGTTCTTCCATCAAATTTTCATATCCAATAAACTGAATTGCATCCCACCCAAGTTTCTTTGCTTGTTCAGCATATTCCTTAATGTCATCAATAAAAAGATGAGAGTTTGTAGGTTGTTGAGTATAATTTTCCACACTTTTATAAATTTCATTTTCTGGTTTTACAGATCTAACCTCGTGAGAGAGAATAAGTTTGTCAAAATATTTTAAAAAATCACAATCCTTCCAGCCGTATTCTCTATGGATAGAATTTGTGTTGGAAAGCAGAACCAGTTTATATTTTTCTTTTAATTTTGGTAAAAGTGCAGAAACATCTTTGTTCTCTTTAAAAACAGAAGAGTAGATTATTTTAAATTGTTCAGAGCTGATTTTATTGTTTAAAGTTTTTAATATGTTGTTTGTAAAATCATTTTCACTTATCTCACCTTTTTCAAATGATCTATGAAAATTGTAATTATTATTGTAATAGGTTATGAATTTATCTCCTAAACCAGTCTCAATATTATTTAGTTTATTAATGGCAATGTTATAATCAAATGGAAGAAGTACATTGCCAAGATCAAAAACTATTACCGATATTTTATTGGAAAGCATTGCGTTTCTTTTTTAACAAATGTTGATTAAGAAAAATAAAGAAACGCAATGATAAATGAGAAGTCTTTTAATTATTCTTTTTCGGAAAGAAACTCCACATCATGATAATTTTTTTTAAGTGAAGTCAATATTTCTTTTAATCCTTTATCGTCTACATTAAACCTAATGATCAATTCACGGTTTCCATTTTTAACACCTTGATGTGTGGTTAAAATGCTAATACATTTAAATTCCTGCATTCTCATATGGTCACATACTTCTTTTATAGAGCCTGGTGAATCGGGTATAACCAAACTTATTCTATAAGAAGGAATTCTAACACCTGTGATATTAATTAGTGCTTCAAAGACATCACTTTCTGTAATTATACCAACAATTTTGCCATCAGTATTAATTACTGGTAATCCGCCAATTTTATTATCGTGCATAAACATTGCGCATTTTTCAATAGTTGTATCTGGAAAAACTGTAATGGGATTTTTTGTCATTACATCTTTAACTTTAATTTTTGACATGAGATAATGAAGCTCCCAAATATCCAATGATGTAGCCTTTGAAGGTGACGCTTCTTTTAAATCTCGGTCAGAAACCATTCCAACCAGTTTTTTTCCCTTTAAAACCGGCAGTCGTCTTATTTTATTTCTCTTTAAAGTATTTATTGCTTCAGAAAGTGATTCATCTTCATCTATTGAAATTACTTTCGTTGACATCCATTTACTTGCAAGCATAATTTTTACCTAAAATTTATTTTTTTAAAATATTATATACCTAAATAAGCTGCCCTAACATGTTCATTATTAAGTAGTTCCTTCCCGGTACCGGTAAGTGTAATTTTACCGTTTTCTAATACATATGCTCTATCACAAAAAGTTAATGTCGATTGAACATTTTGTTCAACTAACAGAATTGTAATCCCTTTTTTGTTAATATTTTTTATTATGTTAAAAATATCTTGAACAAGTACCGGAGCTAATCCAAGACTTGGTTCATCCAGCATTAAAAGATCTGGCAAAGACATCAATCCTCTAGCAACTGCAACCATTTGCTGCTCACCGCCGCTTAAAGTTCCGGCTAATTGTTTTCTTCTTTCTAATAATCTTGGGAATAATGAATAGCACTCATCCATTGTTTCTTTTCTTTTCAATTTAGCTTTACCATGCAAAGAACCCATTATCAGGTTTTCTTCAACTGACATTTCATTAAACAATCTTCTACCTTCCGGAACATGAACAAGACCTTTTTTCAATATTTCTGCAGGTTGAATATCTGTTAGAGAGTCTCCGTTAAATGTCATTTTTCCGCTGCTAATTTTATTTAATCCGGAAATTGTTTGTATAATGGACGATTTCCCAGCACCATTTGCTCCTACAAGAACAATAATTTCACCCTTTTGCACTTCAAATGAAACATCGAATAAAACCTGAAGATCTTTATACCCCATATTGATATTTTCAATTTTAAGCATTAGCAATACCTCCGCTTGCATAATCAGAACCCAAATAAGATTCTATAACTGTTTTATTCTTAGCAACTTCTTCGGGTTTACCGCTTGTAATCGTTGTTCCATAGGCGATAGCATGAATCCTATCACTAATGTTCATAATTACTTTCATTATATGCTCCACAATTACAATTGTAATTCCAAGATCGTCTCTAATTTTCATAATTATTTCAATTGCAGTATCCAGTTCGGTAGGGTTAAGTCCGGCGGCAGTTTCATCCAGCAAAAGAACTTTAGGTTTTGTTGCTAAAGCTTTTGCAATTTCTAGTCTTTTTCTTCCACCAATTGGTAGACTTCCGGCTTTCATATGTGCAACATCGCGTAAATGACAAAAATCTATTACTTCTTTTGCAGATTTTTTTGCTGCATTGAATGAATTACTATTTGAAAAAGCAGCAGCCATAATATTTTCTTCAACCGTTAATCTCTTCAAAGGTTTAACTACCTGAAAAGTCCTTCCAATGCCAAGTCTGGCAATTTCATAAGTTTTTAAATTTGTAATCTCAACATCTTCTAAAAATATTTTTCCTGATGAAACTTTGTAATATTGATTTATCAAATTAAAAATTGTTGTTTTGCCGCTTCCATTTGGGCCAATGAGTCCCAAGATCTCGCCTTCTTGTACTTCTAATGAAATATTATTAACGGCGGTTAAACCACCAAAATTTTTAGTAAGCTTTTCAAGTCTTAAAATGGTCATTATTTACCCTGATTGCGTTTTAGAAATTTTGATTTTTTTGTTATTAAATTCCAATCACCTAAAATTCCCCCTGCCATATATAGAATCACAAAAATTACAAGTAAACCAAAAACCAAAGAATGCATTCTTGATACCCAGCTTGGTGCTAAACCAAAAATTGCAGATCTAAACATTTCCTGAACAATTACCATTACGGCAGCACCCAATGCTGGTCCCCAAATTGTACCAACACCTCCAATAATGCCGACAAGAATAGTAATGATTGAAATATTATGTAATGCGAATACAACTTCCGGATCTATAAAACCCATATATATCATATAAAATGCACCGGCAATACCAGCCCAAAAAGTTGAGATTACAGTTGATATATTTTTGTATTTCTTTGCATTAATTCCCAAAGCTTCAGCGGCATCTTCATCTTCTCTTATTGAAAGAAAATAAAACCCGGCCTTAGAATTCATTATAGCTTTAATAGAAAAGACAGCCCCTAATGCTAAAATTAATCCAATAAAATAATAAGGATACTTACTAACCCAGGTTGTCATATATAATATTCCGTTATGTCCGTTAGTAAGCCAGTCTTCTTCACCAAAAATTAATCTAAGTATTTCTGCAGAAGCAAGCGTACCTAATGCGAAATATGGGCCTCTTAATCTGAACACGACTATACCCAGCAGATAACCGAATATAACAGCTACTAACCCGCCTGTAAGTAAACCCCACCAAGGTGAAATATGAAAATGATAGTATGGAAGTGCTGCCGCATATGCACCAATACCAAAATAAGCAGCGTGACCAAAAGAGACTAAACCGGTATAACCTGCTAAAAGATTCCAAGAACTTCCCAGCATTACCCAGATTAAAACAAAAATCAACAAGCCCTGAAAATAAGGTGAAAAATCAAAAACAAATGGTAATAGTATAAAAGCTATAATAATGTACCATTCTGTTTTAGTTATTTGAAAAGATCTACTTTTTAAACCTGAACTCATAAATAATCCTATATTTTAGTCAGTTGTTTAATGCCACCCGGTAAAAAAACAAGTACGAGAAGAAAAATAACCAGACCTACAGCATCTCTGTATCCCATAGAAAGATAAGTTGCACCAAGAGTTTCGGCAACACCCAAAACAATTCCACCTAAAATTGCACCTAATGGTGAACCCAATCCGCCAAGTATTGTTATAACAAATGCTTTAACGGTAAAAAGCGGACCTACATCAGGATATAAATAATAAACAGGTAACAATAATGAACCTGCTGCCGCATCTAAGGCACTACCCAAGCCGTAAGTAAGAATTGTAATTTTTAATGAACTCACTCCCATCAGTGATGCAGATATTTTATCTTGTGCAGTTGCACGGATAGATCTACCCAAATCA
>Ga0210019_1003922_pt1 | contig 13300 bp, 16 predicted proteins | sample CryGeyCG2114_020_2_FD_183969 | JGI IMG/M metagenome (GOLD analysis project Ga0210019, IMG submission 183969) | Groundwater microbial communities from aquifer - Crystal Geyser CG11_big_fil_rev_8/21/14_0.20 (SPAdes) (version 2) | ecosystem: Environmental > Aquatic > Deep subsurface > Groundwater ...
TTCACGTCATTCATACAAAAAATATAATATTTGACTTCTTCTCACAAAACCACTAACCTAGGTAGTAGGTTCTATTTGTAACCAAAAAATCATGATTGAACCCTACAAATCCAAAACCCTCACCGGCACCAAAAAAGCACTGGGCCAACTCAAAAAAGTCCAACAAATGATCGAGGACAACGCCTACTGCATGGACATCATCCAACAAGTCCGCGCGGTCGAAGGACTACTCAACGCCATTTCCTCAAACGCCCTCGAAAGTCATCTTCACACTTGCGGGCAACGTGCATTTTCCAGTAATGACCTCAAAGAACAAGCCAAAGTCATTGACGAACTTGTGACCGCTTTCAAAGCCGCTAAAAAATAATTCTTTAACCCCTTTTATCATGATGGGATACGCATCTACTTCAATCGGGACCTCATGGGTCTGGCTACATCTCCACTGGCTTTTCTGGGGAATCGCGATTTTCGGTTTTGTGGTGGCACTCATTTGGGTTTCCAAGTACGCCAAAAAAGACGATATGCGCAAACTCATGTGGACCACTTTAGTTATTGGAATTCTGGGCGGACTCATCACCATTCCTCTCGCTCGCTCAGGTTGGTATGACATGATGAAAACCAACCACAACGGAAATTTCGATAAAGAAATATTTCGATCCATGATGGGCGATGACGATGATTTTACTCAAGACATGTTCGACCGCATGAAAGAAGTCATAACAAACGAAGACAATAAATAATTTTCTATCTAAAATTTTATGAAAAAAATTCTTTTAGGGCTCATCATCCTCGCTACCTTTATTTTATTTGCAGGCTGTAGCCAAGACACCGTTACCACAGACGCGGAAGTGCCGGTCAACGTTCCGCTCGCCATGCAAAATCCCTTCATTGAATACGGAACCATTGCCCAAGATCAAGGAAAAATCTCCATGGATTTCGAAATCAAAAACAATGGCGACCAACCCGTGATTGTCAAACGTCTCTATACCTCGTGCATGTGCACCACTGCCACGCTCACCTCAGAAGGCAAAACCTCTTTCGAAGTCGGCATGCAAGGCATGGGTGGCAATGACCTCATTTACAAACGCATTCAACCCGGCGAAACCGCGACCGTGACTGCTGTTTTTGATCCCAATGCGCACGGACCGGGTGGAGTGGGAGTCAATCGACGTTCCATTTATTTGGAAACCAACTCATCCATGACACCTCAAATAGAACTCGGATTCAACACCATGGTAGTGAGCACTTCAGATGAATTACCGGACACCGAATCCCATGCTTCATGAACCATTCCACCATTGAATTCGACATTATCGGCATGACATGTGCCTCATGCGTCATGCACATTGAAGGCGACCTCAAAAAAAAGAAGGGCGTCCACGAAGCCATGGTGAATTTTGCCAATGAAACCGGGAAAGTCATGTATGATCCTAAACAAATTTCCGAAGAAGAAATCCTGGAAACCATTAAAAAAACCGGTTATCAAGCCACCAATAGAAAAACGCCCCACAACATAAAAGGCGAAGATCATTCCAAGCACGCAGGCCCGGAAAGTTCCGAACACATCAAACAACGCCGAAATAAATTTGCAAGCGCACTCATATTAAGCCTGCCTATTTTGGCACTTTCATTTGGAATAAAAATCGAAAACGGCCCCAGTGTCATGCTGATATTATCACTCCTAATTCTTGTAATCCCGGGACGTGAATTTTTCCAACGCGGAATTCCTTATCTATTAAAAGGCCGACCCGGAATGGACACCCTTGTGGCATTGGGTGTGGGCGCCGCCTTTCTTTACTCAGCCCATATCGTACTCTTCACAAAAATCCACGAAGAATACTTTATGGATGTGGCCATCATTTCAACCTTCATCCTACTTGGAAGATATTTAGAAGCCTTAGCCAAAGGTCGTGCCGGCGAAGCCATTAAAAAACTTCTTCAACTTTCCGCTAAAGTTGCGCATCGATTCATAGATAAAAACAAAACCGAAGATATTCCCGTAGATCAACTTAAAAAAGGCGATTTAATCTTAATAAAACCAGGTGAAAAAATTCCTGTGGATGGCATCATCGTCAAAGGCACCGCTTTCATCGACGAATCCATGATCACCGGTGAAAGTGTGCCTGTGGATAAAAAAGAAGGCGATCGCGTCATTGGTGCCACAATAAACGGCAACACCGTATTCACCATGCGCGCAGAAAAAGTAGGAAGCGAAACCATGCTCGCGCACATTGTAAAACTGGTTCAAGACGCACAAATGTCCAAAGCTCCCATCCAAAAACTCGTAGACAAAATTGCAGGCTACTTTGTGTGGGGAGTCATGATTATCGCCACACTCACCATGGGAATTTGGTTCTGGCAAACCGGAGAGCTCTCACGCCCTCTTATATATACAGTCGCAGTCCTCATCATCGCCTGCCCCTGCGCACTCGGCCTCGCCACCCCTATTTCCATTGTGGTTGGCTCGGGCAAAGGCGCCAGTATGGGAATTCTTCTCAAAAAAGCAGAAAGTCTCGAGCGCATGCATAAAGTAACCGCCATCGCATTCGACAAAACCGGCACCATCACCGAAGGTAAACCCGCCGTAGAACACATCGAAGTCATCCATGGTGATGCCAAGCAAAACCTTGGAATCGCACTGGCCTTAGAAGAAAACTCAGAACACCCGCTCGCGCAAAGCATCATTCATTACGCTCAAACCAAACCACACAAAACAGCGAAAGAAGTCACCAACTTCAAAGCCATCACCGGCAAAGGCGTAGAAGCCACGGTCGACGGCACCTCTTACATCCTGGGAAGTGTCCACTATTTAAAAGAACGCAACATTGAGCTAGACCAAATCCTCCTCAAAAAACTTCAAGAAAAAGGCTACACAATTTTAATTTTAGCTGATAAAAAAAGAGCCCTCACTTTATTCGGCGTTCGAGACAAACTCAAAAAAACATCCAAAGACGCCATTGATTTACTAAAAAAACGCGGCATCAAAACCATCATGCTCACCGGAGACAATGAGCGCGTCGCACAAGCCATTGCTCAAAAAGTTGGCATTGATGAAGTCCATGCCGACGTAAGCCCGGAAGACAAAGTCAACATTATCAGCACCCTTCAAAAACAAGGTCACGTTGTGGCCATGATTGGCGATGGCATCAACGACAGTCCCGCGCTTGCCAAAGCAGACGTGGGGATTGCCATGGGAACCGGAACTGACATTGCCATGGAAAGCGGCGACGTTGTTTTAGTCAAAGGCGACCTGATGAAAGCGGTCGAAGCCATGGAACTCTCCCGCGCCACGCTCCACAACATCAAACAAAATCTTTTCTGGGCCTTCATTTACAACTCAATAGGAATCCCCGTGGCCGCACTGGGACTATTGAACCCCATGATCTCCTCTCTTGCCATGGCCTTTTCTTCCATTTCCGTGGTCCTCAACGCGCTTCGTCTTAAACGATTTAAAATCTAAGATCCCCAGTGAAAAAAATATTCTTCGCCCTCATCATCATAATAATTTTTCTAATGGGATGCACCACTCAACCCATCGCACCTTCCAACCCACCCACCAAAACTCCAACAAGCTTGATTCAAGTAATCCCCGCAGCCTTCGACTTTGGGGACATCCCACAACAAGGCGGACTAGTTTCTACTACGTTCACAATTCAAAACACCGGCCAAGAAACGCTCACCATGAACCGACTCTCAACAAGTTGCGGATGCACCACTGCCACCATGGACATGGCTGATTTAGCCCCCAATGAAACACGCACCATGGCCGTCACGTTCGACCCCATGGCCCATCCCGATCAACACGGCCCCATCGAACGCGTTATCTATCTTCAAACATCCGACCTCAACCTTCCTGAAATTCAAATCGACCTGACCGGCAATGTAATCCCCAATGTTATATGAAAAAAATCTTCGCTTTATTTTTAATTGGAATTCCACTTTTAATGGGAACCCACGTCGCGCACGCCGCATCATCGTTCCCGGAAAAAAACGAAGTGATTGTCTTTTTCAATGAAGCCTGCCAAGACTGCGGCGAACTGGTAAAAGAAACCTACCCCACATTTTTCGAAGAATACGGCTACACCCTCACCCAACACGACTACATCAACGAACGTAGCAATCGCACGCTCCTCACCCAATTCAATCAAGACTGGAAAATCCCGTTCGAACTCCAAAGCCACATCGAAGCCTTCATCAGCCCTAACCTTGTTTTCGGCGGTCACATCCCCGAACCCATCATGCGATACACCCTTGAAAATCCTGATCGTTACGACCGCCTCCTCATCTATCAAGATGAAATGCACGGGAATGCAACCACCTACAAAGTCTGGGATTTCATGTCCGACATCAAAACCTATCCAATTGACGAACCCATCACCACTTATTTGGATGAACAAAAAATGCACACTCCCTCCCTATCACTTCCTACTGATACAGTCACTAAACTATTTTTAGTCATCACCGGCTCTGCATTTCTTGATGGCATCAACCCATGCGCCATTTCCGTACTTCTATTTTTCATCGCCTTTTTATTTTCAATTAAAAAAACACGTCAAAGCATTTTAAAAATGGGGCTCATCTACATTGCCGCCATTTATCTCGCCTATTTCCTCATCGGAATCGGCTTGGCTCAAGCTTTCATCATCACCGGATCACCGCATCTCATGGCAAAAGTGGGTGCCTGGCTCGTCATCGCCCTCGGAATCATTCAACTCCTTGGAATGATTTTCCCCAAATTCCCCATTCGCCTCCGCATCCCGATTTCTACCAAAGCCGCGCTTGAAAAATGGCTCTACAAAGGAACAACGCCCACCGCCTTCATCGGCGGATTCATTGTGGGACTCTGCACATTCCCATGCTCCGGCGGGATTTACGTGGCCATCATCGGACTCCTCACCGCCACAGGAACGTACGCGCAAGGACTTGGCTGGATCATCTGGTACAACTTCATTTTTGTCAGCCCACTATTAATCATTTTGGCCCTGGCCGCCAACCCAAAAACCACGGAACAACTTCATAAACTGGAACGAAAAGAATCCAAACACGCAAAATTTCTCATTGGTCTAACCATGATCGCCCTCGGAGTTATTATCCTCTATTTCTTCACATAAAATGGACCTTCTTCCACTCATCGCCATTCCCGTTCTTTATTTTTTGATCGCCTTCATCAAACCAACCCTCCAGCCCAAACTGCCATTCAACCTCTGCGCCATATGCACGGCCGTGAACCTCACATGGATCGCACTACTCAGTGCCTATTTTTACGGAATTTCTCTCTCCCCCACCACCCTCGCCATCCTCATGGGCATGAGCGTCACCGGACTCATGTACAAAATGGAAGCTCTCTACAAAACCAACAAACTCCACCACTTTTGGTGGGTACGCATGGTCGTGATCATCAGTGGATTTTATGGAATCACTCGTTTATTGGAATCCGATTGGAGCGCCCTTTTGCTCACTACATTGGTCAGCTTTTTCGCCATCATCCTCCCCACTTTTCTCATGCAAGGGGAAAGTCGCGCCTCAGAAACAACCAAGCGACTGGACGATTGTTGCTAAATTCTACAGGAACCTCTGAAAAATACGGCGTTGTTACGAAATTTTCAACCCTTCGAGCGAAAATGACGAAGGCCGACAATGCCGTATAAGGTTACGATACGGTGAGGAGGTCTAAGTCATTTGCAGCCGAAGGGGGGAAATTGCAGTCATCGGTGTATTTTTCAGAGGTTCCTACAGCTCAACCACTCGACCTTGAGCAATCCATTCATTTAAACCGTTCTCCAGATTATAAACATTAGTATAACCCCTGGCTACCAATTCACTGGCAACTTGACGACTCATGCTACCGGAACGACAATACAAAACCACTTTCTCATTTTTATCAGGCAAAAATGCCAAAATTTGATCTAGTTTATCAAAAGGAATAACGGCATCCGTTCCCATAATATGCGATTGTTCAGGGATATGAACATCCACCAATTTAAAATCCTTAGCATCCAACCAACCTTCCAATACTTCAGAAGATATATCTCGAGTAGGCTCCGGCAAATCCCATTTAAAAAAACGCTCATCCACCTCTCCAATCGATCGAATTTTAATCTCAAAAGAACTTCCTATTTCCACAGGGCGCGCAAAACGTAATACGCCTTCACGATGATGCCCACCTAGAGGATCTCCTTCCCATTGTACGGGAGAATATTCCTGCCCAGATCCGTCCACCATAACAACAAGCTCCGTCAAATCATACGCAAGGTCCACCGAATGTGTACTTAGTACAACCGCGAAATCCACAAACTCATCAACTCCAAAAACCGTAAGAGGGGTGACTTCAACAGAAACCGGACCTTCTAGACTAGATTGAGACGCTAATTCCAATGATTTCGCTGTGGACGTAATATCGGGAGAAACAGATTCTTGAAGTAAGTCAGGTAAATCATTCGCCTGACATCCCGCAAAAACAAGCATTAAGACAAAAACAACCCAGAATAAAACGCGTTGATACATTAGACATGCAAGTTATTGAAATAAAAAATTTTACGCACAATATAAAAAATACCAAGTCCATTAAAAAAAATCCCCACCCAAAAAAGCTCAATTTGATAGTGAGCAACAAACGTAACCAAACCGGTCACCCCCAAAATCGGCAAAATATTAACCAAATAATGAGCACAGCAAGAAACCATGGCCACAGTGGAAGTTGATCCGGTAAATGCCATAACGCCCTTAGATCCATTGCGATCATTTACCTTATGCTTAAGATAAAAATAAAGCCCCACCTGAATTCCAAATCCAGCCGCCAACGCAATCAAAAAAGGCCAAAACATCAAAAACTGATCCCATGTAAATTCCCATCCGGACACCAGCGTTAAGATAAGAAAATACGCACTCAAAAGCGCTATAGAAGCGAGAAATCCTTTAAACAAATTTAGAAATAACATACATTAAATAATTCAAAAAAATTAAACTCCGCACCCACCTCCGCTCCCCCCTGAACGAGGCTGAACCGAAGCCAAGACATTTTGATACCCGGCTCCGCTCGAAACTTCCACTCCCAAAGCGACTTTAGAATCAACTTTCCCCCATTTGGTTCCTTGATTTTGAAAATACTGGGCAACATTTAAATACGTATCGGGAAACCAAAAAGAATTAAGAACGAGCGCCTGATCGTACATCTCCGATTCAGACGTGCCTTGCGACGCTAAAAGTTGAAGAAAGCCCAACATGGCCATGCCATGATTACAATCCGGAAAATAAGTGGAATTGCCACAACACGGCCGGAAAATATTCTTAGAAACCTCCTCAACCAAAACCTGCTGCTCAGGTTTAAGCGCAATGAACGCATGCATACTATAATGATCCATAGGCGATCCGCTCGACAAACTCCATCCGCCAGTCGAAGCAAATTGACTCGGATCACCCCCGTACGCCTGCATGGGTCCTTCAGTCAAAATCACATTTTGATTGGCCAATCCGAGCGCCCAAAACAGATTCAAAATAAAATTGGCATTTGACGCATCCACATGAATCGACTCATTGTCCGCACCGTAGAGAAGCGCCTTTTGCTCCTCAGTCAAACCGCCGCGCTGGGCATACAATGCCTCAAATTTTTCCGCATCAATCACGCCCGCGTCCACCAACTGCTTTCCTAAATCACCCCAAGTCACATCCAAATCCACTCCCTCGGAAGGCAAAACATCTTCCGCTTCAACCTCGGCAATCCACCCACATCAAATACGAGCAACAGTGCGGAAAATCCCAATAAAAAAAATGTGGAAAATTTCCAAAAAGATTGCAAAGAAAATTTACGAGGCTCTTTACTTTCCGGTGGCTGAGAAGAACAACAATCCATCTTGATTAGGTTAACAAAATGAGTATAATAACCATACACCTAGGTTAGGTAACTAAACAAGTAAAAATGTTTGAAACTCCACTCATAAAAATGCTTCCACTCGGCCCACTCCACATTCAAATATGGGGGCTCATGGTTGGGCTGGGAATGATTGTAGGATACGTGTTAGCCCGCCTCAACTTCAAAAAAAAGAACCTCCCGCTCACACATTTGGACAATATTTTTTTAATCCTGGTAGGAACCGGCATCATTGGTGCGCGACTTCTCTGGGTACTCATTGACCTGTCCTATTTTCTAGAAAATCCAGTCAGCATTTTCAAAATATGGGAGGGAGGCATGGCATTTAGTGGCGGATTTTTCCTCGCGCTAATTTCCCTATGGATTTATTTAAAGAAACACGAGCTTAAATTTTGGGAAATAGCCGACTCATTAGCACTCCCCCTTGTCGCCGGCATGGCCATCGGACGATTTGGGTGTCTCCTCACCGGACTTCACACGGGGATCCCCATTGGATTTGGACCGGTTTACAACATAAACGGAGTCGCTCATTTAGCGTGGCCGGCCTATGCAATTCTAAATTGGACACTGGCTTTTTTAATTTTATCAAAAATCAGCAAAAAAAATCTCCACATAGGAATGCTAAGCAACATGGTATTGATTTGGTGGGGAGCATGGCGATTCAGTTCCGATTTTTTACGTTCAAACGACGTGGCCATAGGCGGTGACGCACGCATTTGGATACTTACACCAACTCAATATTTAGCACTCGTCGTGATCGTTTTAATCCTGATGAGGAGCTTGAAGCTTGTACGCGCCAGGGCCTAAATCCAAATCAATATCTACCCAAATTTTGACCTCGGGAATAGTAGATAACGTTGGTTCAGTCAACACAACAACCGTTTTAAAAAACTTTTCTTCAGGCTCAGCATGTAGGTTAGGATCAAACGTAACCGTCAGCATACCTTCATCACCGGGCTGAAGATCCGTATCGGAAATTTCGCCACTTGTGCACGCACAACTGGTGGGCGTTCCGGTCACCAAAAGTGATTCATCTCCATGATAGACAAATGAAAAATCATGAGAAACCAATCCCCCACTTTGCTTAATCACACCAAAATCAAACTCATTTTCGCTGAATTGAAAAATTTCTTCCTGAACAACGGATTCAACAAAATCATCTTGAGTCGGCACCACGGTACAACCGGAAAACAATAAAAAACTCCCAACAAAAAATAATACTTTATAATTCATAATTACAAAAAGTATAACACAACGCACTCTAAGAACGCACCATTTCTCCGGCCAACCAAATCAGCCCAACAAGAACGGGCTGATGCACCAGATAAATGATCAGTGAATGTTGGCCCATCCAAACAAAAAACCCGCGCCCATTCAAAAAATGCCACGGCTTTTTTACCAATACGGAACCCACGGCCACCCCCAAAAGAAACAATCCAAACCAAGGAAACAGCGGGAAATAATCTAAGGATTGCAACGCATCATCTTTAAACCCGAGCGGAATTCCCAACAAAGAATCAATGACCGTACCACGGAACACCCACGCCAAACCAAACACCCCCAGTCCTAACAATGCATTCCACTCACCAAATTTTACAAACGGCAAAGCCAACACCATGGATACACCCAAAAAATGTAAAATCCCAAACCAAACTGCCTGTTCGCGAAACAACACCCACGTCACCAACGTGATGACCATCCCCCAACCGAACACAAAAGCCGCGTGCTTCAAACGTGATATTACTGCGGTGGAGCGAGAACCCGCACAAGAAATCGCCAACGTAATTCCAGTAGTACCCACAAAAATAATTTGAACAAACAACGCCATGAACCGCCACACACCGTGGTCAACATCAATGGAAAAATTTGTAAAAAAATTCATATCAAACCCAGCATGAAACACAACCATTGCCACAATGGCCACGCCACGCACCCAATCAATTTCATAAAATCGTTGCATGAAGACAGTGTACTCCCCCTACAAAATACTTGCAAAAAATAAAAAAATAGTTCATAATTAAGGAGAAGATAAAAATTAAACAAACCAAAAATGTCTCAGAAACACCACTGGCTCTGCGAAAAAAAACACCTTCATCACCCTTTTCTACTCAGTACATTTTTAGGAAAAATCGCATTGATGGCAGTATTGGTAATACACGCACTACCCCTCACCAATATTGGAGCCAATATGTTTGTGGCAGACCTTAGTGTAGAAAAATTAAATTATGAAGACGCTTCTGAAACCCTTGAAAACCATTTCAATCAACTCAAAGAAAAACCCGTTATCTTAGAATTTGAAGGGGAAAAATACCAAGTCAATGCAAACAAATTAGGAATTGAACTTAATGTCTACAAAACCGTTGAAAATATTTATCAGGCTGAATACGGAGACAATTTATGGGACACTGGAAAACATTTCATTTCCTCATTAGTGAAAGAAACCCATGTAAATCCGGTATTTGAAATCAATGAAGAACAATTTGCAAAAGGCATCACAGAAGCCATCCCTGCCATTCAGAATCCAAAAAATGCCCAAGTCATTATAAATGATGAAGGTCAATTTGAAGTCATTCCTCACACCGATGGATTACGCGCGCTCACGGAAACACCTAAACTTTCACTGCTCCAAAGTCTAAAAAACTTCAAAACTTCAACATTGCAAATTCAAAGCGAAGTCATTGAAGCGGATGTCAATGAAAACGAAGCACAAGAAGCTGCCACTCGCGCTCAAATTTATATAGAAGAACCATTCACTTTTACCTTCACAGAAAACGGAGAAATTCATGAGTATATCGTCCGATTTGATCGAGAATGGATCGACTTTGAAACACCGAATGAAGGAGGCGTTTACAGCTCCATCAAACGTGAACGATTGGGCCAATACATCACTGAAAAAATTTCTCCGGAGATTAACATCACAAACCAAGACGCCATTTTAAAAGAAATGCCCAAAGAAGGTTCCGATTATGCGGTAGTGGAGGGCATTGTCAAAGATGGTCGCCTTTTACGTGTCGATAAAACACTTGAAAAATTCTACGAAACAATCAGCCATGGAGAACAAAGCACTGAATTAATAGTAGAAGAAATCAAAGGACGCATTATCAATCAAACCGGAGTTAATTTGGGAACCTTGGAACTTTTATCAACCGGAAAATCCAATTTCGAAGGCTCTCCAGCCGGCCGAGATTTTAATATAAGAAAAGGCATGACAGACAAAGTAGACAGCATCCTTCTCGCCCCGGGAGCCGAATATAACTTTAACAAAAATCTGGGACCAGTCACCAATTCAGCGGGCTGGAAAAATTCACTCGCTATTTTTGGAGGCAAAGACCTTCGCCCCGTACCCGGCGGCGGGCTCTGCCAAGTCGCCACCACTGTATACCGCGCCGCCGTTTATGCCGGACTCACCATCAAAGAACGAAGCAATCATTCTCTTTATGTTCATTACTACACTCCATACGGAGATGGGCTTGATGCCGCCATTTACCCAGGATCAAAAAACCTAAAATTCGAAAACAACACCCCTCATTACATTCTCATCCAAGCCTACACCGAAGGAGATGATGCTTACGTCAATGTATATGGAACTCCGGACGGACGAAAAGTAGAATTGATCGGCCCTTTTTATCCAAGCGGAACCTATCCGGACGGACAAGAAAGACTCAAAGAAAAAACCTCCATCAGAAGCAATCAAATTGCTTGGTGGCAAATCATCCACGATGCAGAAGGAAATTTATTAGAAGAAAAACAAGTGACTGCCAGCTATCGTACCGTCCCACGCAATCTATAAAAGAGCGTGATACAATACGAACATGATAAAACTACTAATCCTGGGATTTTTATTGGGAGTCCAACATGCCTTTGACAGCGACCACCTCATCGCCGTCACCACCATCACCGGTGAATCAAAAAATCTAAAAACGTCTTCGAAAATAGGAGCCATCTGGGGAGCGGGCCACACCTTCACCCTATTGATCATTGGCTTTTTTCTAATGACACTCAACCTCACCATTCCTCCAACGTGGGGCATCTTTTTTGAAAACATCATTGCCATCATACTCATTCTACTTGGACTCAATCTTTTATATAAAATTCATAAAGAAAAAATTCATCTTCACAAACACACTCATAATGGAACCACCCACGCCCATCTTCATTCTCATAAAAAATCCATAACCCATCATCACAATCATCTAAGAAAATCATTCATAATCGGCACCTTACATGGCCTTGCCGGAAGCGCTGGGCTCATGCTCCTCATCCTTGCCACCGTCAATACACTCCCTCAAGGACTCGCGTACATTTTATTTTTTGGAATCGGATCCATGGCGGGAATGACTATCATCAGCACCCTCATCAGTCTTCCATTTTTAGCCACTCAAAAATTTCAAAAAACTCATGAATGGATTCAAATAAGTGCAGGGAGTGTAAGTATAATGGTTGGAGTGGGAATGATGCTATAACGTGTGCACACACGTACTACTAAACAGGTAAATTACTGACAGCTTTTGCACGTGTTTCCAAACGTTTTTGCAAAGTTTCAACATAAGGATCAACAAATTTATCAAACGTAAAACCATATATACTTTCAACCATCGGAAATTGCTCAGTGAGTAACAAAAGAGCGGATAGTGTCATCTGCGCAAAAGCAAATGTTTGCGGAATAGCCAACAATTTTTGAATTTTATAAATCAAAGCTACACAAAGATCGCTATGTCCTCGATTTGGTATATGGAAAAGCATTACATTAAGATGACGCACTAGTTCATCCATTTTTTTAACAACTAATCTTAAATTCTTCTCATCCTCTTCTTCCAAAGGGACTCCAAAACTAGGAAAGCCTTCCCTATAAGCAACAAGCGCTTGTTTATAATCTTGCAATTGTGCCTCTAAAAAAGCAGGATCAAGAGGTTGATACGTATCACGAAGTCCCTCCCTCAAATCATCCATAAAAGAAGGAGCATAAACCAAACGTGCTCCATTTGTACCTCGTCTCGAATCACCACAATCTTTCAAAAAACTTTCTGTAAAATCTAAAAACTGCTCATCCGTACAAGAACTTAGGTAGGCCAAAAGCTTTTGCTCATCAATTGGATTAAAAATCGGATTACCACGTACGGCAAAATCCGGTCCTTTAGTTAAACGGGACTGAGCAATGCTTTGGAAAGCACGAAACATTTCTTCTCGTGTCTCAGGAGCAAGGCGGGGAACATCAGGAGTGGGAACACCGGTAATTTTTTCCATTTATTTAAATTATGAGTATTCACAATACGCTATTTATAATTTTTTGTCAAACACGTATACTTGGCACTGTAAACTTTTCCGGTGGGATTCATTTGTAGTTTCTAAAGCGAAAGAGTATCCTTAGAAGATTATGAAGACTTTGTTCAGATTTAACGCCCCTAAAAGTCTTTAGTCTTGCTTCAATTTGCC
>Ga0210019_1003923_pt1 | contig 13297 bp, 14 predicted proteins | sample CryGeyCG2114_020_2_FD_183969 | JGI IMG/M metagenome (GOLD analysis project Ga0210019, IMG submission 183969) | Groundwater microbial communities from aquifer - Crystal Geyser CG11_big_fil_rev_8/21/14_0.20 (SPAdes) (version 2) | ecosystem: Environmental > Aquatic > Deep subsurface > Groundwater ...
AACACCAGACGGATCTTCGATGTGAGCACTAATACCTAACGATGCACCAGCAACACCGGGAGCGGTAATGTAATAGCCTGTTGGAGGTGTAGTGTCTCGAATAACTGTAACGGGTCCACTGCTTCCCATAATCTGTCCACTATTCCCCCACACATCGCTGGCGTGGATGTTGTAACTAAACGTACTTCCCGATGGCTGATTACTGGTATCTATTGTTGATTCCCAGGTATTGGATGAACCACTTCGGACCATGTCAAAACTACCGATACCGGTATACAACGTTACTGCCAAAACACCCGAAGGGTCTTCGATATTGGCGGTTACCTGCAAAGACGAATCAACTACACTCGGTGCACTGAGGTAATTACCCGTTGGAGGTGTATTGTCTTTAGTCACCACAACGGTATTAACTCCCGTCAGCTGAACGGGATTGTGGTTGATACTTGCATCCCACACGTACAGAAAATAGTTCAGTACCGTACCGTTTGCATACTGATCCACATTAATCGTGGTTTCCCAAACGTTCGAGCCGGTATTGCTAAGATCAACGTTGGATTGTCCGCCACCAGTTGGCCAGATGGTAAGTTGAACTCGCGCAACACCCGACGCATCATCCACCTGTGCTTTAACAAGCAAAGTGTGATTAACAACGGCTGGTGCATCAACAATACCACCCGTTGGCGGATTGTGATCATTGGCCGTAGGATCTGGCGTTGATGTTGCTGTTGGAATCGGCGTTGCCGTAGGTACCGGTATTGGTGTAACCGTTGCAACTGGCACTGGGGTTGGGACTGGTGTTGGTATGGTTCCAACATCACCCGCACTCATACCTCGCCACACTGTTGTTGTGCGGTATTGGTTGGCTGACCCATCACTTGGCCACCCAAAACCTTCAAGGTTTTCAAAGGGTACTGACTCGCGATTAAGTTGAGAAACATCTGCATATAGACCTTTGTAAAGGGTCATATGAATATGCGAGATCGTTTCCTTTTTATCTAAGACGTTTGATGCTTCACCAATTTTCGTCTGAGCCTGTGTCACTCCCTCACCGACACTAACTTGGATGTTTTTCATGTGGCCAAGTTGCACATACCAGTGAAGGTCCTTCCCCTCTGTACTTATCCCTGCCTTAGCAACCCGGATTGCTACAGTACCATTAGGGGGGTCTATCCACGCGACAAAACCGCCAACAGGTGAGGTTACCGTAAGACCTTCTGTTTTATCATTTATTTCTGTTAGATCAAATGAGTAGGCATATGCTCCAATGTGGCTATAATTATTGTAACCCTGGTGCACCTGCCAAACCTCTCCTGTTCTGAAAGGAAAAATGATAGATGGTTGCTCATTCTCTGCAAATACAGGTTGTTTGTTAAAAACGATACTGTTTCCTATCACGGTTATACAGAATATAGTTACAAACACGGTGAGACGTAAAATCCTGGCTTTCATAGCAATGCCTCCTAGAAAGATATTGTGCATTTTGCACAAAGATGAGAGTTGTTTAACTACCAGAGTTTGTAATACCCTAGTAGATTCTTAAGGTCTTAAGCATATCAGCAATAGTGCTACCTTCTCGAGTGGTTAGTTCGTTGCTTGGGTAATAAACTTCTAGAACATAACCTTTGCTTACATGAGGTACATAGATTTCTATGTATTTTTCAAGCTCGAGTCCAATTGAACGCGCCTTAATTCCTGTTGTACCAGCAATACTTATTTCATCGAATACTCCTTGTTCCATGTTTGATCGATTGTTTCCAAATTCAATTATCTCACTAATTGCATCCTCAACCTCTTTCGAGGAGAGTGTTGGGTTTTCATTACTATAAAATGAAATTGTTTCAAGGTATCCCCCAATAATTGTTGGGTGGTCATCAAGTGTTTCATACGAACTTTCAAGAGAAATGGATGTTTTGTAAAGTCCGTTGACTGATTCTTCGCTCGTTATTGACCAGTTTTCAGGATACATAAAACTAAACCCATACTCTTCGTTTGTATACGTATTCCAACCAGCATATGGATCTGGCGTTGGGGTGGGAGTATTTATCACTACATCCTTAATCGTAGGAAATAAAAAATAACCCGCAATTACCAAGGTTACAATTCCAAAAAGTATTAATGCCTTTCGCATGTAAATATCTTAGTATATACGTCTTCGTGTGTCAACTAATGAGTTGATTTTTGATCTGTTAACGTGCAAGCACTCTCACTTGCATATATTAAGATATATATTCGCGCACTGTCAAGACTCTAAATCTGACGTCTTGATTACATCTTTATTTGGTCTCTCGTACTGGTTTGTATTTTTCTGTCCCGAAAAGCCGTGAAACGTTGTTGTATAAATAAACTAAACATCGAATGTTTAAGTTATGTAATGTTTAGTTATGCAATGCAAACAGACATATAACTACTTGGCAAGTGAACCCGACGCTGAGAAAAGCACATAGTCAAAAAATGCAGGGGCAACAGGTACGGTTCGTTCAACCTGAACTGTTCGTTCAGTTTCTCCAGATTTTCCTGTTGAAGTAACAATGGTTGACTGAACGGGTAACTCATGACCAGCAGTATTTGAAGAAACCGAGATGCTGGTATCTGCATACATTGGCCTTACCCGCATAATCCTATCCGTACTCGTAACATCAACATCTTGTTGGCACTTGCCACTCACGGTAGCAACGGTTGAAAATGGTGCCGACAACGCGGAGTTACATTTTGATGAATATCTCGTGACGTTATAATTTGAATCAATAATTGAAATAACCATGGCCGCGGATGGATCCCACATAAGACGAACCTGGGAAACGGTTCCATCAAGCGTCACTTGGGCAACATCATCTTGCTCTAACCGATCCAGAACAAGCGAATGTTGATCCTGCGCAGACACATCTTTTATGAGCGCACCACTTTGAAGGGGAGTATTATTAAGAGAAGTTCCGATCGTTCCCGTTTGATCAAGAGTGTACAGTGCTTCCTCAATCCCTGCTTCTGCAGCCGAAAACGCACGGTTAGTTTCTTCTGTCGTTGCAGTTTGTTCAATGTTTTTAAGCGAACTTCCTGCAATTGAAAACGCAATCGTAGAAACAACAACTGCTACAAGAAGAATAACCACAACTGCCTGACCGGAAGAATTCATATGTTTCATCATATTCACTATAGTTTGACTACGACCAAAATGCAACTACAACATTACTAATACCCTCGCGTGGAAACAGTGCGAGTAAAATCGAGCCTACTCTGTTGTTCTGCGTCTGGACTTGCAAGTGATGCGTCCTGAGTAAGCGTAAACGAAACGGTTACCAAATCGGGATTTAATCCTCCGTCAACAGAACTTACCGTAAGACTTTCAATTGATACGTTGTTGCTATTTAATGGGCAAGAAGAAGCCGAAGCACACGAAGGTGCCGCGTCCTGACAAGAACAAGATGTACCAGTAGCACAGTTACCGGTAGTCGGTGTTTGTTTAAAAACTGAAGTACCGCTTAGATAATAGCGTACCTGCGTACAGTTACCATTGTTTGCATACTCAAGATTTTGTAGACTTTTATCGTAGGAAAGCACAAGCTCTGTACCTCCAATCACACGTGCATCTTGTGAGTTCCGAATTGAGCGGGTGATTTGATCCATGATGCGATTTCCATCACTACTCAGTCGCGCAATAATATCGGCCTTGTCATACGAAGCACTAATCGTAACAAAAATTGTTACGGAAAGACCACTCACAATGGCAAGAACACCAACGGTAATCAAAAGCTCGATCAACGTAAATCCTGATGTATGCGAGTATCTCTTGAAAAAATTTCTCATGATGTCTTTTTACTTCCACCGAGTAAGGATAGTACCTGTTGAAACATGTGAGAGCTCACCTTTATTATTCCACAAAACGTACGCCGTGAGCTCAAAACGATCATCGGAAATCGGGTTTAATGAGATGATTCGGTAAAAATCTTGCGTTCCGCTACCCACGGCAATACCACTTAATGTACAGTCAGCATGTACCTTGGGGGGTGTAGACGTTGGATCACAACGAGACGCTAAAACTGGGGTAAACGTAGTTGAACCCTTGGGCAGTGCAAAATACTTTTGTCCCAACGCTAAAGATGTAAGCGCAAAAAAACTAGCTGAATCATTGTCGCGCACACTACGTGCGATCTCAATGGATTCATCGGCAAGTTGAAGTGCAATTGAACGAACACGGGATGCATCTGAAGTAGTAAGCGCCACAACCCCAAGTTGAACCATAGCTGCACCTACCACAACGAGTAAACCAACCGCTATGAGAACTTCAATGAGAGACATCCCATCATTATTTTGTGAGTATTTTTTAATAACTTCCATCGTTATGGACAATAATTATTGCCTGCTGCATGCTGACAACTGAGTGATCCGCCACACACCGTATACGTGCCACCCGTTTCCTCAAGAGTTGTTGACAACTCATAACATTTGCGTATCATGCCTGACACTGCACTCGTACTGTACACATACGTATTTACTCCGGGATCTACCGGAAATGAGTCCATATAGGGTTCAAGAGGAGTTCCAAGCAAATTGTATGACGCTGCTGTTGGATATTCACGACCATTATCAAGATAATACTGCTCAAGAGCAGCACGAACCGTATCAAGATCACTCTTCCGGCGTGCATCTCGCCCTTTACCAAAAAAATAGTTCGGGTCAAGAACTGCAAGAACGATGCTCGCCAAAATACCCAGGATGGCAACCACGATCAACAGTTCGATAAGTGTCAATCCTTTTTTGTTTTGCACAGTTTTTACCATGATGTGTGGCAGTTACTCGTTGTGCGATTTGTATGGAATGTAATCAAATCAACGTTAATTCCCAGTCCACAAATTGAACCGTCGGATTGGGTATATGTACCTAATGCCTGGATCGAAGTACCGAGTACAGCAGGAGGGATAATCTGATACGTGGACCCATCGGGACTGCCAGAAGGATCAATCACGCCAATTTTTGTAAACGTGTCACATGTAGTTGCAGGTGAAAGTTGCGATGAGACACATCCAATAAGTGCTTGACCAATCTTATCTACATTACCTTTAATGACCCCTTCTTTTGCTTTTTCCTGCTGAACATTAGGATTAATGACCACAATAACAACGCCTACAAGAATTCCAAGAACCACCACAACAACCAAAAGCTCAATAAGAGTAAATCCGCGGGAAGATATTCGATTATGTGGCAGTTTCATAACTTATTCCAAGCGTACTATTGAAACGTGATCACTGTCAAGTAGAACTGTAATAATTGCGAACCGTATATCAGTGCAAGATACGAACCCAACGCTAAAAACGGACCAAATGGAATGACCTGGCCAAACTTTCGTTTACCCGATACGATGAGTAATAATCCAAACAACGCACCAATGACAAACGCACTATACACCGCAATCAGCGTTTGCATTCCCGTAAGATATAGCCCCATCACAAAAGCGAGCTGAACATCACCGCCTCCCATTCCTTTACCTTTTGTGATAACGACAAGTGCGTAGAAAAAACCAGAAGCCAGGGTTGCCGTAACCACATGATGTAACATCTCTGAAATCCACGTAACAAACCACGTAAATTGAAACCCGTTGTGCGCAAACTGCATAAGACCTTCACCCACGTACCACAAACAAAATATCACAATAAGAGCATAAATAAACTGCTGCGGAATCAAGTATGATTTTAGATCAACAATAGCGATTGCAAGAAGAATTAGGATGAAAACAAGCTGAAGAAGAACGATTTGCTCGTAGGGTAGGGGAGTCGAAAGTACAAAAAGTGTAACCAGACACGCAGTTAAAAACTCCATAACAGCATAAGTAATCGAAAGCGAGTGACCACACGATCTACACTTTCCCCGCTGTAAAACATAAGAAATAAACGGAATAAGTTCATACCAACGTAGTTCATGGTGACAAAAATCACACGCAGAACGATCGATCCAAATTGACCGACCTGCAGGTACACGATCTATAAGAACATTCACAAAAGAACCAAGCGACGCACCAAACATAAAAACGAGCGCATAAACATAGAACATGTGAATGTATCGTACTATACATTGCACAACAAACACCACCGGAAACTCTACCAATAAGGAGGACGAATTATCGATGTAGTTACGAGGTAAAATCCAACCCAAAGTGCCCAACGAACAAGAGGGAGTCGATACACCTGAATAATAAACGCAAGCGAAAGCACTAATTTGTGATTTCGTAATTTATTGAGAGGGTATAAGACAACAAGTGGAATTATGGGAGCATAGTAACGAGGAGAAACGATATTTCCAAAGGCTCGATCTACAAGAAATACTGCGATGAAGGTAACAATGAGTGAATAAACTAAACCAGACAAACCCAAAAACGTAATGGGTGTAATAAATGTTCGCAATGTTTTTTTATACAGGGCTTTGTACAGATCGATCGCGAGCATAAAAACACCAACCGTAAACATAAGATCTGCCAAAAACACTACGACTACATTTGACATATATCGGATAAAGCCATTGTCCATCAAAAAGGGAATCGTTAACTCAACTTGTGCGTCAGACGAGTTAATGCGCGATAAAAGTACTCCGAGTGGATCTACCCACATTGCAGGATAAAAAACAAAAAATACAAAACCAGCAAGTCCAAAAACAAAAAGAAGAGGCTTTATTACTTGAAACGACTTATCTCGCCACAACACATACGCTGTCATGGCAATTAACAGAGGTATCAAGATGATGCCCGCAGGTTTAGTAAGTAATGCAACGCCAAGACTTATACCGGTAAGAACTATTAATCTTGTGCGCGAGGTACCTAGACTACAGCTAACTAAAAGAAATTCTGTCCAAAATAGAATGGTTAAAACAGTACTGACCATGAGGATTTTATCAAGCCAGGTAAGAAATATTGGTGTCGCTACAACATACGGTGCAAGAAGCAGGTAGCTGGTGACCATGTACACAGGAAACGTTGGCGCCATTCGTGACACCCGATGCATGAGTACAAAAACACACAAAACAGTAAAACCATACACCATAAAGGTGAGAATTGAGACTACAGAAAAAGAAGTTACGGTCGCAATAATAAACGAAAGACCGTACAACCACATCACCGAAATACCAAATCGTGAACTATAGTGAGTTGCCGCAAAATCTCCACGTGATAGTGCATCAAAAAAATTCTTTCCTGCATCGAGCCACACAACTCCGTCGAGCGAAGCTGCGGTTACGACGCCAAAACAAGTGACCGAAAGTATGATAATAATGATCCAAACTTTTGCACGATTCTTGCTATCCAACAGATAATCTTTGATCGTATATAACATAGTGAATCTGACTCTTTTGACCATACTATACACGACGAAGGAAAAATGTTGGTTACAAACTCACTAGTGGAAGATCCGTACCGGTGAGGCAAAGCGCAATGTTTCCAATGCCAAGCCAAGAACACTGTCCACCTTGTTCCACTGCACGGGTAACATCTTCGGGAGTCCATGATTCCATACACCATCGCAAAAAATATTTATTCTTCTCGGCTTCATACATAAACACTCGATACTCGCAAAACGGATTATTGGTTCCAACCGGTTGTTTTGGTATGGTCGAAAGACTCTTTGAATCAACCAACAGTTTACTAACTGGATCGGCTCCGTCAAGCACATAACTTACCGGGCAAATTGCTGCTGATATGGTTTCGCATGCGGGTATTGTTTTATAGGTTGCAACATAGGTTTCCAAGGCTGATTTTATGGTGTTTACGGACGACAATCGTGTTGCGTCACGACTTTGGGTAAAACGTTCGACTGGCTTAATCACATACACAACAAAATATACCGAGAACACACTCATAAGAAAAATCACGGTTAGGTTAACCCATTGTTTACGTGTAATTCCAGAAAGCATCCACATATCTTATTACTAATCTTACCATGCATTATGCCAACAAAAAACCGCCCTAAAAGGCGGTTTTTTGTATAGGCTGTCAACCTAACAAAGCCATTCCAACACTACGGAGCTACTGTTGGGGTTCCAGAAGCAGGACAATGAACAGTACTTTCTCCCGTTGCAGATTGGTACGTCCAATACTTAAGCGCTCCACTTCCAACCGCACAGGTTACATTTGCCGCATCCAACTCTCCAAACACAGCAGCATTTGCTGTTGTTGCAACGATCCGAACTGGGTTATCAGACCTATCAAGCATCCCCGTTGCCTTCAGATAATTACCTGCAGTAAGAAGTGCACCGGTGCTGCAATCAGTGTAATCACCACCTGAAGCAGCCTGTGATGTAAAACATACCTCAACAGCAGTTGCTACTTGAGAAACATCACTTCGGATTCCTGCGTCATTCGCCTCATCAATTCGAGCACCTGGATCGATAGCAACGAGAACGACTGCGGCGAGGATTCCGAGGACCGCGATAACAACGAGTAATTCAATTAACGTAAAACCTTTTTGTACTAATTTGGGCAGTCTCATATATCTCACCTCCCTTCGAGGTTATGTATTCTATCTAGTTCATCCTTTCACATTAAAAAGAGCTTGTCAAGGAATATATCGGCATAATAAGTGCCACAACAATAAAACCAATCATCGTACCAAGAATTACCATGACAATCGGTTCAATAGCACTTGCCAAGTTATCGGCTTTCTGAGAAGCTTGTGCCTCAAAATAGGTTGAGATCTTAGCCAGTACATCATCAACTTTTCCTGTTTGCTCACCAACCGCAAGCATTTCCGCAAGAAGAGCAGGAAAAATGTCGTAATGCTTAATGGCAACAGAAAGCGGTTTACCTTTTTCAACCATATCGGCAGCTTCGTTTAATGCATCCTTAAATATTTGGTTTGTCATCGTCTCTTTTGCAATATCGAGCGCTTCTAGTAGGGGAATACCTGACTTTAAAAGCATGGCGAGCGTTCTGGTAAACGACGCTAACTGAACTTGCGCGCCAAGTTTTCCAAACACTGGTGCCTTCAAGTTTGCTTCCGCTAGATTCCTGGCAACATCAGGATTTTTTGTTAACTGTTTCATACCAAAATATCCCCCCACACCAATGCCAATTCCAAGCCACCAATATCCGGTAAACAGATCACTCACAAAAATTAATACTTTTGTCATAGCGGGAAGTTCGGCCCCTAGATCGTCATACAAAGCAGAAAGTTGAGGGATCACAAATAAAAACATAACGCCAAGAACTAAAAACATAACGATAAGAATGATGACCGGATAAATCATAGCTCCTTTAACCTTCCCTTTAAACGCAGAGTCAGCTTCCATCGTATCGGCGAGCTGATCCAAAATTATATCAAGATTTCCCGACGCTTCACCTGCCTTGATCAGCGAAACGTACAATCGCCCAAAATCCTTTTCGTGCGAAGTTAACGCATCAAACAAACTCGCCCCGCCATCAATCTGCTGAACAAGATCTTGAATGACACCAGCAAAATAACTGTTCTCAGTTTGCTCGGCAAGAATTCGCAGACCTTGGTTAATAGGAAGTCCCGCATTAATCATGGTCCCTAATTGCCTCGTAAATACAATTTTTTCTTGAGCGGGTACTCCACGAAACTTTGCGATGATATCACCTAAAGGTACCGACGAATTCTCTTCAAGTTTAGTTACGATAAAATTACGGGCTTTGAGATTTTCGATAGCCTGTTGTTGACTAATCGCTGTAATCTTGCCCGATTGTGGAATACCATCTGGGTCTACGCCGGCGTAAATAAAGTCTTTCATACCTGTTAATTTCCTAGTAGTCGAATGAGCTCTTCAGGCCGCAACGTGTGTGAAAGCGCCTGTTCCCTCGTGATTTTTCCTGCAGTAATGAGGTTATGAAGAGAATGTTCCAAAGATAACATTCCCGTATCTGACGACGTTAAAATTAAGTTATCTAACTGGTGCGTTTTTCCTTCTCTAATAAGCGATCGCACGGCAGGGTTTGCAAGTAAAATTTCGGTTGCAGGATACCTTCCGCCTTCAATAGCTGGAATAAGACGCTGACTAATTACTCCCTCAAGCGTCATAGCAAGTTGAGCTCGAATTTGAACCTGTTGATGCTCCGGGAACACATCGATAATACGATTGATGGTAGCCGAAGCACTGTTGGTATGTAAGGTTGAAAACACTAAATGTCCTGTTTCAGCAATAGTAAGTGCTGCTGCCATAGTTTCGTAATCGCGCATCTCACCAATCAATACCACATCGGGATCTTCTCGAAGCGTTGACTTTAGAGCAACCTGCCAAGAATGCGTATCAAGATGCAGTTCTCGTTGACTAATGAGTGAGCGTCTATGGGGGAACACATACTCAATCGGGTCTTCAATCGTAATAATGTGTTTTGCGTCATTCTCGTTCACTTCATTTATGATTGCTGCTAACGTTGTAGATTTTCCATGTCCTGTTGGACCGGTAACCAACACAAACCCCTGGGGAAGTCTGGTAAAACTTTTAACGATTGCCGGCAGATTGAGGTCTTCAACTGTTCTAATTTGAGTTGGAATATAACGAAGTGCTGCCGCAAGATAGCCTTTTTGGTGATACGCATTTACCCTAAATCGTGCGACTTCACCAAGCGCAAATGAAAAATCAATTTCACGATTTGCATTGAGAAGTTCCTTTTGATCTTCAGTAAGAATGCTATGAACTAACTCAATAATACTTTCTTCGTTAAGAGGATTATGTCCTTCTATCGCAACTAATGAGCCATCAATGCGAACAGTAGGCATCGCCCCAACCGTAAGATGTAAATCACTGGCTCCACGTTTTACAACCTCTTCGAGCAAATCTTGAATGCCAAGCGTTTTTGATGTTTTTTCCATTAGCATTTACTGTAACGTGTTTTTAACTCACTTGCAATAGATGGGGAAACGCTCACTACGTCAAACACGATGTATTCCTTTAATCTTGTATCACACGCAACACTTCTTCAAGCGTTGTAGTTTTATTTATGGCCTTAAGGTATCCATCTTGAATCATTCGTACCATTCCATCAGCAATAGCTTGTCTTTCAACCGCATCGGCAGTCTCATGTTCCAAAACAAGTCGCGAGATCTTTTCATTCATCGTTAATACCTCGTAAATACCAACTCGTCCGCTATACGCAACATTAGGATCTGCATCGGCTTTTATACGAACAAATTCTAATTTTCCTGGCGCCACATCCTTTGGAAACAATGCTCCCAAAGATTCCCGTATCATTGCCTCTACTTTCTCATCAGGTGTATACGTTTCCATAAATTCCATATTTACGGTTCGAACAAGACGTTGAGCGATAATCATCTGAATGGTTGATGCAAGTAAAAATGGCTCAGCTCCCATGTCAAGTAGCCGAGGTAGCGCACCTGCAGCAGAGCTTGTGTGTAGTGTTGAAAAAACCAGGTGACCCGTGAGAGCTGCCTGAACGGCAAGTTCCATTGTTTCTTTGTCTCGAACCTCTCCCACCATGATCACGTCAGGATCTTGACGAAGAAGCGAACGCAAACCGGTTGCAAACGTAAAACCCGCCTGAGGATTTATCTGACTTTGATTAATGCCGGGAATACTGTATTCAACAGGATCTTCAAGTGTAGAGATATTGGTTTCAACACTGTTGATGATTGTTAGCGCAGTCCGAAGTGTAGTCGTTTTTCCACTTCCCGTTGGTCCCGTCACCAAAATAATCCCGTTCGATTTGTGAATAGTATCCTTAAAATTTTTGCGTGCACTACCTAGCATTCCAAGTTCATCAAGCGTAAGTACTTTGGCGCTTTTACGAAGAAGACGCATAACTACTTTTTCACCATGGTTTGTAGGAAGGGTTGACACACGAAGATCAACCTCTTCTTTTCCAGAAGCAAAAGAAAACCGCCCATCTTGCGGAATTCGCTTTTCGTCAATCTTTAAATGTGAGAGGATTTTAATACGGGATATAACCGAGTTGTGCACGCGCGGGGGAAGCGACAATCTCTCACGCAACACACCATCAATCCTAAATCGAACGCGCGTGCGATCTTCGAGTGGCTCAATATGCACGTCGGAAGCTTTTGATTTCATCGCATACTCCAAGGTTGTCGAAACAATACGTGCAACAGGAGCCGAGTTGATAACATCTTGCGCCTCATCCAAATTTTTAAGCTCTTTTTCAACTTTATCAACTTCGCTTTCTGTTTCACGCAGAGCGGCGGTAACCTCTTTTTCAATTCCTACGTTGTAGTTTTGATTTATCGAGCGCAAAATATCATCCGGAACTGCAATAACAGGCTTAATGTTTAGGCTTGTTTTAGTCTCTAAAAATTCTATTACCTGTAAATCAAGCGGATCTTTCATTGCAACCTGTAACGCATCACCCTCGACTGAAACGGGAATGAGGGTGTAATGCCGTGCAACTGACTCCGGAATCTTTGCAACCACGTCGGCAGAGATACTAATATTTGCTACATCAACAAACGGCATGCTCAGCATTTGCGCGCGGGCTTTAACAATCTGTAATTCTGTCGCCCAGCCTTTATCTACAATAATTTGCTCAATTGAATGCCCTGAGGTGATTTGTTCAACACGAACTTGGGAAGCTTTTTCTTCGGTTAAAACACCTTCATCGGTTAATACGGTTACAAGATCTGTCTTTTGGGCCACATATTCATGCTATACTTTTGACACAATGTCGTCAAGCTCTTATCTTGTCGTTGACACAAAAAACACTGTTTCACTTTCAACTCACCCTGACAATCTGACGATTGATGAAACTTCTGGTTATGGTATTGAAAAAGTTCGATCAACCATTGCGTGGAGCATCTTAAAACCATTTAATCGCACCTATAAATTTATACTCATTTCTCAAGCCCAAAACCTTGGAAATGAAGCACAGAATGCGTTACTAAAGTCTTTAGAAGAACCACCAAAACACACAACATTTATTCTCACCGTTTCAAACCAATCTCAACTTTTGGATACAATAAAGAGTCGTTGTCGCATGGCAACAATTCAAGAACTGATCGATAATGAAAACCTACAGCTAAAAGATGAACTGATTACCATACAGCCACTTCATTCAGAGCTACTTCCTTTTCCAACCATACAGTCAGAAGCTGACGTTTTCACCATCGCCGAGACATATGCTAAACAGGAGAGGGCACTATTGCTTTCATCGATTGAGGCATGGTGTGAATATTTGCAGAGTGTTGATCCCATAAAAACGGCACCAATTGTCTCTGTGTCGTATGAAGCGTTTTTGCACATTAAAGCCAATGGAAATACAAAACTAAATCTTGTGGTCTTACTCTTGACAATTGCAAAGCTTAAGGACGCGTCATTGATACCAAACAACACCTAAGCG
>Ga0210019_1003927_pt1 | contig 13281 bp, 17 predicted proteins | sample CryGeyCG2114_020_2_FD_183969 | JGI IMG/M metagenome (GOLD analysis project Ga0210019, IMG submission 183969) | Groundwater microbial communities from aquifer - Crystal Geyser CG11_big_fil_rev_8/21/14_0.20 (SPAdes) (version 2) | ecosystem: Environmental > Aquatic > Deep subsurface > Groundwater ...
ATAAAGAATTAGTTGAAGGGAAAACTGTTCGTTTGGAAAAGGATATTACTGATAGGGATAAATATAACCGGCTTTTGCGTTATGTTTGGGTAGATAGTTTGTTTGTTAATCTCGAACTGGTTAAACAAGGTTTTGCCACTTCCTATAGTTATCCTCCGGATGTAAAGTTCCAAAAAGAATTTTCGGCGGCGGAGAAGGAAGCCAGAGAAGCTAATCGGGGGCTTTGGGAAGCTTGTCCTGTCTCTGTTACGCCCACTGTTCAAATTCAGGAACCAACCAAAAATGAATGTAATATTAAAGGCAATATTAGTGCTTCCGGAGACAAAATTTATCACCTCCCCGGTTGTGGTTCTTATACCAAAACCCAAATAGACGAAAAGAGGGGCGAACGCTGGTTTTGTTCCGAGAAGGAAGCTCAGGAAGCTGGTTGGCGCAAGGCCCTAAATTGCCCATAGATTAAGGTTGTTAGGAAAAAGAAGGTCGTTTGCGAACTATCTTGCACACCGTAAAATCTCATTATTTTTTCTCCTCAAGCTCCTTTTAATCCCTGCCCCTTGTTTTCTTACTTCTTCTTTTTCTTTTTCGCTTAGCTTGTTAAAGACTTTGTTGAATTGGGGGTAGTGCCAAAGGTGGCCCACCCAGCGGTAGGGAGGAATTTCCCTATCCGGAAGCTTTTCGGCAATGTAACCCCTGTCGCTGATTTGTTCCGTGGACCAGATAAGTTTCCCTTTTTTGGCTAAAGCCAGCGCCAAATGATAAGCAGCTTTTCTTTTTTCTCCCTTTAAGTCTTTCATCAGATCAAGTAACTTCTCCGCTTTTTCCAAGTCGGTTTTGTTTTCTCCGACCGTTCTTTGATTTTTTAAAAGGTTCCATTTTTGGCCTAATCCAGGAATATCGATGCCGCCGTCCGAGGCTAAAACATACCAGTTGGTAAATTTGGAGATTTCGATTGCCTTTTTCTCGGCATTCTTTTTAAGAGTCGGTTGGTCTTCTTCAATTTTGATCTCTAAACCAACTTCCTCCCAGAAGTGTATATTCACCCCATGGTGATTACCCAAGAAAGAGACTAATTCCGTTGCTTTGTATTGATTTTTGGTGCCAATCAGGATGTCCATGAGAGAATCCCAGATTAATTAATGATATGATCATAACACATGGAAAATCACTTAATTCACGTCAGGTTAAGAATAATCGTTATCAAAAACGGGAAAGTCTTGGTTCAATATCGTCAAAAACTCGGTTACTATCACTACATTGGCGGGCATTTGGAATATGGCGAAACGATTATGGAAGGATGTGTCAGGGAAGTGGCCGAAGAATGTTGCGGGGCCAAATTCGAATTAAAAAAAATTCTTTATATCCGGGATTTTATTCTTCCGGAGGAAAACGAACACAGTGTGGAATTATTTGTCTGGGGCGATATTGATAAATTTGAAGAGCTGGAACATCTTCTTGATCCCCAACATCCGGACGGATCCGTTTGGTGTACCTGGTTGGATATCAACAATTTGCCGGATAATCTTTATCCCCATCCGCTTTCACCAAAACTTCTAACTGATTATAAAAATGGTTTTCCCAAGGAAGGGGAATATGTCGGGAGGATGGATAGATAAAATGTACGAAATTATTCTGGCCTCAGGGTCATATAAAAGAAAAGAGATCCTGCAAAAAGCGGGAATTAGTTTTCGGGTGGTTGTTCCCGATATTGACGAGCGGCTTTTTGATACTTTGCCGGTTAAAGAAAGAGTCCAAAAAATTGCCCGAGCAAAAGCCCGGAAAGTAGCGGAGCAATTTCCCGAGTCGGTAATTATTGCCGCCGACACAATGGATGAGAACGAAAAACAATTTGTTAATCATAAACCCAAAAACTTGGAAGAAGAATTAAAAATGGCAATGGAATATTCCGGCTCCGGCAGTATCTGTTATACCGGGGTTTGTTTGATTCACCCAAAATTTGGTGAAGTAGTTGAAGTTGCGGAAACGAAAATCAAAATGCAATCGTTCTCCAAGGAAGAATTGGAGAAGCTGGTTGACGATAAATTTTTATTGAGGGCAGGGGCTTTAGGGATTTCCGAAGAAACCGCCGGTTTTACCTTAACAGAATCTGTTTCCGGTTCTTATACCGGCCCTTTCGGTTTGCCGATGGAGATTGTCAGAAAATATCTGAAGAAGTGGAAATTAATTTAATTCTTATTGGACGTAAAAATATTATGTTGTTAACAAATTAGCCGAAATTATGTCATTCTTTTTGCGCAAATAAACTAGTACTATCCTCAGGCCTCAAAATGTAATTGCCAAAAACTAAAAGAACCTCTTTCTTTTAACTATTCCCTCATCCTGCAAACGCCAAAGTATAGGCATTTCGGAAACATTAAAAATTGCAGGCAGATCTTGGATTATTCCTGCAAGGAGTTCCGGTTCTTCATTATTTGGTATTTTCCCGACTCTTTGCTTTATTATTTCAGCCAGATGTTTAGTTGGAATAAGTACTAAACCCGCAAAAGTACTTGCCTGTCTTTCAATTTTCTGGTAAGTCTCATCATCAATTCGATCAAGGAATTCTAAATAGTTGTCAACATTCCCCGGCCCACAGCTCTCATACCACCCCCGGTGCAATATCAAGTGACCAATCTCGTGAGCAATGGAAAACCTGGTTCTGGCAGGATATTTTTTAAAGGAAAATTCATCGATAAATATTTCGCTAAATTCTCGGTTAATAAACGCGTCTACGTCTAGAAGTTGTTTTATTCCGTTGACGATATTCAGACCAATATTCATCTGTAATTCGACAATTTCTTCTATTGGGATTGGAAGGGAATTTTGAGGATGATATTTTTGAAGAAAGTCTTTAGCTTTTTCTTGAACATACCCTAATCTAATTATTGGTCCGTTTGTCACTTAGCTGTTACTGTTAAGCAGGTCTATTAGTTTGTTTAATTTTTCTTTAGTTAATTTTCCGCCTCTTGCGGTTCTGTAAAAGGCGGGTAATAAAGATATTGTTTTTTGATTATTTTTTATATCCGGCGGAAGAGTACCTTTGGCCATATGCGCCAAATCAAAAAAAGTAACCCATTCAGGTGAGTCTTTAGAAACTTTTAAAGCCATAGCATACCCTTCCAACTTTTCCTGGTCGATAGTTGGGGATAAAATGCCGCGTTCTAATTTACTGATATTTCCAGGATCAAAGTTATATTTCTCGCAAAAAGCCCTCAAAGTAAAACCTAAGCCAACTCTTTTTAACCGGAAGAATTCGCCGAAGTTTTGACTGGCCGATATTTTACTTTTTGTCATTCTGTTGTAATATTAATACAACACGATACCTATTGTCAAATGACAATTTTGAGCGAAGAATATAATATCTGTATAATTAAAATAGATGAAATCAATTGTCGTTTTTCAATCTGTTCATAAAGGAAATACCAAAAAAATTGCCGAGGCTCTTGCTGGCGAGTTGAACGCAAAACTGGTTAAACCTGACGAAATCAAAATAAGTGATTTAACCGGCTATGATTTAATCGGGTTTGGCTCGGGAATATATTTTGGGAAACATCATCAGGATATTTTGGCCTTGGCAGAAAAGATTCTGCCTGCCGCCGGACAAAAAGTTTTTATTTTCTCCACCGCCGGCCTGCCGCAATTAAAATTGATCTGGCACTGCGCTCTAAGAAATATACTTGAGGAGAAAGACTTTAAAATTATGGGGGAGTTTGCTTGTGCCGGGCATGACGAGGTCAGCTTTTTGAAAAAGATCGGGGGGATTAATAAAGGCCGGCCAAATGAGAAAGATATCAATAAGGCCAAACAGTTTGCTAATTCTCTATAGTTTTGCGCTTCAAGGGTATTAGTTTCTTAAAGTGAATTGGCCTTACGGCTCTGGAGGTAAAAATTCTTCGCCGCCGGATTCTTGTTGGGAAACATGTTTGCCGGGTTTTAACCACTCGACATAGGTGCAACCGGTGGCAATTCGTTTTTCTTTATCCCAGCCGGAAGTTGAACATTTTTTCATTTTCTTTCCGGCTGAAGTCGTAAAGAGAACAAGTTTTTGTCCGCACAGCGGACAATCCTCGTCTAGCGGTTCGGTTGTACCGTTTATCCACTCAATATAGTCGCAGCCTTCGGCCTTTTTCGTTTCTTTATTCCAAACATTGGTTGAACATTTTTTCATTTTCTTTCCGAATCGGGTTACTGCCAGGACAAGAGGAGCGCCGCACTTCGGGCACTTTTCCTCCAAAGTTTGCGGTTCGACCACAAGCCATTTTACATAGTCGCAACCCTCATTTTGGCGAGTTTCTTTATTCCAGCTGCCTTTTGAACAACGTTGAAGCTTGCGGCCGGTTGCTGTTTCGCTAACTTCTGCTAAAGGCGCTCCGCACTTAGGACATTTTTCTTCTTCCATACATAATAGGATACCAGAAATAAACTAAAATTACTTTAGCTGTTTTTGCATTATCAACTGTTCTGCCAGAACTATCACGCAAGAATCGCGCAATCTATCGCGCAAGCAGGGAGAATTACTTAGCTATCACGTAATATGTGGCCGGACCGGCAGATTGTTTTTTAAGCACTTTAATTTTTTCCAGGTTTTTAAGTTTAGCCTGGGCGGTTCTTTTGGGGATTTTCAAAATGTCGACAACATCAGAGCTAGTAATTCTACCTATTGTTACGACAAAATCAACAATTTTCAACTCATCTGCGTCAAGAATATTGGTATTGTTATCAAGATTTCCAACAGCAGACAAATTCAATATCTGGTCTTTGACTCGAAAGGCTTCATCCAAAAACCCGTCGACAAAATATTTAATCCATCCCGTCAGGTCTACTTTAAGCCGGTCTTGATATGTTTTTCCTGTTTGCAGCGATTCGTAGTATTTTTTGCGGTCACGATTGTAATAATCTTCCAAAACCAGAACTTTTTTAAAGTCCCACCCGGATTGATATAAATGAAGTAAGGTCATTAACCTTCCTGTTCTTCCATTCCCGTCAGTAAAAGGGTGAATAGTTTCAAACTGGTAGTGAAAAAGTCCGGCTCTGATTATCGGGTGAATTTGCTGACTGCCTTTTAACCATTGAACTAAAATTTCAATTAAAACCGGAACTTGTTTTGCCAATGGAGGAGTGTAAGCTAATTGTTCACTACCGCTTGGCAAAACGTTGACAACGTATACCGGTTTTTTTCTAAAAGAGCCGATTTTTTCTTTGTCCGCCAGCCCTTCCATAACTGTCTTATGAATATCCAGAATCTGATTTATACCGAAATTGTTTTTTTCTTCAGACAAAATATCAATTTTTCCCAGAGCGGTTAAATAGTTTTCAACTTCCCGGATTTCATCCGCTTCTGCAACCACCCTTTTTCCTCCGGCTAATTCTTTGACCTGGTATTCTTTAAGACGGTTTCCTTCAATTGAAGTAGAAGTATGAGCCATTTTTATGACCGCAGCCCGCCTTAAGAATGCTTCTCTTGCCGGGAGTAAATTCGAACGTTGCACCATCGCTTTGATTTCTGCAATCTGAGACAACTTATTGGCAACCTCATCCGAAATGGTATAGAGAGGCTTAAACATATTTGTATTGTATCACGCAAGAATCACGCAATCTATCGCGCAAGCACTAATTTTCACCCCCAAGAGGTGATTTAGCTCTTTCTTCAGTCCGCCTTCGCGAAAACCCGTGGGCTATTAGTCCACTGATGGATAGTTTGTTTGTCTTCGCTTCGGCGGATTTCAGCTCGGAGCTTCAATAACCTATTCCCTCAAACAAATTAAGTTGGCTGCTGAATCCCTTGCTGAATGAGTTTATAAAACCAGCTGTTAACCAAATTGTTATCACGATTGAAATTACGGTTAAAAAAATCGCGGCTAAACCTATTTTTTTTGATTTATCGTCCGATTGCCGCAAATATTTGATGGCCGGCCAGATTCCAAATGGAGGAAGAAAGACACTTAGAAGATATATCAATAACTGCCTTGTCAAGGAAGTTGATAGTAGTTTCTCTTTTAAATTTTTTCCGCAAACCGGACAGAAAAAATCCGATGAAGAAACACTCCATTTACAGTTTGGACAGGTGACTTGAGAATCCATACAGTACTAATCCTACTATTTCTTGTTTCTTGACGTAAAGTGTGGTTTCCGGTTTCACACCTCGGAAGCCGGAATTTGGCAAGCTGGGGAAGAATAATTTGTTGCTATCGGGTGACAAGGGTGCCGATTTTTTCCCCGGAGATAATTTTTTCAATATTTTCGAGGTTTTTAATATTAAAGACAATAACGGGAATTTTTTCTCTTTGGCATAAGGCAAAAGCAGTATTGTCCATCACGGTTAAGCCTTTTTCCAAGGCTTCCTGAAAAGTTAAGGAAGAATAAAGTTTGGCGTCTTTATCAAGTTTTGGATCGGCGCTGAAAACTCCATCGACGTTACTGCCTTTTAAAATTATTTCACAGTTAAGTTCACAGGCTTTTAGAGCGGCGGCCGAATCAGTAGTAAAAAAAGGGCTGCCGGTTCCGCCTGCCAAGATAACAATCCGGCCTTTTCCCAAATGGGAAATTGCTTTTCGCCTGATAAATGGTTCGCAAATCGTATCCATGGCGATTGCTGACATCACTCGAGTGTCACTGCCAACTTTTTCAAGCTCGACCTGAAGAGCCAAAGCATTCATCACTGTGCCCAGCATACCGATATAGTCAGCAGTTGCCTGATCAAATTCGCTGTCTGTTATTTCACGACCTCTAAATAAATTTCCGCCTCCGACCACGACGGCAATTTCTAAATTTAAAGTCTTTTTAAGATTGTGAAGATATTCAGCCAGTTTTTTAATTGATTTAAAATCAATTCCCCTTTTTTGTTCTCCGCCAAAAAGTTCTCCGGATAATTTCAATAAAACTCTTTTATATTTCATAAATTTATGTTATCACTTTTAAAAGGTAATGTTTCTAAATTCAAAGTAAGCGGGGAAATGAAAGTTTAACGGTTTCACGCCCAAGAGGTGATTTAGCCCTTCGATTCGCTTTGCTCACTCAGGGTAAACTTCACACCTCGGTCAATTTTTGTTGTGCAAGACCTCCTTTTGCGAAGAACCTTTTTCAATAAAAAGATAAGTTATGTGTTACAATGAATTATTAATACAAATTCTTCAACAAACGATCTTGTCGCTATTTTTTTAAAAAGGGGTGGCCGCGTTAATGAGTATTACCTCCAAGGGTGGAACAGAAATAAACATACCATCCTTTATCTCAACGGCTGGTTTGGCGGAAAAACCATACGCGAAGCGCTCTTAAAAGCCCTGGCTTAAAACTACTTCCGATTTCGATTGCAGAAAGAAATTAAAATTTATGATTTAATTACTCGTTTTTTTTGAAAAACTTCAAAGACGAACCAGTAGAAAATAAATAACCATAAAATTACCCCTAAACTGTAGATATAGGAAAGATTAATTGCTTGCCGGTTAAAAATAATGTTGGTATAGCTTGCTAAAAGATAAGCAGTTGCTAAAAAAGTAAATGTTTGTACCAGTTTTGGGCTCAAACCGGGTTTTATCATAAAAATAAAAGGTAAAATCCAAAAAAGATATTGAACTCCCCAATTTGGAATAATTAAATAAATTCCTAGTATCAAAAGAAAACAACTTTCCCAAAAGTTCCTTTTTGTTTTCCAAACAAGAAAGTAAATTATCGAGAGCAGAATAGCAAAAATAACGAGATTATTTTTTGTGATAAATTCAACCGCATTTATGAAAGGAGAAAAGAAAAAAGAAAGCCCCCAAACTCCCGACGGCCCGCCCGGTTTTGAGATGGCCGGAATAATGTTATCAAGTTTGGTGTAATAAACGGATTTAAAGTAAATAAAAATATCGGCTATTAATATTAGGATAACGGTTAAAAAAAATAGTAGTGATTTTTTGAGATTTTTTTGGAAAAGCAAATACATCGGGATAAAAATAACTGACCAAGTTTTTGCCAGAATGGAAAGCCCAAAGAAAATAGCGCCAATTAATGTGTTTTTAGTTTTTAGGACAGGAAGAGAGACAATGGCGGAAGCAAAAAAGAGAAAAAGTAAAACAACATCGGTCTGGCCATGAAATAAAATAACAAAGTATACAATTGGAGAAGTTAAAAATTGTATTTGTGAGAGCCGCTTTTCAATTTCATTGTTGCCTGCGGATTTTACTAAAAAACTCAAGCCCCAAAGACAGGGAAGCAGTAAAAAAAGCTTGAGAAAGAATGAAAAAGTAAAAAAATTAAAACTTCCTGCCAAGAGATGGAAAATACTATAAAAATACATAAGAAAGGGGAAAAAGGGATATTGACTATGAGCCGAGTCAAATTCATAAAAGTCTAATTTTTCTCCAAGGTAATGTCCGGCTTTAGAAAAAAGAAATACATCACCAACCTCAAATTTGGTTAAAGCAATTGCCGTTATTTGGAAAAGAAGAATAAGAAATAATAAAAATCGGTATGTTTTTTCTCCGGAAAGTAGTTTTTTGACAAAGTTTGAATAAGAAAGTAAGAATAAAATTATAAAGATAACCCCGAATAGGAAAAAGATCAAAATATCGCAGTTCATTAAATCCATTTTATACTGAAATCTCTTGATATTTTAAAGAATATTCAATACTATTAAATTTATGGAAGAAGCGATAGAGCAAAAAAGTCCTCCCCTGGTTCAACCCCAGCCAGTCCCGGTTGTTTCTCAGCCCAAAACCAATCTTTGGATGATTCTTTAGATTTCTCCCACCAGTATGCCGTCCGAACCGTCGCCCTTGCCCCAGTCAACTCTAATTTCGGTAGGCGAAAACTGGAATAAATACACAAATCCTGTTTTGGGATTTTCACTGAAGGTTTTGAAAAACATGACGGAGCCTTACGGCCAATGTCCCTATAGTGATAAGAATGGGGATCATTCGTACCGGGCCAAAGAGGCGAGCGTACCGGTAAAAATTTTTGAGGAAGGAAACAGCGTCTTTATTGCCGCCGAGTATTTTTATAGTCGCAGGGCAGAATACCCCGCTCAGCGGGGATGAATGCCCAAGAGTATACACTTCCGAGGGATGTGATAAGACTGTCAATTTGGCAGCCATCATCAAAGATTGGCAAAATTACCACTCGCCCCAGTGGGCAATAGTAATCAAAAACATTGCCAGCGATGGCGAGCTGGATAAGTTTTTAAAAGAAAGATACGGCGAGGGATGCAGCTTGGGTGAGAAAAAAGCTACTAAACAGGACGGTGTTTTTAATATCAGCATAAAAGGTGATGGTTTGGACATGGGAGAGACAAAATGTCCTCTTAACTTTATGACGGTAGTGAAATATTATCCGGCTAAACAAAAAGTAGTTGCTTGGAATATTGGTCAGGCCTGCAACTTTTATTATCCCACAGCGGCAACGTGCTACGACATGGAGATGACTGATAGTTTTATCTTTGAATAGCCCCGGTCTAAGATTTTTGTATTTTCTGTGAATTAATTTTGTTTTCGTGTACTTCTTGGGTTATACTTCGATACCAATATGACAGATAGTTCTTTTACTCCAAAACCGGAAATTCATTATTCCCGGATTTTTTCGGCGAGCAAGATTAAACTTTTTGATCAATGTCAAAAGTCATTTTGGTTTAACTATGTTGACCCGATTTCCTCTGAACTAAAAAAGGAATTGAAAAAACTGCCGGAAAACATCCTTTCTTTTCAGACGTTAGGTAAAGCAGTTCACGGCGCCATCACGCTTTTTTACCATCTTCCTCCCGAAGAAAGAAAACTTGAGAATTTAAAAAGTAAACTTTCTCTTGCTTGGCAAAGCGAGGCAATGCGTTTTAAAAAGCCGCCTTTGGGGGAATGGGGCGGTTTTAGCAGTTTGGAAGAAGAAAGAGAAGTTTATAGCGTTGGGCTTTCAATGCTGAAGAACTTTTTAATGATGCCTCCTTTGACTGATGATTTCGAATTTTTACCGACTGATAATTTGGTTCGTTCAATAGAAGATTATCACCGACTGATCACGCCAATGACAGAAGATTTTGATATCAGCGGAAAATTTGATTTGGTTATCAGAAACCCAGAGGGTTCTTTGGAAATCGTAGATTTTAAAACGGGTAAAAGAGAAGAAATTGACAGTTTCCAAATGTTTTTTTACAAAGCCTTGGCAGAAATGAAATTCGGCAAACCGGTTTCGCAATTGAAATTGTACTTTTTGCGCACTGGCCGGGTAATAGGGGTTCCTTCTGACGACAAAACAACAGAAGATATCAAAAAAGAAATAGTTGAGAAAGTAGAAAAAATCCGCTCAACCAAAACGTACAATCCTAACCCGACAAAACTTTGTAAATTTTGCCTTTTTAAAAACCAGTGTCCGGAAAAAGAAAAGGTTAGGGAGGCAATTAAGGAGGTTAAAGGAGAAGATCTCGACGACGATTTGCCTTTCTAAAATTGATGCACTGGCAAGCATAAAATTGACAAATTCGCTTAGTAGGTACGATGCGAGTTTGTAATATTTAATTCTCTAGTTGCATAAGGAGAAGCTTCTGGTAGAAAATTAATGATGATGCAAATAAACTACCGCGCAGCAAGCTGGACGGTATTCTGCGAGTCGAAATAAAAATGTATTTTTGATAATTATGTCAGGAGCAAAAAGACCACCGTGGATAGATAAGGATGAATTTTACCGCTTGCCTTTTAATTATTGTGACCGCTGGTGCGAGAAATGCAACTTAAACAGTCTGTGCAAAGTATTCCAGGAAGGAGAGAAGTCAAAAAAAGAGTGGCTAGCTGCTGGTAAAGACCCTGATACTTGGGAGTATGTTTTCGAATCGGTTTCTAAAAGTCTTCAGGAGGCTTTTGTTCTTTTAGCGAAAGAAGCGGAAAAACAAGGGATTGATCTTGAGAAAATTGATTATTCCGAGGAGGAAGAACAGCCGAAACCAAAAGCCCTGAGAATTTATCGATTAGTAAGGGAATTCAGTGATACGATTCAGAAAACCTTAAAGGATCTGCAAGTAGTTACTGCAGATACTGACCAGAATTTAGTGCTAAGAAATGCTGAAGTCCTTTCATATTATTCCACTTTAATTCCTTCTAAAGTTTACCGAGCGGCCATGTCAAAATTTAGAGAGGAGAAAGACCCATTGCTTGAGGAGTTTTGCGGTGATTCTAGAATTTCTGCCTTTATTGTTGTCGAGGCTTTCAATGAAATAATTTGTTCTTTGACAGAGCTCATTAATCATTCTCCCTTAAGGCCAATGAGGGGAAGGTTGTTTCACCTTAGAAAAGTGGCGATAAATTTAAGGGAAGCAACTGGCGTTGAATTTGCAGTTGAAGAAGAAGAAAGATTAAGCTAAAAAACTTTCTCGTAACAAGAAGATTTTTCAGCGGAGCTACAAGACGCCTGCCTGTCGGCAGACAGGTTGTCTTGGAAGGCTAGTTAGGGAGGTGTGAACGTGTTTTACCTTCGAGGTGTGAAGCTATTTAACCTTGAAGGTTGGGAAATATCGTTGGCACTGACTCCTTAATTAATATTTTTGCTTTTTGAGAGCCAGTTGTTTAAAATGACGTCAAATGACTTCCAGGGATAAGTTTTATAAAGTTTATGCCAATTTACCGTTAGGGTTACGCGAGGAAATTGTCGTGGTAATTGACGGCCAACCGATTTCTTGGCAGGTGGCAAAAATGGAGATTGACAACAATACTCAAACAGGAGAGAAGATTTTAAGCAAGCTTGAGGCATTAAAAATTATTTAAAAAAATGGCTAAAATTAGCAACAGAGAAATTCGGCAACTCATTATCGAGAGGATAAAAACTTTGTCGCCCGGCCGGAAAATTTCTATTGGCAAAGAAGGCGATTTTTCTAAAGAGGAATTAATTAAACATATCCAGAAGGGTGATAAAATCGGCGAGAAAATCACCAAGGTGCAACTATCATATCTTCGATCGATGAAAAAAGGCATTTTCTTTAATGAAAAGTAGTTTCCTCCTTACGCGGCCAGATCACGATTTAACCACAGAATACCTTTATTTTTGGTCAGAGGCAGTTCTCAAATCCAGCCGAGAGAAAAATATTTTAACGATTGACTTGGCTAGTAAAGAGGCAAATAAAAGAAATTTTTTGTCGGCAGTTAAGAAGTATCGTCCCTCCTTTGTTTATTTCAATGGTCATGGTAGCCCAAATACAGTTACTGGTTTTAATAATGAACCACTAATAACTTTTGCTGACAATGAGAAAATATTAAAAGATAGAGTTGCGTATGCCCTTTCTTGCCAGTCGGCTAAAAGACTGGGGAAAAGTTGTGTTGCTGATGGCGCAAGAACCTATTTGGGTTACGATGAGGATTTTATTTTTGTTTTCGATGAGGAGAAAGAAAAAGATCCTTTAAATGACAGGGTGGCAGAGAACTTTATTGAACCTTCAAATACCCTGGTTCTCTCGATTTTGGCAGGAAAAACTACCAAAGAGGCTTACCAAAATTCTCAAGAAGAATTTAATCAAAAGATCGTCCGTTTTTCTTTAAGTGAAGCCACTGCCGAAGAAAGAGAACTTTTACCTTATTTGCTTTGGGACAAAGAACACCAGGTTTGTTTGGGGAACCAAGAAGCGAAGTGTGAATTTATTACCAAAGAAGAATACCAAAAGGGCCAAAAGATAAAAGCATTGGTTTTGTTGGCCTTACTGGTAATGTTGGCAATTGGAGCGGCTTTGGTCTTCCTTTTTAAATAATAGTAAGATAAACTTATGACCGGAAATCAAATGACAAATCAATATCTTCACGAAGTCGCTATCACGGCGATTATTATTAAAGAGGGAAAATATTTAATTACCCGAAGGGCTTTGACGAAAAAGAGGTTCCCGGGAAAGTGGACCGTTCCCGGCGAAGTTCAACTTCAACCCGAAGAAACCGACCAATTTGTTTGGGTGAGTTTAGAAGAAGCAAAGGCTTATGATCTTTTGGATGGAATTTACGATGAGCTTTTAATGGTCGATAACAAAAGAAAAGGCTTAAAAGAGGAATGGAAAAGACACGATGTTAGTTGACGAAGTCGAGATAAAAATCAGGGCCGGAAAAGGCGGAGACGGAAAAGTAAATTTTCGCCGCGAGAAGTATGTTCCCAAAGGCGGTCCGGATGGCGGAGACGGTGGAGACGGCGGCGATGTTTATTTTGTTGGAGTTGAGGATATTACTGCTTTAAGGAGATTCCGTTATCAAAAAGAGTTCTCGGCGGAGAACGGCGAGAACGGCAGTGCCAAGCTCAAAACAGGTACTTCGGGAAAAGATTTAGAAATAAATGTTCCGGTGGGAACAGTAATCC
>Ga0210019_1003928_pt1 | contig 13273 bp, 11 predicted proteins | sample CryGeyCG2114_020_2_FD_183969 | JGI IMG/M metagenome (GOLD analysis project Ga0210019, IMG submission 183969) | Groundwater microbial communities from aquifer - Crystal Geyser CG11_big_fil_rev_8/21/14_0.20 (SPAdes) (version 2) | ecosystem: Environmental > Aquatic > Deep subsurface > Groundwater ...
TCTTAAGGTAAACCAGCATATCATCGTAATCCAGATAATTCTTCTCAATTTTATATCTCACGTATTTTGACTTTACATTTTTAATGTATTCGCTGTATTCTGCCAGATGCGGATATTCTTTTTCAATGATATCTTCCACAGAATTATGCTTGTTTATAGACATGCTTATTATGCTTCTTATTGTATTTTTTTTAAGAAATTTTTTATCGCGTTCAGAAATATTGATATCGCCCGAACACTTGCCGACTGCGTCTATGGCGTCAGATTCATCAAGGATGGAAAATGAACTTGTGAAACCCAAGGCCTTTCCGTAACGCTTTAATACTTTATACGCGAATGAATGAAATGTCCCGCCTTCCACCATTGCGCACCTAGGATCATGATTAGCAGCGCGGGACAGCATAACCTTGGAAGCGTTTCTGGTAAAGGTCAATAGTAATATAGAGGCTGGATCCACCCCGTTTTGAACAAGGTTCAAAACCCTGTATTCTATAACCCTTGTTTTGCCTGAGCCTGCGCCTGCAATAACAAGCACAGGGCCGTCTATGGTCGTGGCAGCTAAAAATTGAGAAGCATTAAGATGTTTTTTAAGGTCAATCACATTGGTTTAATTATATTAAGCCTTACAAGCATTACTATTAATAAAGTATAAGCTATAGATAATAATGCATCCCTCAGGAAATCTTTCCAGGAATATTTCTTTTTTTCTTTAGTATCTTTCTGCATCTTCTCCATGCCTTTTTGCAATAACATAAATCCCGCAACATTTGTTAACCAATAGAAAATAATAAATGAGCCTAAAAATGAGCCTTTGTAGACAAAATTCGCTGCGCATGCAAAAGCGTAGGCTATTGGAAAATTTATAAATAGGTCATTCCACCATGAAAGAGGCGATAATAAGAACCCTATTGTGCCTAATATTCCGCCGTATAGTTTTTTATTCACCTAGCCCTTCTTTCCTAGTATCTATCCCAGCCCCAGGAAGGGCTGGGTTCATAAATAAAATTAGCCCTGCGCCTTGAATGGCGCAGGGCTAAAAGGCAACAACCTCTCCGACAAGGTAACCGAGCTACCGAAAAAAGCCCGATTCAGTTGCCATTATTATTTATACCACAAAAATACCCTTATGTCAAGTAGGGACAGCACAATGTGCTGTCCCTACTAAATCCCGAAAGAAGTCCCCACTGCCAGAGCTGACTTAATAACAGGGTCATTTAAGCTTACTCTCTTTATATCCCCTACAGCCTTCTTTAAATCTATTGCCTTAATCTGGCCTGATTTTAAAATAACTACTTTCCCAAAATCCCTTTTAGCTGCTAATTTACAACTAGCTGTTCCAAAACGCGTTGCAAGGATTCTGTCAAAAGCTGAAGGTTCTCCTCCTCTCTGGAGATGCCCTAGCACAGTAACCCTTGTTTCTAAACCTGTTATTTTCTCGATATCATCAGCTAATTTATTGCCTATGCCGCCTAACCTAACAGGGTCTGTGGATCCCTTCACAATCTTTCTTACAATCATCTTGCCTGCTTTAGGCCTTGCGCCTTCGCTGACTACTACAATGCTGAATCTCTTACCGCGCTGATTCCTCTTTGAAACAACATCGCAAACCTTTTTAATATCATAAGGAATTTCCGGCAATAATATTATATCTCCGCCGCCTGCCAGCCCTGAATATAGGGCGAGCCAACCAGCATACCTGCCCATCACCTCTATAACCATAACCCTGTGATGGGACTGCGCAGTTGTATGAAGTTTATCTATAGCCTGAGTAGCTGTGATCAAAGCAGAATCAAAACCAATTGTTGCTTCTGTCTGTTTGAGGTCATTATCTATAGTCTTAGGAACTCCTATTAATTTAACGCCTTTTTTATATAACTTATAAGCAATATTAAGGGTTCCGTCGCCTCCTATGCAAACCAAACCATCCAGTTCCATGGCGCGATAATTTTCTACTGCAATATTAGAAACATCTTTAAATCTACCTTTAAAATCAGGGTGCCTGAAAGGATTTGCCTTGTTTGAAGCGCCCAGGAAAGTGCCGCCTAAAGCGAGAATCCCTGAAACATCCTCATAAGAAATAAGCTGAAACCTGTTCTCAATTAAACCTAAAAAGCCATCCTTTATACCTACAACTTCCATATCGTAATTAAGGATGGCTGTTTTTGCTATTGCCCTTATGCTGGCATTCAAACCAGGGCAATCTCCGCCGCCTGTAAGAATGCCTATTCTTTTCTTGCCCCGCACCCGAGCAAAGCGAGTGGTATGGGGATTACTTCCTTGCATGACGCTTGCCTTTTCGTTTTCTTTTTTGTTCAGCGCGCCTGTTCTTTCTTGTCATGCTCATATTATATCCCCCCAATGTGCGGATTAAACCCCGTTCCAAGTCTAATAGCAATCTTTAAGCTATCTATTAGACTTGGAACGGGGGATAAGTTCGCCCCCACCGTTTTGATTCGCTTTGCGAATGCAAAACGAATCAGTGGGGGCTCACTTACATACTCTTTATAGAAACAAGGATGCCGTTTGAATACATCTCCACGCGGTAATCCTTTATATAACCATACCTGTCTCTATAAACATCCGGAATCTTTATCTCGGCCTTGTGCCAGCCTTTTTTAAGATTATTATATCCGGAGCTAGTGAAAGAAAGCTCCGCGCCTTTGGAGAATGCGCAGAAAAGTTTTAATATCAGGCCATCTGTCCATTCCTGGGTTGTCTCGTAATTAATCTTGAATGTATAACCGTCTGATTTACGAACTTTTGATATACTTTCTATAAAAGAACTGGATGCCAGGCAAAAATCTGCGCCAAGAAAAAATAATATTAATATTAAGGCATATTTTAATCTACGCATCTTCTATTTTAAAATTATAATGCGAAATGAGGCATTAGTCAAGATTTTTTGAACTGATTAATGGCAGGATATATTAGTGCCTCGTAACAGAAATTTCTGATATTATATTTATTTTCGGGTTACTCGGCACAATACCGAGCCACCCTTGAAAAAATTTATGTGACGAGGTATTAGTAACCGCTCTTAGTATCTATCAATATCCCTTTGCAGTATAACTCTATCTTGTATTCTCTTATGGAGCCATATCTTTTTTTCATGACATCAGAAATCCCAATCTCTGTTTTATGCCAGCCTTGAGGGATATTATTAAGGACTGCGCTTGTAAATGTGAATTCCTCTTCATTAAACTTACAATGGATTTTGAAAAGAAGGCTGTCTGCCCATGCTTCATGCGTCTCATAATTTATCGATATGATATAACTGCCCATCCTATTTATCTTTGTAACATTTTTTATTTCTGCTGAAAGCGCAAAAGAACACTGTGCGCTAAGAACCTGCATAGCTGTCAAAATTGCAAGGGCCATTATTATATTTTTAAGCTTTCTAGGCACAATAAACATAAAAAACCACTCTTTCTTTTTATAATACTTATCTAAGCGAAAGAATGGTTTTGCTTTAGCAACCCAGCCGCCATATCTTTCATCAAATACAATGAAAAACTTTAGGCCTGTGACTTTGTGTCCCAATCTTTCGATTAGTTTGCCTTTTTAAGCCATTATTTTTATAACTATTTATATTCTTTCTACTTATAAGTATACCCTATAAATTGGCAAAAAACAAGCTTTTTAGCGCCTTTTTCAAAGTATTAAAAAGTTAACCTATTATATAAAAACATTTACTTAGGTATAATAAAAATAAACCTGGAACCTTTTTCGCTTTCACTCTCTACTCTTATGCGGCCTTTGTGCAGAACTATGATATCTTTCGCTATTGGAAGGCCCAGCCCAGTCCCTTCTTTTTTTTCAGCAACCACTCTTACAAATTTATCAAAAATCTTGTCCATCTGATCCAAAGGTATGCCAGGCCCTGTATCTTGTATCTCGACTTGCGCCTCTTTCTGCAGATCAATTATTCTAACAACCACATTGCCTTTATCAGTAAATTTAATGGCATTACCCATAAGATTTATAAAAACCTGCGTCAATTTATCCTTGTCAGCGTTCACAGTCACTGCCTTGTCAGGAAATTCCTTTATAAGGCCTATCTTTTTACTGCCGGCTAATGTTTCAAATGTTTTTACAACCTCGCCAGCCAACGTAACTATATCCAGGCTTTCTTTGTTAAGCTCCATTTTACCTGATTCTATCTTAGAAAGATCTAGCAGGTCATTAACCAGCCTGGAAAGCCTATTTATGACCCTGAAAACATCTCCCAATATCTCTTTCTGCTGCGGCTGAACCTCTCCTGCAAAACCTTTATCAATATTATCCAGATTGCCCCTTATTATGGTAAGAGGCGTCCTTAATTCATGCACTACATTCGCCACGAAATCTGATTTCATTTGGTCCAGCTCCATAAGCTTGGCATTTGTCTTTTCAAGTTCTTCCTTTTTTAGCGCAATCTCTTTCTGCAAATTTTCCCGTTCTAACTTTGCCCTGAATTCAGATATTGTCTTTCTTATCATTAACGGTATTGAATCTTCATACCCGTCTCTCTTTGGCAGATAATCAAATGCGCCTTCCTTTATAAGCATAACAGCCACCTGCTCATCCCCCTGGCCTGTAATCATAACAATAGGCATTTCTATATCTTTAGCCTTCATCTCTTTTAATGTCTCTAGCCCGCTTTTTTTGGGAAGGTTATAGTCTAAAAGAGTGATATCAAAAGAATTTTTACCTAAGGCCAGGATCGCGCTTTCTCCTGATACAACATGAGTGATATCATACTCAAACGCATTATCTCTCTGAAGCCTTTTTTTAACAATAAGCGCGTCAGTCGGGTTGTCCTCTACCATTAATACTTTTAATTTTTCTTTGGGCATAGCATCTTCTGCTCTCTTTGTTTATCGCGGAACTTACGCGGAAGCTGGCCTTCGGCCAGACGCGGAAATACGCGGAAATTATACGTAAGTTTCAGCGTAGTTCCGCGTTATGTTCCGCGTGTTTCAGCGATTTTTGGCAGCGTAAAATAAAACGCGCTTCCTCTACCAACCTCTGATTCCACCCAGATCTTGCCGCCGTGGTTTTCCACGATCTTCTTTACAATAGTCAGCCCTGCGCCCGTCCCTTCGTATTCGCCCTTGGCGTGCAGCCTCTGGAATATCTGGAATATCTTATCATAATACTGCTTCTCTATGCCTATGCCATTATCCTTCACATAAAATTCATATAAATCTTTTTTATCAGACCATCCTATTTCAATAACAGGCCTTATATCCTTTTTGGTATATTTGATAGCATTTGAGACAAGATTTGAAAAAACCTCTGAGATTCTAATCTTATCGCATGTAACCTTTGGAAAATCAGGCTTAATAGTAAGCTCTACTTTTCTTTCTTCAAGCGCGTATACCAGATTTTTCTTAACATCTGAAAGCACTTCATTGAGGTCTATGCCTGGCTCTATATTTTTTTGCCTAGCTATGCGCGATAGATTCAGAAGATCTTCTATGAGCCGCGTCATCCTGGCGCTCGAATCAGATATTGTCTTCAGGTATTCTTTGCCTTCATCATCCAGCTTGCCTGAATAATCTTCTACAAGAAGCTTAGCAAATGCCTTCACGCCCCTTAAAGGCTCTTTTAAATCATGGGATACTATATACGTAAAATCGTCCAACTCCTTATTTGTTCTTCCAAGCGCCTCATTTGCTTCAGCCAATTGAACAGTCCTCTCCGTAACTTTATTCTCCAGGTTTGTATAAAGGCCTTTCAATTCTCCTGCCATCCTATTAAACCCTTCTGCCAGTTCTTCTATCTCATCGCCTGTTTTTATGTTAAGCCTATAATCAAGATTGCCATGGCCTATTAACTCAGCTCCGTTATGCAGTTCCTGTATAGGGCTTGTTATAGACTTTGTAGTATAGAAAACCACAAACCCCGCTATAAAGGCAACAGCCGCCATTATAAGGAATATCAGGGTATTTATAGTGGCTATTCTATTCCTGATATCTATTTTATTTTTCTCTATCTGTTTTAACTCATTATCAAGTTCCTTCTGTAAATTTGATTTTAACCCATCCTCCAATTTTATAAGATTCCATCCTCTTCCCCTTATAATCTTATCGTGGCTGTTCATAACATTGAGTATTGAAGAATTAAATTTGTCCAGGCCTGATTCTATATCATTTATCAACTCAATATCTTTATCCGATGCCGCTAAATTTCTATAAGCGTTAACATGTTTTTTCATATTAAAATATAATTCTGAATAAAGGTCCTTATATGTCTTCTCCTGATTGGAAAGATAATTTACAACCAGCCTTTCTGCGTCAGACACGCTGGAATTAAGCCTGGACAAAGTCCATCTCGCAGAAACCAGTTTACTGAAAACCTCTTCGGCCACACTGGCTTCTTTTATCAAGGAATCATTTCTATTAGACAATTCTCCTATCTTTTTCTGCAAATCTGATTTCATTAGCTCTATATCTTTATAACCTTTTTCCCTGCTGTTAAATATGCCCATGTCGGAATTTATATTTTCTACTATTCCCTTATCCGCCTCCACAATTGCTTCTAAAAATTTATCCCTGGCCCTCAGCCTTGCATGCACCTCATAATCCTTAAGCTCCCTTTCAATAACCTCCCTCAATGCATAATATGAATTTTTATACGCTTCGTCTCCTGTGAGAATATATTTGCCGCTTAATCTCCAGGACTGGGCAACATCCTTTTCTATCTTGGAAATATTGTGGACCGCGGGGATATCCTCTGTAAGGGTATTGCCTATCCCAAGATTGGAAGAAATCCTGGCCTTTCTCAAGCTGATTGTTTTATCCAGAGTATTCATGATCTCTTTTTCTTTTGTAAATAGAGCTTCCAGCTGAGCCCTTGCATCCTTCTTAAGCTCCACAATAGATTTTGCCTGAGACCTTATATCTCCTGATAAATCTAGAAGTTCTGAGGCTATAGAACGCTCCTTTTCAGAAAGCGAATATCCGTGATAATTCTTATAATCCTTTATATACTTATCAAGATCCGAGAATTCGTCCATAAAAAATGCGGGGCTTTCTATTTTGCCGCTAAGCGCGTACTGCATAAGGCTGTCCAGAATACCTGAGATCTTTGATTTTGCGTCTATAATAAGCTGGGACGCAGGAATATACTGGGCATTTACGAGGAGCAGGTCTTTCTCTGAAAGCATTTTATTCTCTTCGAAATCAAAAAGCTTATAAAGGTTGCTCTTATATTTTATTTCGAGCTTTGCCGCATCTTTAATTAAACTCTTTGATTTTAAGGTATTCTTGAATACTGCCTCGGAAATATTATTTATCTCCTCTGCCAGCTCTTTTATCTTTTCAAAAAGCGCTTTTTCCTCATCCAGGACAATAAAATTCTTAAGAGTTGATATATTATCCTGCATATCTTTATATGAACGCTCGTAATTTATCTTGAAGTTCTCATTCGTGGTTATGAGGAAGTTATTTAATTCCGAGAGGCTGGCTTCCATTGAAATGGCTATCTGGTATGTTATTCTAGAGGCAGGGAGTTCTTTTGAAAAAACCTGATCTAGTCCCTTATATATATGTCTTAGACTATAAATAGAAAGCGCTCCTAAAAGTATTACAAGAAGAAACGTTATAAAAAAACTCAGGCCTATCTTCCTGCTTATGCGCATGAATAGATTGTATCATATTAAATATCATGCTTCAAGAAGTGAATTATCGCGTGCAGGCTGGGGATAGTTGAAAGGTTGATTACTTTATAAAAACAGCGGCTCATGAACCTTGGCCTTCAGCGTCCCTGAAGCGCTGATTTCTTTCTGGTCTCCTGCGTCATGAATTGACATATTTTCCACAAGTGTGAAAGTGGATTTGGATTTAAACCCGACCTTGCCCGTGAGTGTATATTTCTTATCGCACTCTATGGGTTTATTGAATGCCAAATTAAAACCTGTAAAAATCGCGTACCTGCCAGGGATGCACATGCCGACAAATGTTGAAAATAAGGCGTTTGCCAGTATATCTGCGGCATCGCATTTACTAGTCCAGTCCGAGAAATCAAACCGGTAATCCGGTAAAAGGCCCTGCGTCAACATCTCATAATAAGTATATAGGCATTCCTTTGAAATCAGAAATTGAAAATCTTTGCCATCGTCTTTGCAGATCTGGCTAAACTGCAAATCCCCTTCTTTAAGAGAATCCATAACCATTGAACCCCGATGCCCGGCTGTTTCATGCGGCCCGACGCATTTTGTATTCATTGCGTCGCTGGCATATATAAGCGTAAAATACCCTGTTGTCAAGACGGCATTGGATTTCACATTTTTAATAACATATTCCAACCTGACTAAACCCTGTTCTGTGTCCATTTCTGCAACCTTGGAGTCGATCCTCAGCCTATCGCCCGCAAAAACCGGCTTAATAAACTGCGCAGAAATTTTCTGAAAGTAATATTTATATTCATTGGTATAACATATCTTCAAGGCAGGAATAAACAAAACAGGGAGCATACCATAAACTATATTTTTTCTGTACATGGACCTGCGGCCAAACGCCTTATCTGTATGCAATGAACCATAGTCACCTGTTAAACAGGAAAACAGTTCAATGATACCCGGCGATACCTCAAACTCTGCGCTGTAATCTGTCCCTTTATTGATATTTTTGAGAAGCATACTTTTGGCCATATAAATTGCCTTCTATCTGGATGTTTTCCGGCGCGCGATATATAGAGTTCATGTTCCAAGTGAACAAATTTTCTTTTTCGTTGTATTGAAAACCAGACATTTTCCAAAACTCGAGGCATACTTTATTTTTAGGTGTCGGGATATATTCAGCGTATATTTCATCCATGCGCAAAAACTCCGCATACTTAATTACCGTGTAAATCATGGCCTCTTCTATTTTACGGCCCAATACCCTGCAGCTTAAAACAAAATCTACGATCTCTCCTATATTATTATTTACCTCGAGGCTTATTATACCTGTCAGCCCTGAATCGCTAAACTTATCCATGACGCGAAAGGTCCACAGTTTACGGTTGCCATCCTTAACCCAATCTGCCAGCTCCGATTCTGTCATCCGTCTTGTAGCAAGATTCATCTGATTTGTTTTGTTTAACAATTGAGCTGCCCTTTGGAGATCAATATTGTTTAATTCCTCCGCCTTCACCCTTATTTTTAAACTTCTCAACCATTCATCAAATGATCCGATCTTTCTTTTTAAATCTTCGCGCTGCCGTTCAGTTACATACATCATGGGCCTCTCAAGGTCTTCTTTGCTAATCGAAGGCTGGTCAAAACAATGAAGGCTGAGCAGAGCGCTTCTGTATAACATCTTATCTTCCGGCCACTCCGGGACAAAAACCTCAGGTAATGCCTCTCTGATCCGCGCCCGCTCAACAGGGTTATCATCAATAAAAACCGCTGATTGAAGGCCGAGGTTCAAACTCGAAACCAAATCAACGATATTCCGGGCCTTATCCTGCCAGTTAATCTTCCAGCCCGCAAAATCATCCGTCCTAAGGATCATTTCCGGATGATGCTTTATAGCCTCCAGCGCCATACCCTCTTCATTCTTGCTGGCTATAGCCAATAAAATACCGCGATTTGTCAAGGATTTCAACGCGCGCTGGAAATCTACATACGCCTCGCCAACAGGGTCATGCCCGCCTAATATAATATTTTCCAATCCTACGTCCCCTAAAATCCCGCCCCACAGGGTATCATCCAGGTCCAGAATTATTAATTTCCTTGAACTGCCGATTACCCCCATTAGGGCAGACTTTGTATCTTTTGCCGCTTCTATAAATACCTCGTTTCCAAAAGCAATCTTTCCCATATACCACACCTTAGGGTCAAAGGCTCTTTTTCCAGCGATATTCACCCATCTTGAGGTGTTTAATAAATAAATATTTGATGAACTGCCTAAATTCTCGGAAAGCCTTAAGTTCATGCGCATCAATGTATTTGACACCCCAATCCCATCCTTCATATCAAGCATGCCCAAGCCTCTATGATAATGAGGGAAAACCCATGACGGGATAAAGACAGCCTTTACCCTGCCGCAAATATCCAATAGTAACGAAGAATATTCATCCACTTCTTTGAAAATTTTATCCAAGGGCGCAGTTTTATAATTTATGATGTGGTTAAAGGATTCAATAACGCCCTCGGGGCAGGTCCAGATAACAGCAAAATCAGGGTTGTCTTTCCAGCACTCTAAACTTTTATCCGTCAATACATGGAACACTTGATTAAATGGGGCAATAGCAGCTTTAACCAATGGAAAATCTTCATTATTATTCAAATAGCCTGCAAAATTATCGATATTGAAGTTAGATATAAGGAGGCCTCTGTATTCTTTTCTATCCATTTGTCTTCTCCGCCAGAATCAAGCTAATATCTTCAGCAAGCGTCCCGATGGTCTTAACCGGCCTGTCATCCTCTAGTATTATCTTTTCATCTGTCATAATTATAGTAACTCCAAATTCCTCTTCAATTTTCTGTTCTATGGCCACAATCAAATTCACAAGCCCCAGCGAATCCAGGGTTCCCTGATTGCCCAATATAACGGTATCCACGGATTTCTCCAGCCGCTGTTCTTTCGGAAGTACCTGATTAACCTCATCCATTGCTTTAAACATTGCATGAAGCACTCTCTCGTTCATTGTCATTAGTATCTTGGCCCTATCTATTCATCCTGTTTGCGTGTCAGAAAGTATCTCTAATGCCATGCATGAAGTTAAATGCTGTTTTTGATGAAGTGGTTGTATTCAAGTCAAAAATAATAAAAGATCCAGCTGCGGTTTTAACTTTACGAAAAAGCCGGGCATAGCGGCTGGATTGATTAAACAGAAACCGCGCAAGTAATATCCTTTGCTGTTTTATAAGCTTATAAAACAAATCAGGCATGCGAAGAGGGTCATTAATAACCAGCCCTCCAACACTAAAATAGCGAAGATTCAATGGCCCGGCCTTTAGGACTTTGATTCGTCCCCATATTAGATTCTGGCAATCCTGGTCCACGACCTTAATCTCATCTCCGTATTCCCTCTTCTTCAGTTTTATGAGCTGCTCGTCGTTTTGCAGGTATGCGTCTTTAAATAAAGAGGCCTTATCTTCATTCCATTGGGAAAAATAATTACCCGCGATTAACCTTATAGCAGGCACGTTTACATTGACAATGGGTTCTGGCCGGAATCTCAGCAGTTTCACCATAATCTGGTAAGTATTTGCGCTGGGATAGGCAAAGATGAAACCGGCGCCGCGTTCATGCAGAAGCTTTTTAGCATTATTGACAAGGCCTGGAAATATCATCTTCCCCTCCTGCTTTGGATGCACCATAGCCCAGACGACCTGATAACAATTGACAATCTTAGCGTTGTAAAGCAAGTCGTGGGACATAAAACAGGTAAAGCCTATCAAATCCTTGCCATGAAATGCGCCGAGATAAAGCGTCGGCGCAACACTGCTGCTGGTGTCAGTATTCAGCAGGATTTTATCCTGCGAATACTTAGTTTTAAAAGCAATGCTTGCTAATTCTGCAATTTGATTTCGAACTAACAAGTCTGAAATATCTATTGGTTTTATTTCGTAATCTAACAATTAATGCCTCCTTTAATGAGCACTTGGTTTACGTCATCCATAGGATGACGTAAACCAATCTTCTTTGAGTCGCTACTTTAGTTTGTGCGAATTAAATACTTGACATTTTTTCTATTGTCTTAAAGCTATCTTTTCCTTGTCCTTATTAGGTTACTGAAAAAATGTCAAGCATCAAATTCGGCCAAATAACTTACGTCGCTTCGCTCCGTAAGTTATGGCCTCATTTGATCTTAAATCATAAAAAATGGATATATATAACTATAGCTATTATGCTGAAAACATGTATTTATTTTAACATTATATATTTGATTTTACAAGCCTACATCTAAAGAAAAAATCGTAGGTCACATGAGTCACATGTAGATATGTTGCTATATAACTCTCATCAATACATTGTATTATATCATTTGGCTAGTTATAACTAATTGATACAACACCTTTATTTGTAGGTAATTGTAACTGTATATATTTAGATATGATTTACTTTTTTTAATCTTCTTTTAACATAAATATCTTATCAAAAACTTCTTTTGCAAGAATCCTGTAAACTTCCGGCTTAAAATGTCCGTTATGTTCTGTTTCCATATTTTGCAAACCGGGAAAATTATACCTGTATGCCTCTTCTGAATCAATGAACATAACAGATAATTCATCCGCAAGAGAAAAAAGATAATCCCTGAATTCTTTTGAAGGAACAGTCATAAATACCCACACAGGCATTATGCCTTTATCTTTTAGGAAATACACATTTTCTCTGATTGCAGGGGTAAGATCTTTGACTTTCTCATTAAATAAATGAGTATTAGCATACTCTATATTCCTGTCTGTGTAACATCCAAACCCTACCTCTTTCTGTAATAGCTTATCAAAAATAATTTCTTTCAGCCATTTAAGGAAAGCTGAATATCTAAATATGGAACGTATCCTGTAATTTTTTAAAAATTTTTTCTTCTCATTGTTAGATATGTTACGCAATCTATCTATATCCCCCTCAACCCATAATAATATGGCATATTTGGGATTATACCTGCTACACTCTATCTTCATCCTATTAAGAATTTGTTCTATTCCATAGCCCGGTACTCCTCCATTAAGCACATTATAATCGAATCCATGCGACTGAAGCGCCTGCTGGAGTTGGCCAGCAAATGTTTCCGAATCCAAAACTCCTTCGCCCCAGGCAAAAGAATCTCCTCCGCAGTATATCGAAGGAAGCGAGAGCTTAAAATCAGATCCTGAAAATCTAAACCTATTTCCATCTACTTTAGAAACAGGAGAATAAAGCTTCTGATGCCCGGTTTGATTTTTTTTATATTTCCAGAAGAGGACATCATCCGGCTCTGTGATGAGAGGATTACCTACAAAAAATCTTACTGTAATCTCTCCTGCCCCAAAAAATAAAACTATGCTTAATGCAGCAATCAAGATATTCTGGCGCAGTATTTTGGCATATATCATATATGCGTTGCTGGTTCATCAAACCCGTCTGTAGGCGGAGGAAAATCCGGAGGCCCGGGAGGTGGTTCGTACGCCTCAGCAACAGGCACCAGCTTCCCAAAAACACACATGATATCATCTTCTGTAAGAAGCGTTAGAGGCGAATAAAGCCTGTAGCTCACCTTTATTGAGGAATTCGGAGCTGGAATCTTTCCCTGTTTCCCGTCTCCGAAATAGATGCTTGCGTAATTTCCAGAATCAAGTTTTATCGCATAATCCTTG
>Ga0210019_1003930_pt1 | contig 13270 bp, 15 predicted proteins | sample CryGeyCG2114_020_2_FD_183969 | JGI IMG/M metagenome (GOLD analysis project Ga0210019, IMG submission 183969) | Groundwater microbial communities from aquifer - Crystal Geyser CG11_big_fil_rev_8/21/14_0.20 (SPAdes) (version 2) | ecosystem: Environmental > Aquatic > Deep subsurface > Groundwater ...
CGAAATTCTTGATAAAAACTTTTCTTGGGAAAAGGCAAAAGAAAAAATTTTTGAGGAAGTTAAAAAATATCAATTAGGGATGATTAAGAAGTAGATTTACTCTCCTTGGCCTGAGCCTGCCTGCGGTGAGCTTCCCGAATCCGCCAAAGGCAAAAACCTAAAAGTCGAAAGCGTGAGGTTGAAAGTGTCCACAAACTTCGCATGTGTTCCTGGATGGGCCGCACCATAACTAAACTCATACACCAAAACCGCAACCCTCCATATTAGCCAGCTTTGAACTTACCAAGGTAAAGAAATTTTCAACCTATTTCCAATCAAAAGTATTGAAAACAACCTTAAAAAATTCGATTATGGTCGCGACTCCGGTGGCAACCATTCCCAAAAGTAAGGTAACTTTCACTAAAAACTCAAGATTCAGAAAAGAAATTCCCGAAAAAACAAAAGGAAAATTTTTATAGAGAGTATACATTGCTGCGATACTCAAAATGTTTAAGATTATGCGAACCAAAGATTTGAATCTTTCTTCATTGTTAAATAGAAATAGAAAGTTCCCGAAAATTGTCGCCCCAAGCAAGACATTAATAATCGGCAGGCAAAGCAGAAAACGATCAGTAATAAAATCAACACCGTCCTTGGCCAAATTATTGAAGATATAAATCAAGACAATATTAACAAGAATGGCAATGAAGTAGTTGTCCTTTTTCAACCCTTTTTTAACCCTCTTTATTTTCTTCCTTGATCTTTCTTCAGACAACTCCCTTACTTCCTCCTCTCCTACCTCTCTTTTCTCTCTTTTTTCCATCTCAATCTTCTTTTTTAATTTTGTTTTTCTCTTCATGTTTCAAGATTTTATCTCCGTCAACGAATTTATCTAATCAGCACGACAATCACAAACCAGACGGCAATTACTAAATAAAAAAGCCAGGTTATGCCCAACATAATTTCGGTAATCTTTCGCGGTTTAGTAAAAACAGGGTAAATCTTAGGCAATAAACGAAAATTCAATCGCCATAGTAAAGGAATAAAAAGAACAAAAGCAAAGATCGAGATCACCCCGGCAATGGTAATCAAACTTCCTGGTTGCGCCAACAACATAGTCAACGAGCTAACCACAATCAACCAGCCTAACCAAAGATAATACCAAAAGCGGTAAGTTCTTTTACGAGCAAACGAAAAGGTAGAAAAAGTAAAATCAGCGAATTGCCGAGCAACTCCGTCAGCTAGTCCTAACCAAGTATCTACCAAGAAAAGGGCAGCGACGATTAGAAAAACTGACTTTCCTAAGGCACCAAAAGAGATTTCAAAAAAACGCGCCTGAACAACAGCAATTCTCCAGCCTTCCGGGTATTCGCCTCTTGGGTTTAAAATCGCTAAAGCCAAAAGAGTGGTCAAACATAAAGTGAAGGTATTCAACCCAATGGCAGTAAAATTATCAAACCTCAAGTATCTTGTCCAAGAGCGCCAGTTTTTTCGGTTCTCTGGAGTATCACTAAACTTAAAACCAACTGCCGGGATAATCTCTACTTTGCCAGTAAACGGACTGGTCACTCGGCCAAAATATTTTGCCATGCCGACTCCTTTGTCCCTCAGCCAGTAAGAATACATCAAATTCAAAAATCCACCCATGCCAGCGTAAGCAATTGCCGTAACCAAGTTGGGAGTGTCCGCTTTCTCCCAATTGGCGGGAAAATGAATCGCCAAAGGATTGAAAATCCCCTTTAAGAAAACAAATAAATAACCAAGAATTTCCGGTTGGAAAACTGTCACCAGCAAACCCACCAGAGTGATAGCAATAACTACTTTCATTAATTTCTCAATGAATTCGTAAACAATTTTAGAAAAAAGAAGGCCAAAAGAAAAAACGGCGATTGATAAATAAGCCCAAAAAAGAGAACCGGTTCGCTCGCCTACCCCCGCGGGAAAAAAAGTCAAATGATAAAGAGCGGTTCCGCCCGCCGAAGCGTAGCCTCCAAACCACAAAAAACAAATAAAAGCTAAAAGAAAAAGAAAGAAAGAATAAGCTTTACTAACTTTTCTGAACCCCGACCAAATCCCCTCACCGGTCAAGGCAGTATAACGAGCGATTTCCTGATTAATAAAAAATTGCAACAAGCTGGCAGGCAAAATCAACCCAATCAACGCTGTCCCATACTTGGCCGTAAAATATGGCCACCAAATTAACTCCCCGGATCCTTGAGCAACTGAAGCCCAAATAAAAGCCGGGCCCAAAAGCGTCCATAGCGGAGGAACGCGGGGAACAGGTTTTTCTTCCATCTATCTTAAAGTAAAAATATATATAAAAAAGAAAAGTAAAAGAAAAAAACCGATTTTTTTAGGCACTTTTTTGTCGGCGTAGGCAAAAACCAGAGCCGCTCCGCAAACCGCCGAAAAAATCAGAAAATACAAATTTGTCCCGAAGGTCGGCTTTGCACTAGAAAAAAACTGAACAATTCCACCAACCAAAAGAAGGTTATAAGTATTACTACCAAGAATACTGCCAATAGCTACCTTTTTTTGATCTTTTCTCCGGCAGAAAACAATTGTGAGCAATTCCGGCAAGGACGTAGCGATGGCCGTTACCGAAAGACCTAAAATAGTAGTCGAGTAACCAGAAACCAATGAAAGCTCTTCTATTGAATAAACAACAATCATCCCGCCCAAAATCACGCCGGCAACCACTACTATAGCCTTACCAATCATTGCCGGACTGAAACGGCTCTTCTTGTGTGCCACAAAAGCCTTATCTTCATGATTCCGGCCGCTCATTCCCATAAAAATCTCCAAAAGCGAGAATAATATTGCTAAACCAACTAAAATCACACCCAAAACTTGAGGAGACGCAACTGTAAAACTTAACCAAAGATAAAGCCCTGTCGCTAACAGCATCATCAACCCGGTTTTTTGGGTTTTGCTTATACCAATGTTAATATGTCCCAAGAGAATTCCTACCGCGAAAACCAACAAAATATTAGCAATATTTGACCCCACGATATTTCCCGTTGCCAATCCCTGATCTCCTTTCAAAACCGCAGTCAATGAAACCGCCATTTCCGGCAACGAAGTACCAATCGCCACTATAGTACAACCGATGATCAGAGGTGAAAGTTTCAAGGCCGCCCACATTTTGGAAGAAATCTTCGCTAAATACTCCGTGGAAAAAAGGAGAATCACAACTCCAATCGCAAATAATAGAAGATAACCAGCCATTAATAAAATTATAGCAATTTTCTCTCTGTTTATCTGCCTTACCAATCAGAGAGTATATCTGGTATAATTTTCCCATGCCACAAGCGATCGAAGTCAGAAGAACTAAAAATAAAGGTCGAGGTGTTTTTGCCTTAAAAAATTTTGAGGAGGGTGAAATTATTGAAAATTGTCCGATTATTAATGTCAACCCTAAAGAAAGAAAAAAATGCGAAGGGACAATCCTTGCCTATTATATCTATCCCTGGAGAAGCACCCGAAGCGGTTCAATTGTTTTAGGTTTTGGTTCGATTTATAACCATTCCTTTGATCCTAACGCCGACTGGAAGCAGAATTTTAAAACCATGAGAATGGTTTACCGAGCCTTAAGACCGATTAAAAAAGGTGAAGAAATTACTGTTAACTACAATGGCGAGCCGGACGACAAAACTCCAATTGATTGGTTTGAAGTCAAAAACTGAATAAACAAATTAATCCCACATCCATTCAGGAACTGCTCCAGAGGCCGCCAGCAGTTTTGCCCTATCTATTATTTCTTGTAGTTCTTCAAAAGCACTAACTTCTTGAATGCCGATCTCTTCAAGAAATTTATCTACTGTCGAGACAACCTTGCTTTCTTCTTTCTACCATTTTTTTCTATATCAACTTTTGATTTTAACATAAATTTAAGGACACCCGATCTGGCTTAGCCATACTTTGGATAACAACATTCCTGAAATTACTAGTCAAACAAGGCACCTCAAAACAAGATCTTCCCAAAATGGTGTTTTTCTACTTAGTTTTAATTCTACATTCTGTTTGAATATTTTAATTCCCTCCCCCAAAATTTTATTTTGGGAAATTAAAGTTGTAAGGATTAAACCACAGCCCTCTGGAATAGCAATCACTGGCAATTTAGTCTCTCTTACAAAATTTCTGATAACTTTATTGTCGTTATCTGAATAATGGCATTTAATAGAGTATCCATTAATCAGATCCAACCCCTTAGAAGAAATATCTCTATCTTTCTCTTCAGAAACAATGGAAATATCTTTACCTAAAACAATCGCTCCCGCGCTACCTCCATAAATTATTCCTCCTTTCCACAAAAAATCTATCATTAGTTTATCAAAGCCGCTCTTTCTAATCTCGTCTAACAATTTATAAGTATTTCCACCGCCAATATAAATCGCTCCAAAATTTTCTAAATACTCTCTGCTTACACTTGCCAGATTTGTAACCATATCTATATCTAAGAAATTTTTAGAGTGGGAAGTTAAAGTGGAAATAATCCAATCAAAACAAGCTTCGTAGCCAATCTTATCTCTTTTCATTGCTACTGGAAGATACAAAATTTTCCTCTCACCTACTTTTTCAACAAATAAAGAATCAAGAAGCCTTGATTGTTGGGCATTGCCTCCACCAGATAAAAAAATATATGGTGATTTTTTAAGTTTCATATCCCATCGTAGCCAATATTTCTTCTAAAACTCTCTTTGTTACTGAGGTTCCTCTTAAGAGTTTAATAAATTGTCCTTTTGGTAAATTTATATCTATACCGACATCTCTGAATCCTCGCTCCTGAAGTTTTTCTTTTAAAAGAGCATTCGTATTTCTATCTAGTTCTCGGAGGACAAGTTTCTCCGCCTCTGCTTTTTTAACGGGAAGTTCAATCCATTTTTTCCATCTTTCATATGCCGAATGAAAAATATCAACGGTTCCTCTATGATATCCAATTAATCTAGCCAGAGTCTTTGAGACTTTTCTAAATCTATATCCCCTTTCGTTGTTACTAGGCAAAACCCCACTTCCTCCAAGAAGGGCAAGAGTACTCCAAGAATCCAAAACATTTGGATTAAAATTCACACTACTATCACCTAAAAAACTCCAATAAGATTTACCTGATAACAACCACCTAATCCTTTCAACTCCAAAACCTATATCGCTGACAGTAATTAGGCCAGATTTAGTTGGGAAAGAAATAATAAAATTAGCATCCCCAATTGAAATATCTTTAAACCTAACCCTAATTGTTTCTGAACTAATATTTTTTTCTCCCCATTTGTCTATTTTCTCTTCAGTTACAAATTTTAATTCCTCTGGAGCTATTCCCAAATATCTAAGAAAATCTAACCAAATTTTAAAAATTTCTAAATGATCGTCTTTACTAATTCCAATCACTTCACTGCCTACATTTACAAAACAGGTGGAAACTCCTTCTTCAGCTCTTCCAATAAATTGGGATCTTAGAACAGGTTGGGCAACAACTAATCGCTGACCCAAAGGAGGTAATTGATCACCGTGCAAAACATCCTCTAGTGCTTGAACTGCAGCACTAACGAATAAAGTCGTACCCCGAAGGTTCGTAATCCCTCTCGGGTTAGCAATGTCAAAACCATACCCTTTAAAAAACTTTAAAAAAAATAACGGATTATCAATTTTGCCAGCAACATTTTCCTCCGCAACACCCTTTTTTTTAGGTCCTTCCAATAAAACCCAACATTTTCTATTTTTTCCATCTAAACCCTGATAGACTACAAGTAAGTCTCCAAAGAATTTCTTTTCAATAGTCATATTCTATCCTAAAAATTTTATGCTAACTGGAACGTACCTGCAACTAATTTTTCGGTTAATAAAGGAATTTTTTTGATAAATCTATTAGCTTTCTGTTCAATCTTATAAACAATTTCATTCGGTATCCCCACTGGCACAACTATTACTTTTACCCAAGGATCTATCAAATCTCGGCCGCTTTGGCTTGCTAAAAAAACTTGATTCCTAATATGAAACTCTCTATATATATGTCTTCTGACAAAATCTGGGCGGCCAGATAGTACAGCTTTCCGATATGATAAACAGGATTCTTTCCACAAAACCCTTCCATGCTATAGGGATTTAAAGGCGAAATGAGTTTAGTGATTCTATTTCCCCTTCCAACCAAACCTTCGTCCCCACTTTCTAAAGAAGAACCTGTAGCTGTTAAATATATTTCATAAACTTTATAATCGTCTCGTGTGTTTATTGCAAGATTAGATAAATTGATACCCTCCCTTAAAGATAATGCTTTCACCATATTGAAACACTCCTCAACGTTTCTCTTGTAATCCTCTATTGAATGAACATAATCGGCAATTTGGGGTATACAAAGAGTTATCTGTATTTCAGTTTCAATTTTTACTGCCATTATTTTTATATCCGTACCCATCCACGGGAATTGTTTTTTAATTTTTTGACTATTCAGATATTTTTCAAGATTTAACACAAACTTTTCTAAACTTGAAAGGGGGGCATAGCCGACTCCTAAAGAAGTATCATTAGAAAACAATCTCTTTAATTCGGGTAAATCTTCTAAACTCCGTGGTTCAAACCAAAACCTTCTTGAAGCTTTTTTTACTAATGCCCCAGAATGTGTTTTTCCTGGACTGCTTTGATTACTTAACTCAAGAATGAATCTCAAGTCCTTATCAATATCTACTCCATATAAACAATTACACTTCCTAAAAAAGTCTTTACTCCATTCAATCAACAATCTATCAACAGAAATAGATTCTTGGCCAAATTTAGTTGAGGCTCTACCATTCAATATTACTCTAATTGGACTCGTTAAATAACCTTTTCCAAAAGTAACAAAAGATGACCCGCCAAGAAGTGCAATTTTATCGAAATTATGATGTAAAATAGCTCCATACTTTTTCCGTGTATAATTTGAATATTTAGCAGATAAAAACTCTGCTAAATTATCTGCCAGAGTATCCGGATGACCCATCCCCTTTTTTTCGATTATTTCAAAAGGTCTTTCTGTTAAATAGTCGGTTTGAATGACCAATGTTTTTATAAGATTTCTCTCTTGATAAACCTTTCTTTTATCAATTTATGAAAATCAAATTTTCCGTCCTCATTTTTGCAATGCCAATAACCGGATATTATTCTATTAGCTAAACATCCATAAAAATACTTTCTAAAAGTGTCTTTCTGATTTTTATGTATTCTATCATAAATTAAATGTATATAAGTATCAGCAATTTCGGGAGATTCAGCTCCGGTAAATACTCGGTGATAAAAATAAGCAATATCGTAACCTAAAGGTAATCGAGAACTACCGTGTTCTCCATCTATAAGAACAAAATTTCTCCCATTCTTAATCATATGCCAAGGAACAAAATCTCCGTGATTCACACAAGTTTTAAGTTCATTGAAATAATTTTTTTCAAATTCCAAAAGATCTCCCAATTTACACTCTGGTAAATCTGATACCAATTTTAAGTCCATATTGTAAAACTCCCTAAACATACTGGTTTTATGAAAAAACTCTAATTGGTCTCTTAAAAAATTTATTTTAGGTAAACTTAGGAGAAAAATATTTGTATCTACTATGTTTGGAATATATTTTTTGAGACTAAATAATCGAGCTGGATTTTTTAAGGCTAAAAAGTTATTTTTATAAAAATCACATATATAAAAGGTATTGCCCATTATTTCTCCAAAGTCATAAACTCTAGGAACAATGAAAGACTTGAAACTTTTAGTTTCTAGAATAGTGACAATTGCTAAATTCCAATTGATTTCGTTGCGTATTCTCTCAGAAATATCCCTAGTTGTCGCTAATTTCAAAAAATAAGTTTGGCTATTTTTCTCTATCTTAGCATGAACATTTCTAAATATCTGATCAATTTCTATAACTTTATAACCTAAATTCTCTATTTGCTCCTTAACCCCAACTAAATTCAACTGTTTCGGGGTTCTGTAATTTTTTCCATCGCCCAAAACAAACTTATTGTTATCCAGCTTATCTTTAAACATCTATCTAATCATGACTTCAATCCGATTAATTCTAACCTTCCAGGTTAAACACGTTTTAAATAAGGATGGTGAAGGAGTAGTTTCTAAACACTCAATTTTGGAGTTATCAATTTCCAGAAAAGGGAGTTGAAAGTCATGATCGCCATCCCTGGGCCTAAACGATTTGGATACTTCAGAATAGTGACAAAAGGAGTAATAAGCCCCTTTGTTAACATACCTTTCGGTGTAAACAAAAAGGTCTTTTTTGCTCCTAAAGTCTTTTAATTTCATCGCTCCAGGTTTTGATTGTAGCCTTCTACCCCTCCTCCTGTCAAATTCTGGCGAAAAATGCTCTGGGATAACTATAAGAATAAAATACCCATCTGATACAATTTATTTGATGGTCAAGATTAGATATATATATGATTTCACACCCTTAGGGTGTAACAGCTTCACACCTCCGGTATTTAAGAAGTTCTGCTTGATCTTCTAACATGGTTTAAGCTCCAGTAGCCACTTTCCCCTCTTTTCTTACCTGTCTTACCATTTCCGACAATCTAAGTCCCAGTCTAACTTTTTTATCCCCTGACATTTCAGAATATCTTTTCAACAGAATAGGACCAGCTTTTTTCATCTGGCTCCGGCGGTAGGATTCGAACCTACAACCTTATCCTTACAGAAATCCTCTTGTTACCAAAAGGTCTGGACTATCTTATTCCCGCACCATTTCTGGTGTGGGATCGGGTATATAGTCTCTACACATTTATTCGAACAAGTCGAAATTTAGCTCGGGATTGTCCCTCGACTTCGCTCGGGACTATAGTCCTGAGCCCGCCGAAGGATTTCCCCGAATTAGCCCGATTTTTCAATCCGCATTACTGCGAAAAGCTGCAAGTTTTTTACAGGGATCCGCGCTACCGTTGCGCCACGCCGGAATAAATTGTTTCTCTATTCCCTTATTCTTCTTTTTAAGTACTTTCTCCCAAAACCTGTTTTTAAACTTTTTTCTCTTTTAATCGCATCCTCACTCGAAAGGCAGGCCTCGTAATAGATTAATTCTAGTGGTATTCTACTCTTGGTTGCCTCGACTTTACCCTTATTGTGTTGCTCGACTCTCAACTTTAAATCTTCGGACCAACCAATATAGAGCTTCCCGTCCTTTCTACTTATTAGCACATATGTATAGTAAAATCTACTCAAGTTGATCCGCGCTACCTGCCCGCAATGCTTCCAGCATAGCTGATGCAGGCAGGCCGTTGCGCCACGCCGGAATATAAACTGAGTCATTATAACAATTTTTGGTTCAAAAAACCATAAAAATTTAGGTTAAGGGTGTATAATTTGAGAAAAGAATATGAAAGGTTTTCTCGAATTTATCCGTGAGCAGGGAGTTGTTGGTTTGGCAGTCGGTTTTATCCTCGGCGCCGCAGTCTCAAAAGTCGTTGCCGCTCTCGTTACCGATATTATCAACCCAATTTTGAGTATTTTTCTCGGGTTAACAGGAAACCTAAGAGAAGCTTTCTTAAAAGTAGGCCCAATAAAAATCCTTTGGGGAGATTTTATTGCCACTACAATTGACTTCGCGGTAATCGCCTCTGTTGTTTACTTTGGGGTAAAAATTTTAAAACTCGACCGCCTGGATAAGAAAAAATAACATTAAGTTTATGCCGGCCTTGAATTAGAAAAATGATATAGATATAATGGGTCTTACATGGCAATAACTGAACAATTTCCACGACACTTACAAGGAATACCATCCTTCCCCGAAGAAGCTTCTACTCCTATGCAAGGATATGGTGCCGCACAAATAGTAGAAAATGTAGCAGGCGGCATTCTTAAAATTCTTGAAAGTGAAAACCCTTCTGCCTTAAAAGAAGAGGACGTTTTAGGTTTTTTAAAGGAGGGCAGAAGACGAATAGAGAAAGATTTTAATATCAGAGAAGCACAAATTAGCAATGTTAATGTCCTGGGCGCAGCAAGGGTAAAATTGGCAATAGAAGAGATGGGCCAAAGAAGAAACAACTATAATTATAATCCAAAATGGATACCCCTAATAGATGTATATAGAACCACGGTTGACTGGTTGGAAAGAATAACTCAGGGTTCACCAAACAAATCCTAACTCCTGTTTACTCCAAATAGTCCTGAAGCTTCCGCGTCAAACGCGGCTGCCCCAAGTTAAACTTGGCTTGTTTGCTTTATTCGAGGTAGTCCTGAAGTTTTTTCCTGCGGGAAGGGTGTTTAAGTTTTCTTAGTGCTTTGGCTTCAATTTGCCTAATTCTTTCCCGAGTCACACCGAATTTTTGTCCCACTTCTTCAAGAGTCATTGGCCGACCGCCTTCCAAGCCAAAGCGATAAACCAAAACCTTCGCCTCTCTGAGCGAAAGAGTTTCTAAAACTTCCCTAATATTATCTTTCAAAAGCTGCTTGGAAGCAGTGTCATAAGGAGAAGGAGCTGTATCGGCAATAAAATCACCCAAAAGTGAGTCTTCTTCATCTCCAACCGGCGCTTCCAGTGAGGTCGTCCCTTGGGAAATTTTAAAGATTTCTCTTACTTTTGCCGGGGAAATCTCCATTGCCTTGCCAATTTCTTCCGGTGTCGGATCTCGACCCAACTCCTGCATCAATTTTCTCGAAGTACGCATCATTTTATTAATGGTTTCTACCATGTGAACCGGCACGCGGATTGTCCTGGCTTGATCGGCAATCGCCCGGGTGATTGCTTGGCGAATCCACCAAGTAGCATAAGTAGAAAACTTGAATCCTCTCCGCCAATCGTATTTTTCCACTGCCCGAATCAGTCCCTGATTACCTTCTTGAATCAAATCTAACAAAGTTAAACCGCGACCAACATAACGCTTGGCAATCGAAACAACCAAACGCAAGTTTGATTCCGCCAGTTTTTTCTTGGCTGCTAAACTTCCCTTTTCAATGCGTTGCGCCAAACTAACTTCTTCTTCAGCTTTCAAAAGTGGAATTCGGCCGATTTCCCGCAAATACATACGGACAGGGTCAACAACCGAAGGAGTCTCAAGAGTAGTTAAAACTTCAATTTCTCGGGCAAAGCTTTTGGCGAGTTTCTCCCCTTCTTTTATTTCTTCCTCGGTAATATTTTCAAAAATGTCAATTCCTTCCTCGATAACCTTTGCGTAAAAGTTATCCAACCCTTCCAAATAATCTTCGGCGAGAGGAAAGACCTCCAAAACCTCCTCCTGAGTAATGAAACCCTCTTTTTTCCCTTTCTCCAAGAGCCTTTTTATCCCCTTTTCTAAAAGCGGGTTGAGTTTCTTTTTTTCTTTTTCAACCTTGATGGCCTTTTTCATACTTGTATTTTACCTCTTTTGCCTCAGAACTTAAAGGAGCTCCAGTTTCCGCAGTTCTTGTGTCAGGAAGCGAATTTGCTCACGGATTTTTCCTTCTTTATCTTCCGCTTTTTCTCCTTTCAGTTTTCGACAGGCGGCCTGAAGTTCTTCTTTAACCTTAGTTATCTTAAGTTGGGTCCTGATTTCCCTTCTTTCTTTTTCCGCCCATTCTTCGTCCTCAATCTTCTCGCCAAAGTCAATTAAATAAAGTTTATCAAAGGCCTCTTTCAATTCCGCCGGTAGAGTTTTGAAGAAAAATTGACTGGAGAATTTTTTTGCCTGGCTAAGATAAACAGTTAGCGCCTCAATTAACTTAAGGTTAATTGGCGAATAGAAAAGATCCTTTTCTTCTTTGTCGAGTAAGACAATAACTTTTTTGGTTTGGAAAAGCAAGGCGAGATAATATTCCTCTAAAATATCTCTCCTTTGCTTCTGGACAACAGGCTCTGCTGTCGATCCTCTCACTGGAGAGGTCTTGGTCTTTAATTTTTCGATTTGTAAAATAACCGATTCTTCGTTGACCCCTAAGCGATCGGCGAGCTTTTTAACATAAACATCCTTGACAATTTCGTCTTCGATTTTGGCTAAAACAGGAACTACCTCCTGACCAATTTTCTTTTTTTCCTCAGCTGTTCGGCCGTTAAATCTTTTGAATGCAGAGTTAATATAAAAATCGTAAACATTTTCCGCTTTTTCAATTTGTTCCTTTAGATATTCCGGCTCTTTTTGAGCGGCTTCGTCTGGATCCTTATATTTTTCCAAAACAACAACTTTGATATTCAGACCCAAGGAATCGGCAGTCTCAATCCCTCGCCTGGCTGCCATGTCACCGGCGGCATCGGAATCCAAGGACAAAATCAAATTTTCCGTAAACCTTTTTAGGAGCCGGGATTGAAGCTCTGTCAAAGCAGAACCCTTGATCGCCACCACGCTTTTAATGCCTGCTTGATAAGAAGAAATGGCATCCAACTCCCCTTCTACTACTACCGCCCTGCCTTCCTTCTTAATATCTTCTTTGGTAATTTGTAAAGGATATAAAAGTTCGCTTTTGTGATAAACGGGGGTTTCAGGAGTATTAACATATTTGGCTTCTTTAACCTCCGGATCAAGCAGTCTGCCGGCAAAACCGACAATGTTTCCCCGATGATCTGAGAGAGGAAACATAAGCCGATCTCTAAATCTGTCGTAGTATCTTGTATCTTGTATTTTGTATTTTGTATTTGGAATAACCAAACCTGCTTTCTCTAGCTCTTCTGCCTTATACCCCTTTTTCCTTACTAAAAACTTTTGCAGTTCTTCCCACCTCGGCGGCGAATAGCCAATTTTAAATTGTTCCAGAGAGTTTTTAGCAATCCCCCTCTGTAATATATAATTTAAAGCCCTTTTCCCTATCTCGTGGCTCAATAACAAATAATGGAAAAATTCCGAGGCTAAATGATTAATTTCAAAAATTTTTTCTTTTTCCGCTTCTCCTTGAGACGGGCGATAGGTCTGCAGCGTTATCCCTGCTCTTTTGGCCAAAACTCTCAAAGCTTCCCCGAATTCCATTCGCTCCATTTCCATTAAAAAACCGAAGACGTCTCCGCCTAAATTACACCCAAAACAGTGCCAAATTTGCCTTTCTGGAGAGACCATAAAAGAAGGAGTTTTTTCATTATGGAACGGACAATTGGCCTTAAAATTCCGGCCCGCTTTTTTTAGGGGCAAAAATTCAGAGACGAATTGCACTAAATCAATTTTTGAGCGAATTTCTTCTATTTGGTCCATAAATCTTTAAAGGTTTTTTAGTAACCACTCTTTAGCAAATTCAGGTAAAATATTCAATCTTTTAGCCTTTTTAATTTCTACCCACATTGGTTCGTAAAAATCCTCACTTGAATTTTTTTCTTTTTCTTCCCCGTTAAGCTTTGGTTCTTCTCCGGAAACCCAATCGCACAAGTAATAAA
>Ga0210019_1003931_pt1 | contig 13268 bp, 17 predicted proteins | sample CryGeyCG2114_020_2_FD_183969 | JGI IMG/M metagenome (GOLD analysis project Ga0210019, IMG submission 183969) | Groundwater microbial communities from aquifer - Crystal Geyser CG11_big_fil_rev_8/21/14_0.20 (SPAdes) (version 2) | ecosystem: Environmental > Aquatic > Deep subsurface > Groundwater ...
AGAGTTGATTGAATACGTTTACCAACAGATACATTATTACAACAATAAACGTATACATTCAGCTCTTCGGGTTCCACCCGTCGTATTTAGACAGAGACAAGGTGTCTAAATTTTGGGGTACTTGACATGTTGTACATCGTTCCGGCCGATGTACAAGGTGCACGCTTGATGAAATGTGCTCCAGGTACGAAAGCAGTTGTTGTTGTGACTGATGAAGAGAATGCGGTGAGTATTGTTGATTGTTGTTACCGAGAAGCTGAAATTACAGTTGTAATGCCCGACGATGATTCTTTTGAGATTGCAGGATACGTGAAATCGCCTGGTGACGATCACGCCTATCCTGTGAGGAAGTCTGTACGAGGAAGTTGGCTGATCCAAGAGGTTGGCCAAACGGTTAAAGTCGTTTTTGATCTTGAGGGGGTGAGTATTGAGAGTGTCTTCTTGAGGGTCCATCCAGAGAAAGGGAAAATTGACTCTTAACCAAACACAATAGAAAATAGAAAACCCGGAGACATGTGTCTTCGGGTTTTTCTTTATTTTGGAAAGTAGGTTTTCCCTTTGATAGTGTCAGGAAGGAGTGATGTGTTTTCGGGGTATTTTTCATAACCATCACCGTATCCCAGTTCCTCCATAAGATTTGTTGGAGCATTGCGAAGGTTCATAGGAATGGGGAGATTTCCATGCTGGGTCACATCTTGTCTTGCTTTTGCGAGGGCATCGTTAGCTGAGCGGTCTTTGGGGCACTGTGCTAAATATGCAACTCCGTGGGCTAAATTTATGCTACATTCTGGGTACCCAACTGTTTCACAGGCTCTAAAAACGGCATTTGCTACAACCAGGGCGGTTGGGTTGGAAAGCCCAATATCTTCGCTTGCAAAAATAACCATACGTCTAGCAATAAATTTAGGGTCTTCTCCAGCCTCAACCATACGTGCAAGGTAGTATATTGCTGCATTTTCATCACTTGCCCGCATTGATTTGATGAATGCAGAGATAGTATTGTAGTGTTCTTCGCCTGTTTGGTCGTAGCGCAAATGTTCCGTTTGGACAGCTTTTTCGATTATTTCGGAAGTGATATCAAGAGAAGAATCGTTAGGTGATTTGATTTTTCCAAGTTCCATGCTGAGTTCAAGAATGTTAAGGGCTGAACGTGCATCTCCATTTGCAATGTGAGATAGCATTTTTTTATTTTCATCTGAAATTACAAGAATTGGTTCTGTTTCAGAGATCTTTTCAATGGCCTTATCTATTATGTGTGAAATGTGTTCCGTAGAAAGTTCTTTTAGCACAAACACTCGAGAGCGGGACAAGAGGGGTGATATAACTTCAAAACTTGGGTTTTCAGTTGTTGCTCCTATTAATGTAATAGTTCCATTTTCAACGAGAGGTAACAGTCTATCTTGTTGAGATTTATTAAACCTGTGAATTTCGTCAATAAATAAGATTGTCCGTGATGCAGGTGTGTTGGTATTTTCGCTGGTAAATAAGGTTGCAACTTGATGTACACGTGCTTTTGCCTCATCGGCAACTTGTTTAATATCTTTTACTCCACAATCTGTTGCAGAAAGCTGTACGAAGTGAGATTTTGTTTCATTGGCAATAATGCGTGCAAGAGTGGTTTTTCCTATTCCGGGAGGTCCCCATAAAATCATTGAGGGGATAGAATCTTTCTCAATGAGCTGACGTAAAACCATATCTTTCCCAACCAAATGATCTTGTCCCACTATGTCATCTAAGTTTTGCGGCCGCATACGGTCAGCAAGTGGTTTTGTGTCCATCAATGAATTGTACCGCTTTACAGTTTGTTTTGGTAAGCAGACAAAGGTCTATTGTTTTTCAAAAATAAAAACCCGCCACACAGAATCGTGCGACGGGTTTTTTGTTGGTACATCAGGGTTTACTTATAGCGACAACTCAAGTGGAATATGAAACGGTTATTCGCCATGTGCTTTGTTGCCAGAAACTGCCGGGGAGTAAAGGTAGTGGTGACATTTGAAAGTCTTTTTCGCTTGTTGCATTGCAAAGAGCAATGGCTTCTGTCACAACGAGAAGTCCTTTCAATCCTCTGGCAAAGAGAATTAGTGGTTCGGGGTTTTGGGAAAAATGCCCGATCAGTTTCCCAGAAAGATCGGTAGGTTTTGATTTACTAGTTACCCAAGGGATCATGTTATTAAACTCCTTGTGTTAATTCAAAATCACTACGTAAGAAACAGACCATATCCTAAATTTTTAATGGTTCAGATGTGCATATAGTATTAATTATTGTTTTAATCAGACAAGAGTCTTAATTTTCTTGTGGGATATTGCGATCATACAGATAAAAGCGAAGGGCGGTTCGTTCATTTCCATTAATGTCGACTTCAACGAAACCGGCCCACATACCAAGGTCAATATTGTCTTGTTTCAAATATTCTTGCGCAATGGCAATAGCCTTGACAGTCTGATTGACTGTGCTTGCACCGATTGCTTGTGCCTCTGCACAGCCTTCTTTTCTCATTACTCCTGCAATAGCCCCTGCCACAGAGTTCGATCGAGATGTTGCACTTACTTTGATTATCTCAGCCATGACGTTCTCCTTATTTTATGAATGTTCAACGGAAGTTAACCACACTATATTGTGCGCTTTGATTATAACCTACCAAACAAAACGATTAGTTGTTTATAGATTGAGAAAGGAGGGTAGCCATTTCAACAAACTCTTCGTCTGAAGAAATTTTTTCATGGTGAGTGGAAAGATCGTCAGGTGAATTAAGTGGAAATACCTTCACGTGGGTGTGGTTGACCCCAAATCCTTCAATTATCACGCCAACTCGTGAAGGAGACAGTGCCTTTTCAACAGTAAGCATAATTTTTTTAGTTGTTGTCATAAGGTGCATGTACATTTCATCATTAAGGTGGTGTGCATAATCAACATGAGTTTTGGGTACGATAAGTGTATGTCCTTCACGAATTGGCTCATTATCAAGGAAGGCAAGCGTGTGTTCATCTTCATACACTATGTGTGCTGGAATTTCACCGGCAACGATTTTGCAGAAAATGCAATTAGGATCCATGGAAAAAAGTGTAACACAGAGAAGAATGTTTGGTGGCGATTCTTCTCTGCGTTGTTTTGTCGCATACGATGATAATTGATCAACGCTACTGTGAGGGTTGGATACACGGACCATTTCTGTCAAATCGATACATTTTGCCCGAACTAAGATCTGTAATTGTTACCGTTTTCATTCGGCCATCTGGAGTACTGATTTCTACATGAGTTTCTTGGTACGGGAGTTCACCACACCATTTGCCAACTGCAAAATACTCCCAGTTCAAGACATTGCCGGTCTTACTATCAGTCCAGCCCTTTTTGTTGCCAGGTTCAAGACCATCTTCATCTGGGGTGAGTTCGAATCGATAGTAGTTATACTGCTCACCACAGCCTACGCATTGGCTTCCAGCCCAACTTATGTCTTGGATCAGACCAGTTACGGTAAATGGTCCGGGCTTTTCTACCGGATTTGTCATCCAGACTACTATATTGGTCGTGTTGATGAGGTACAAGAGAACTAAAAGAACAGCGATAATAATAAGCATACCTACATTTGGTCGTGCCATGATGTTGTTACCTTTCTGTATTACTAGTTTGGAAATGTACGAAGAAAACTACGGAATTTACATTATATCTTATTCATATCGAAGAGCTTCGATAGGGTCTTTACTTGCTGCTCGCATTGCTGGCCAGAGTCCAAAAATTACGCCAATTAAGGTTGAAAGGCCAAGGGCAAGAATCATAATACCAGGTGTAATCGAAGGTGTGAGTGGTGTTTGGCTTGCTACAACAGCGCCAATTGCAAACGATAGCAAAAGACCAAGGAGTCCGCCAATCATTGTGATTAGTACAGCCTCTGTTAAAAACTGAAACATAATATCTCGTTTGGTAGCACCAACAGCTTTTCGAATCCCGATTTCTCGTGTTCTTTCGGTTACCGTTACAAGCATGATGTTCATAATGCCAATTCCGCCAACAAGAAGTGAAATTGCAGCGATTGCTGTAACCATAGTTGTTGCCAATGTTACAAAATCATCAAAAAGTCCAAGCAAGTCGTCTTGGGTAAGTATGGTGAAATCTTCTTCCCCACCATGGTTGTCAATAAGAAGGGCCTTCATTTTGTCTTTGGTTTCATCGACGTTAGCAGTGTCAGTGGCTTTAACAATAGTTCGTGAGATTGAAAGTTCGCCACCATTAAGTTTGGTTGCTTGCGAGAATGGGATGAGTACAATATTACTGTACTCTGATCCTAAAAGGTCTGAAAGTTTTGGTTCATCGCTAAGCCCAATAATAGTAAATTCAGTGTCTTGGATAAAAATCTTTTCACCAAGAGGGTCTTTATCTCCAAATAGTGCCGATGCGGTTTTAGGACCAACAACAGCTACTGCATCTTTTTCGTTTTTGTCAAACATTTTGCCGTCTTTAAGGACTAATACTTCAAAAGTTTGGAGAAAGTTCCCTGTGACACCCATTATAATAGGGGAGGACTGTAAGTCCGCATATGTAACTTTTCCAGGAACAAGAGAGACTGGGGCGACTTGTTCAATTCCATCAAGTGCCTCTAAATCAGAAATATCATCAAGGGATATAATATCTGTTGCAACAAAGTTAGCTGGATTCATTGTTCCGGCTGATGCCCCCCCCTCAAGGTCAATATTTCCATTCGCAATAGTAACTACATTTGTCCCAAACCCTTCAATAAGTCCTGAAACTTCAACCTTTAATCCTTCCCCGAGTGATACCAGGGTAGTAACTGCAGTAACACCAATAATAACGCCAGAAAGATTTAGGATTGCACGTATTTTGCTGTTCCAGAATGATAAGAGGGCGGCCTTAATGTAGTTATTCATCTATTCTCCCATCTCTTATGTTAACTATTCTTTGTGTTGATTTTGCAATATGGTCGTCGTGGGTTACGATTACTATGGTTTTGCCTTCTTTTTTTAAATCAGTAAAAATATCAAAAACTTCAGCTCCACTTTTTGAATCAAGGTTTCCGGTTGGTTCATCGGCAAGAATTAGTTCTGGATTGTTTATGAGTGCTCTAGCAATTGCTACGCGTTGTTTTTCACCACCAGAGAGCTCATTTGGTTTGTGGTTAAGTCTATGGTTAAGTCCAACAGATGTTAATAGTTTCTCTGCCCTGGTTCTGTTAGCAGAAGTATTTTTCTTTGAGGGACTATACCCAGCGGGAACCAAGACATTCTCAAGGGCTGAGAGACGAGGTAGGAGATTAAAAGATTGAAATACAAAGCCTATTTTACTGGATCTAAGGTGTGCAAGCTTTGTATCTGACATATCCAAGGAAATTACTTCGTTTCCTAAAGTAACAGTACCAGCCGTTGGCCTATCGAGAAGACCAATAATATTCATAAGGGTAGATTTTCCAGAACCCGAGGGACCCTTAAGAGCAACCATCTCACCCTGCTTTATAAAAAGATTAATCTCGTGAAGGACAGGTACATTAATCTTTCCAATAAAAACCTTTTCTACATTTTCAAGGCTGATCATATTCATCATAAATAATCATACCACGTTTAGTGGTGTAAATATTGCTTGAAAGACGTTGGCCTATCTGGACGTGCTATGGGTTTTCATAGTGGCATATTATTGGGGTTTAATCTGCGTATAGCTAAAAACTATCGGTGTGTTGTGGCGAGTATAGTTCTATCTAAATATTGTAGTTATATCTGCTCATGAAGATCAAATTCTCTTTGAAATAAGGGTTTCTGTTTGTTTTGTAAGTTTGGAATTGTACACACAAGTTGTACGTACCCTATTTTCCTAGATATAAATTCTTGTTCCACCATAGCTTATAATTTTCGGGAAATAATTCACGGAGGATGGTGAATAGTATTATCTAGTGGTTATCGTTTCTGCGTAAAGATCAGAAACATTTTTCCAATTAATGATCTGTAATATTGCTTTAATATAATCTGGTCGACGGTTTTGGTAATGTAGATAATACGCATGTTCCCACACGTCTATGCCCAGAATGGGAGTGTGACCAATTGTAAGTGGGGAATCCTGGTTTGGGGTGGTTGTGATTTCAAGTGAACCTTTCTGATTTATCACAATCCACGCCCACCCACTGCCGAAATGTTTTGTAGCGGTTTCAATAAGTAATTCTTGCATTGCCTCGAATGATCCGAATGACTCAGTCATTGTCTCGATAAGATCATCAGAAGCGGGTGTCTTAATAGGTGACAGTATGTTCCAGAAAAGGCTGTGGTTAGCGTGACCGCCCCCATTATTATCTATATCTTTTTGTATGTTCGCTGGTAGTTTTTCCAGATTGCTGAGAAGTTCACCTAATGTCTTAGTGTGAAGTTTTGTATGAGACTCAAGGGCGGCATTAAGTTTTGTTACGTACCCTGCATGGTGTTTGTCATGGTGAATTTCCATTGTTTGTGCATCGATGTAGGGCTCTAATGCATCAACATCAAAAGTAAGTTGGGGAGTTGTAAATGGATATGTCTGGTCAAATACATTCATCATGTGGCTACTGTATCAGTAATATAGAAGTGGTGTCAACGAAGCGTTTCGTATTGAAAGATAATGTTTAAAACTTAATCTGAAATTACTTCTAGTATTGTTCCTATGGCAACTAATAAAATTCCCAGAATTCCGAGAAACTGTTCACGTTTCATAGTAACAAACACTTTTTGATCGATTTTATGTTCTTCTTTAACGCGGTGATGCACCTGTAGGGTCATATATGCAATTAGAATGGTGCCAATTGAATCTAAGAGTATTCCAGTAATTCTATACATCTTATATATATGAGTAGCATGAATAGACAAAGGGTGCAATAGGTGTGTTGGTCCTAAATCTCTAAGGGTTGTAAGTAGTAGCCGCTCCTTGCACATGCCACGTTGAATGTGTGTGGTTTAGCCCTCGCCTTGGTATAACTTTGGTGGTGGAGCTGAGGGGATTTGAACCCCTGACCTCTTGCATGCCATGCAAGCACTCTAGCCAACTGAGCTACAGCCCCACGTATTTATGTTCCACCCCAAGGTGTTGTTATTACTAACCTTTTAGGGGTATGGTGGTGACTACTAAAGACACGGAATTTGTATCTTTTTGGAGCCACAACCCTTTTCTGTTAGTTATTATAGGAGGTCTTGATGATATAGGCAAACAAATATTCTCACGTGAATAACTTGTATTATTGCCTTTATTTACGTACAATCTCTTCCATGCACGATCATGTCTACAATCCAAAAGAGATAGAACCTCGGTGGAGAAAGTTTTGGGAGAGTGCAGGCCTATATCAGTCAGATGCGGTCTCTGATAAAGAGAAGGAATATATTTTGGTTGAATTTCCATACCCTTCAGGTGCTGGCCTTCATGTGGGGCACGTTTGGGGTTATACCATGGGAGATGTCATTGCACGTCGGGCACGAATGAACGGAAAAAATGTTTTGTATCCAATGGGGTGGGATGCTTTTGGGTTACCCACAGAAAATTATGCAATCAAGACAGGAATTCATCCGGCAATTGCAACGGCACAAAATATTGAGACGTTTAAGGACCAGATGGAACGTTTAGGGTTTTCTTTTGATTGGACAAAAGAAATTAATACAACAGACCCGTCATATTATAAGTGGACTCAATGGATTTTTCTTAAACTATTTGAGAAGGGCTTAGCTTACAAACAAGAAATGCCAATTAATTGGTGTCCAAGCTGTAAAACAGGTTTGGCTAATGAAGAGGTTACGAGTGAAAATACCCATGAACGTTGTGGGAATGTTGTTGAGAGAAGGATGATTTTGCAGTGGTTGTTAAAGATAACTGAATATGCAGATCGGCTAATTGATGACCTTTCTACTGTAGATTACACCAACGATATTGTTAGTCAGCAGGTGAATTGGATTGGGCGTTCTGAAGGTTCTTATATAAAGTTTACTGTTTCGACTGATAACGATAAGTATATTGAAGTTTTTACAACACGGGCTGATACCCTTCCAGGTGTTACATTTGTTGTTCTTTCGCCGGAGCATCCATTAGTGGCGGATATTACAACAAAGGAGAATCAGGAAGAAGTTGAAAAATATTGTGAGTCTGCCTTTTTAAAGTCGGAGCTTGAGAGATCGCAGTTACAAAAAGAAAAAACAGGGGTATTTACAGGAGGTTATGTTATTAACCCATTAAATGGAGAAAAGGTTCCTGTTTGGGTAGCTGACTATGTACTTTTTCACTATGGTACGGGCGCTGTTATGGGTGTTCCAGCTCACGATGAGCGGGATATGGCTTTTGCTACGTTATATGACTTGCCGGTTGTTGAGGTTCCTGATGTGGGTGAAGATGCAAGTAAGCATATAATCGGACTGTTATCAGTTAATGGTATGGCAAGAGAAGGTGTCGAGTATAAGCTAAGGGACTGGATTTTTTCCAGGCAGCATTATTGGGGTGAACCAATTCCAATAATTAATTGCAAAAAGTGTGGTCTAGTTCCAGTTCCTGAAGATCAACTTCCGGTTACATTACCTAATATTACCGATTTTGAACCTACTATTGATGGAAGGTCACCGTTAGCTAAGGTTACCGACTGGGTCAATGTAACATGTCCTGCCTGCGGCGGTCCTGCTGAACGAGAAACAGATACAATGCCAAACTGGGCAGGCTCTTCATGGTATTTTTTGAGATATGTTGACCCACATAATACCGATGAATTTGCCTCCCAAAAAAAATTGGATTATATGACCCCCGTTGATCTTTATATTGGTGGGGCAGAGCATACTACTCTTCATGTGCTCTATTCGCGATTTTGGCACAAGGTTTTATTTGACCTAGGGTATGTTTCTACTGCAGAGCCATATTCAAAAAGGCGAAATAGGGGACTAATCCTAGCGCCGGATGGTAATAAGATGAGTAAAAGTCTTGGGAATGTAATTAATCCTAATGATGAGGTCGATGCTGTTGGAGCAGATACTTTAAGAATGTATGAGCTATTTATGGGCCCATATAATGAAACATTTCCATGGAACCCCTCAGCTGAGAAAGGGATCTATCGGTTTATCGAGAGGGTTTATGCACTTACGTACATAATTGTTGAGAAGAACTCAAATATTACTTCTCTAGAGATTGACCAAAAGATTCATAAAACAATTGAAAAAGTTAGTGCAGATCTAGATTCAATGAAGTTTAATACAGCTATTGCAGCGCTTATGGAGTGTGTGAATGTAATTGAAAGAAATCCTCGGGACATATCTATTAGTAACTGGGGTAGTTTTATTAAGCTTCTCGCACCATTCGCACCATTTGCGGCTGAAGAGATGTGGAGTGTTTTGTGTGGAAAATTAGAACCGTATGAGTCTATACACGCACAAAGTTGGCCAGAGCTTGATAGAAATAAGCTTATTGAGGATACTATTACAATTCCTATTCAAGTAAATGGTAAGTTACGAGATACCATTAATGTTTCTTCTGGGGACATTACCGAAGAAACAGTTGTTGGTTTGGCCAAGGCATCGACTAAGATTATGGGGTGGATAGGGGGCAGTCAGATTACTAAAACGGTATATGTTCCAGGGAAGATGGTAAACTTTGTTATTCAACAAGAGGGCTGATTGAGATGGGACTTGACTAAGATATAAGGTGGAATATAATACACCTTGTGGAAGGCTTCGATACTTCTAATAATCCGGCAGACACATTGTCTAGAGCTTTTTTGTCTCGATATAAGTATGAACTATTCGCAAGCCTAGCGTTTATTTCTCTTATTGGAGGGATTGTTTTTGGAATGCAAGTTTTAGGAAAATCGAGAGATACTGACGCGATTATTGTAAAAAGTAATTCCGACCAGAACGTTATGATTGATATTGGTGGTGCTATATTGCACCCTGGAGTGTATGAACTTAGTCTTGGGAGTCGCATTCAGGATGCTATCGAATATGCAGGTGGGTTTTCTGGTGACGTAGACAAAGACTGGGTCTCAACAATTCTAAATAGAGCAGAAGTTCTTGTTGACGGACAGAAAATTGTTATTCCCTTGTTACGTGAAGAGAAACAAATTGATAAAAGTAGTGGGATTGATTTAAAGATAAACATAAACAAAGCTACACAAAGTGAATTAACATCGCTTCCTGGGATTGGAAACGCATATGCATTAAGGATTATTGAACATCGTCCCTACAGTTCAGTAGATGACTTGTTATTGGTACCAGGTATTGGCCCATCTCTTTTAAGTTCTATTCGTGATTTAGTTGGAGTGTACTGATGCTAAGGTTTTTAGATAGAAAGTTTTTTTTAGTATCATTTTTTCTAGTTGTGGTACTAATGTTTCTAGTTGGTTGTGTAAGAGGAAATTATATTATGAAGGATAATGAGTGGGGGGAAGTACCTATACGAGGAGTAGTCTCAAAACCTTCATATGAAAATGGGTTGTATCAGATACTGACCGTTAGTGTTAAAACCGTAAAGCAAGAGGTGAAAATTATTGTTAATAGGTATCCTCAGTACGAATACGGGGATATTATTGATATTTGGCAAGTTCCCGATAAGGATATGTTTCTATTCTCACCAAAGTTACAGTTGGTTTCACATGGTGGGGGGAATGTTTTTTACACGTATATTTATAAGATTCGGGAAAGACTAATCATAAATATCTCCACATTATATCCAGAACCGTACAGCAGGTTAATTTTGGGGATTGCTTTTGGGGTTAGGATGGATCTTGGTGATGAGCTTGAGGAGCAATTTTCTAGCGCTGGGGTAACACATATTATGGTTGCTTCTGGCTACAATGTTACAGTCATAGTTACGGCAATTTGGGGAGTGTTGTCGGCTATTGGTGTAAGCAAAAATGTGTCTCGTTGGATTAGCGTGGGTATTATTCTTGTATTTACCGTATTGGCGGGATTGGACCCCCCTGTTATTAGAGCAGCCGTAATGGTACTGTTTTTAGTTGCGGCAGAGGGTTTTGGCAGACAATACCACCCGTTGCTTATTCTTTGTTACGTTGGTATCGGTATGCTCGTTGTAAATCCATTATTGGTTAAGTCATTATCATTTTACTTATCGGTAGGTGCTACTGGTGCAATTTTTGTTGTTAGGCCAGGGATTGTTAAATATTTTGACCTATGGCCATCAGTTATAAGAGATGATCTTATAACAACGGTGTCGGTATCATTTATTACGGTGCCATTATTGTGGGTATGGTTATTAAAGATTCAATTGACTGGTTTACTTACCAACTTATTAATTTTGTGGACGGTACCCTACATAACATTTGGAGCTGTGTTTTCACTGATTGTTCAATCAGTTAATATGCCGTTGGCAAGATTTATTGCAGTAGGAGTCACAATCCTACTTAAGTATATGTTGGTTATGGTGGAGGTGGTTATTAAGTGAAAGAAGTTAGGTACCGAAGTATTCTCATGGTGCTAGTAATAATAGTAACTGTCGTTTGGTATGTCGTCTCTGTAAATATTCCACACAATAGAATTGTATTCATTAATGTTGGTCAAGGGGACGCAGCCTTTATTGAAACAGTTGATGGTTTTCAGATACTAATTGACACCGGTTTCGATTCCCGAGCTGTAAGTGCTTTGGGATCAATTTTGCCACCATGGGATAAAAGTATTGATCTTGTTATTCTTACTCACCTACACGCAGACCACGTGGGAGGGTTGCGTGATATTTCAAACGGATACAAGATCACAAAAGTGTTGGTTAATGTTCAGAACTATGATTCTTCGATAGTGGCTGAACTCAAAGAAGTTCTTTCTAGGGATTCTATTGGTAGTGTTGAGGAGTTTGTGGCGGGGGAGTCAATCATAATACCATCAGGTGTAACTCTTAATGCAATATGGCCAAAATCATCATATATTACGTCAAGAGAAGTCTCTACAGATGATATCAATGATACAAGTATTGTAGTTGTGCTAGATATGTTTGGAGTAAAAACTTTGTTTTCGGGCGATCTCGAGTTGGGTCGGGAAGAGTTTGCACATTTACTCAATATCATTGGTGATATTGATATACTTAAGGTGCCACATCACGGTAGTGCATTCTCTGTGTCGAATAGATCACTAGATTGGTTACAGCCGGAGGTTGCAATTGTTTCAGTTGGTGAAAATTCATATGGGCATCCACATTCTGATGCGCTAGGTTTGATGCAAAGGTATGGTGTAAATGTCTATAGAACTGATGTATATGGAAATGTAACTATAGATGTGAAGGAAAGTGACTCAAGCTATAGGACAGTAAAACAATATGACTAAGTATAGTAAAAATAGATCAAAACGAATCATCGCAACAGTTGTTATTGTAACATTGTTGGCGGTAGGTTTTGTAGTAAGAGATGAGATATACCATTTGGGAAGTGAGAAGATTACTGCAATACAAAATGCAGACATTACATTCAATTTTGATGATCTAAAGGCATATATTTGGAAAACCACTGAACCAGATGGTGATCAATCAGAAGTTATCTTAAAGATTGGCCTTGTGTCGGATAGTCATGGCTATAATGAGAATATCAAAAAATCCCTTGCTGAGATGAAGGGAAATGATGTTGATAGAGTTATTCACCTAGGTGATTTCACTGCAGGCGGAGAGGAAGAGTCTTTTGCAGGTGCTTATGAGTATCTTGAGGCATCAGATTTACCATATACTGTAATACCTGGAGACCATGATTTTAATTGGATTCCGGAACATTCTCGAATAAATTATGAACATTATTTTGGCGAGTCGTATAGTCAGTTGATTGATTTGGGGGCAATTAAGCTTATTTTATTCGATAATTCTGTAGAGAATGGTAAGAATGGTATTGGTTGGCTTGAAGATACATTACATAGCCAAAGCTTTGAATCTATAATAATCTTTTTCTCAGCAAAACCGCTGTATAATCCATATTTTTCTAGTAAGAACGACCCTCTTGGGTCAGAGATCATTGATTTATTGGTTAAATATGGAGTTAAATACGCTGTGGCTGGTGACACCCATGTTTTTGCTGAGTATGAAGATCAATCTTATGAGTTTAATCTAATAACAGTTGGTGCTGTTGGAGCATATAAGTCGCCATTGCCCCAGTGGGTATTGATGGATGTTTATAATAACGGAAACGTAGTTTTCACCCCACATCCTTTGGTAGATTTCTAGGAGTGTCAAACCGATGTAGAAATGTCCTCTTCTTAACGATGTAGAAATGTCCTCTTTTGCGCGTCTGATAATACATACCTTTGTAAAAGGTTAGTGTTTTTAACTTCCTATATCCTAAAATGTCTCCACG
>Ga0210019_1003932_pt1 | contig 13268 bp, 11 predicted proteins | sample CryGeyCG2114_020_2_FD_183969 | JGI IMG/M metagenome (GOLD analysis project Ga0210019, IMG submission 183969) | Groundwater microbial communities from aquifer - Crystal Geyser CG11_big_fil_rev_8/21/14_0.20 (SPAdes) (version 2) | ecosystem: Environmental > Aquatic > Deep subsurface > Groundwater ...
TAGTGTATTAAAAGAACGACTGGGACTTATCAGTAGTTTACCAAGAAGTGAGAATGGCTATTTAGCTCATTACAGTAGAGTATTATTCGGTTATTTATTCCAACCATTAATTTCGTAATTCGGGTTACTTACTACTTTCTTAATCGCTGTTTCTTTTAACTCAGGGATGACATTGAGTGCCCAACGAACGTGTTTACATGTTGGATAGTTTTCGCAGCCATAAAATCGCTTTCCCGTCTTGCTGTAACGAACCACCAGCCGCCCTTTACAATCAGGACAAAAATAGTCTTTCACATATCGTAAGTGTGGTTTTATGTATTTGCACTTTGGATACCCAACGCATGCATAAAATTTTCCAAATTTTCCAAATCGCGCAATCAAATTTGAGTTGCATTTTGGGCATGTTTCATCAAGCATATCTTCCTTTACATCGATTATTGACGTGTCCTTGGATACTTTAAGAAGTTCTTGTTCAAATGGTTTATAAAATTTGTCCAGTGTCTCCACAATTGTTTGGGTGCCAGCTGCAATATGGTCGAGCGAATCTTCCATCTCTGCGGTAAATGTGAGGTCGAAGAGATCAGGAAATGATACCGAGAGGTACTCTGACATTGAAGAACCAAGAGATGTTGGCTTCAAGAAACGAAAGTCTTTTTCAATATAATGTTTATCAATAATGAGAGAAATGATACTCGAATAGGTTGAAGGTCTTCCAATTCCCTTCTCTTCCATCGTTTTGATAAGCGATCCTTCACTATATCGATATGGTGGTTTTGTTTCCTTTTCTTCAGCATCAAGAGTTTTGAGTTGTATTTCTCCCGAATCGGCGAGTTGTAACGCAGTTGAATTGCTTTTTGCATATCCCGGTGCAAGAACTCGAAAAAATCCATCAAATAATATTTCCTTGTGAACTGTTTCAAATTCATATCCTTTGCTACTTTTGATTTTGATCTTACTTTCTTTGATGGTTGCTTCTTTCATTTGAGTCGCAAGAGCTCGCTGAAAGATCAGTTTATACAGTTTTTTTTCCGGGGTGCCGAGTTTCTTTTTCATTGATGCAATTGTGCGTTCCGCTTTGGTTGGTCTGATTGCTTCGTGGGCTTCTTGGGTATTTTTAGATTTGGTGCGATACCCTCTTGGCTTATCAAGAGCGTAATCCTTTCCATATGCTGAAATGATATAGTCATTTGCTGCAAAGACGTATTTTGAAGAAAGATTAAATGAATCCGTACGATGGTATGTGATCAACCCTTTTTCATACAGTGATTGAGCGACGCGCATTGTGAGCTTTGATGGAAATCTCAGTTTTCGAAATGCATCTTGTTGCAAGAGAGAGGTGGTAAATGGCGGTGGCGGGAAACGATCCACTTCATTTTTTGTGATACTTTCAACGGTGTATGTCTCGTCCTTCAATTCTGCCTGAATTTCTTCCGATTGTTTTTTGTCGATTGACGTTTTGCTGTATTCATATGAGCCATCAAAAAGCTCTATTTTACTCGTTATTTGATATGATTCTCCATTCCGACTGATCAGTTTTGCAGAGATCTCTTCAGCACTTTCAAAATGTCCGGTAATCTCAAAATAAGGATCTTTCGAAAATTTCTCTATTTCCTTTTCCCGTTCTGCAATAAGTCTCAATGCTACCGTCTGAACTCGTCCTGCCGAAAGCCAGTTTTTACCCATCTTTTTCCACAATAACGGAGAAAGTTTGTATCCTACGACACGATCAAGAATTCGTCGCGCTTGCTGTGCTTTCACCAAGTCCGTGCGAAGATTGTCCGGATTGTCCAATGCCTCAAGAAGTGCAGTCGGAGTGATCTCATGAAAGACAATTCGTTCTAATTTTGATTTATTCTTAAGCTCAAAATCTGGCCACTTTTCATCAACAAATCCCAGAATATATGCCACATGGTATGAAATTGATTCTCCTTCTCGGTCCAAATCTGTCGCAAGAATTATTTTATCATGCTCTTTTGCATGCTCCTTAAGCTTATCTACCATTTTCATCTTTCGCTCTATAATCTCATATTCAGGTTGGTAGTTTTTTTCAAAATTAACGGCAATATGCGACGATGGAAGATCACGAAAATGTCCAACAGTCGCAAATACAAAATACTTATCAGACAGATTTTTAATTTTTAAGATTCGATTAAAGGTGCGCGCCTTCGTTGGTGATTCTACAACAATAAGAGCCATAAAATAGTTTCAACTTAAAATTATTCAAATCGTGGTATTCCCGTAGTATAACAAAATTACGAAGATTTCCTTCTGCGAATTTTACTGAGAAGTTTCATATCTACAACAGAGCGTTTCATTGACCGTAATGCTTCATCTCTCTCTTGTTTATCTTTCGTATCAGAGAGAATTTTTTCAGCTCGCTCCATAGCTTCTTTTGTCCGATCTTCATTGATATCATCCTGTCCATATGCACGCGATACTAATATATGTATAGTTTTTCCATCAGTTTCAAGATATCCACCACCAACAGAAAGATATTCCATTTCTTTTTCTTTTTTTATGGTAATGACACCTTCCTTAAGAAGTGAAAGAATAGCAGCATGCTTGGGAAGAATCGTAATCTCTCCCGCAACGGTCGGCACAATCACTGCATTGACATCTTCCTCATAAACAAGTTTCTTTGGTGTAATGACTTTGAGATGTAACATATTACTTCACTTCTTCAATACATCCAACCATGTAAAATGCTCCTTCGGATTTTTCATCATGTTTTCCATCAAGAATTTCCTTGAATCCCTTCACATTCTCTTCAATCGATACATATTTTCCCGGACGTCCGGTAAATGGTTCCGCAACAAACATTGGTTGCGTCAAGAACCGTTGTATTTTGCGAGCACGTCCAACGATGAGCTTATCTTCATCGGAAAGCTCTTCCATTCCCAAAATAGCAATAATATCTTGAAGGTCTTTATATCTTTGAAGCGTATTAATGACACGTTGCGCAACTTCATAATGTTCCTCACCGACTATTTCAGGTGACAATGCACGAGATGTTGAAGTCAGGGGATCGACTGCCGGAAACAACGCCTGTTCTGCAAGTGCACGCTCAAGGGTGATTGTTGCATCCAGATGTGCAAATGTCGCAACCGGTGCCGGATCAGTGTAATCATCAGCAGGTACATATACTGCTTGAAGAGAGGTGATCGATCCTTTTTTCGTTGAGGTGATACGTTCCTGAAGCGCTGCCATCTCAGATGCAAGAGTTGGCTGGTATCCCACCGCGGAAGGGATTCGTCCCAAGAGAGCAGATACTTCAGCTCCCGCTTGTGCAAATCGGAATATATTATCGATAAAAAGAAGTACATCCATATTTTTCTCATCTCGGAAATATTCGGCTTCGGTGACACCAGTGAGTGCGACTCGAAGCCGATTTCCCGGTGGTTCGTTCATTTGACCGAAAACAAGAACGGTACTGCCAAGTACTTTTGTTTCTTTCATCTCATTCCATAAATCATTTCCTTCTCGTGTTCGTTCTCCGACACCGGTAAATACCGATACGCCTTCATGTTGTTTTGCTACGTTGTGAATAAGCTCTTGGATCGTGACGGTCTTTCCGACGCCGGCTCCACCAAAAATTGCTGCTTTTCCACCCTTGGCAAGTGGCGCAATAAGATCAATAACTTTAATTCCCGTTTCAAATACCTCTTCTTTTACCGATTGCTCCTTCAAAGCAGGTGCAGCACGATGAATTGAAAGTTTTTTAGCATTCTTAATCTCAGGTCCTTCGTCGATAATTTGCCCCTCAACATTTAAAATTCTCCCAAGTGTTTCTTTTCCAACCGGCACTTCTATCGCTTTACCCGTATTTGAGACGAGTGCTCCTCGTTTCATGCCATATACATCTTTCAAAGCGACACAGCGTACGAGACCTTCTCCCAATACGGCTTCAACTTCAAGAGTAACGATTCCTAAATTTTTATCATCAATTTTGAGAGCGTCATACACATGAGGCGTGTAACCTTCAGGAAACTGCACATCGATGACTACACCTCTTATAGATATAACTTTTCCTTGTATCATAATCGTATTTAATTACTAAATGGTAATTTTCAATTATTAATTGCTTTCCACACTTTCTTTTGCGGTTATCATATCCAAAAGTTCGTTTGTTATTTTTTCTTGACGTAATCTATTTGCAAGAAGTGTCATTTGATAAATAATCTCAACCGCATTGTCGGTCGCACTTTTCATTGCCATCATGCGCATGGAGTGCTCCACCGCTTCGCTACTTATGATTGCTCCCCGAATGGTGTATTCAAGAAAGCTTTTCAAAAGTTCTTCTAAAATTTCTGCCGCCGAGGGCTCGATGATAAGATCAAACCCTTTCATATTCTGTTTCTGACTTTCTGTTATTTCAGTCCCTTCAAGAATAGACAATGGTAACAGTGTCTTTTTTACCTGATCAGAACGTAACGTCGAAATAAACTGATTGTATGAAATAGAAACTGATGTATATGTTCCCGTACTATATTGTTCAAGTAAAAAATCAAACAGTGCCGATGCCTCATGAAGAAGATTTCCTCCTGAGAAATCCGCAACAATCGTCGTATCCTTCAATCTACTAAAAAACTGTGATCCTTTTGAACCGACTGTCACAATATCAACATTTTTAAAACTTGGATACAATGACAGAATATGGCGAAATAAATTGACATTAAAAGAACCTGCGAGTCCTTTATTTGACGAAACAACTACCAATAATTCACGCTGAGCACCTGATGTGTCTACTTGTAATATTTTTGAAAATGATGAATCAATTTTTTTGGACAACGTTGTAATCATTTCAGTAAGCCCATCTCTGTATGGTCGCCCTTCCACTTCAAGCAGCTGAGCTTTCCGCATCTTAACTGCAGAAACCATCTGCATTGCTTTCGTGATCTTTTTTACATTCTTGATTGACTTAATTTTTTTCCGTACCGTCCTGATATTCATAGATCGTTAATTATTGTATTCCCGAACTTGATTCGGGATCCAATTTTTACATGGATTTTAAAGATGTTGAAACAAGTTCAACTAGACAAAAACACTGATAATCTTATTTTTCAACCGTTGCTTTATCCGGCATATTTTCTTTAACAAACTTCGCAAACTCTTTCTCTGCCTTTTCGGAGATAATTTTTTCTTTATTTATATCTGCAAGAAGACCCTTCGCCCGTGTTCTCAGGTCAGAAAGATACCGATTTTCAAATGCAGTGACTTGATCAAGGGTAAGGTCATCAAGATACCCATGGGATCCCGCCCAGATAATAGCTACTTCTTCTGCCAAATTGTACGGATTACTTTGCTTTTGTTTGAGAATTTGAGTCATTTTTGCGCCACGATTGAGTTGTTTTTTGGTTTGTTCATCAAGATCTGATTCAAACTGTGAAAAAGCACTCAGTTCTCGATACTGTGCAAGATCAAGCTTTAGTTTCCCCGCTACCTGTTTCATTGCCTTAGTTTGGGCTGCTGATCCGACTCGAGATACTGAAAGTCCGACGTTTACTGCAGGACGGACTCCAGAGTTGAATAAATCAGTCTCTAAAAATATTTGCCCATCAGTAATTGAAATAACATTGGTCGGAATATAAGCAGATACATCATTTTCTAATGTTTCAATAATGGGAAGACTGGTAATTGATCCACCACCATATTTTGGACTCATACGACACGACCTTTCAAGAAGTCGAGAATGAAGATAAAAGACATCTCCGGGATACGCCTCGCGCCCTGCTGGACGTCTTAGAATGAGTGATACTTGACGGTATGCCCATGCATGCTTTGAAAGATCATCATATACGATGAGGACATCTTTTCCACGATCCATAAAATATTCAGCAATTGCAGTCGCAGAGTATGGTGCTAGGTATTGTAGTGTTACCGGATCTGAGGCTGATGCATTTACGACTACCGTATAATCCATTGCGCGCTTTTTCTTCAAAAGTTCAATGGTTGTTGCAACTTTCGAGCTTTTCTGACCGATGGCACAATAGACACAAATCATATCCTGTCCCTTTTGATTGATGATCGTATCAATTGCAATAGTTGTTTTTCCCGTACCTCGATCCCCAATAATGAGTTCTCGCTGACCACGACCAATAGGAATAAGTGCATCAACTGCCTTTATACCCGTTTGTACTGGCTGTGAAACAGATTGTCGTTTTACAATTCCCGAAGCCTGTCGTTCTATTTGATAAAATGTTTTTGATTTGATACTTACACCATCATCCAGTGATCGCGAAAGGGGATCGACAACACGACCGAGAAGCTCTCCACTGACCGGTATTGAGAGAGTGATTCCTGTTCCTTTTGCTTTTTGACCTGCGGTTATTCCGAGATAATCTCCGAGAACAATCGCTCCCGCTTCATCTTCCAAAAGGTCAATAATCATAGCCTTTTCTCCATTCTCAAACTCAATCAAGTCACCATACCCAATATTATCAAGCCCTGACAGTGTCACTACACCATCTTTAACCTCTGTAACATATCCAATTTCCCGAGATTCAATGTGAATTCCTTTTCGAGATTTGAGTTCCTGTTCGATTTGTTTGATATATTGATCAAGCTGTTTCATAAAGAGTATGTTCTAATGATAGTAATTCAGAATTCAAAGAAAGATCGATGACACTTGAGTCAAATTGAATGGTAAAGCCAGCAAGAATATCTGATGATTCCTCGACGATAATTTCTGCTTTATTCAGCAACTGAATTCGTTTCTTCAGTGACTCAATTTCATCTGCAGATAATTTGTACGCTGCACGAATGACAACGCGTGGCTTCTGATCGCCGCTCGTTTTTTTCAGCAAATATTGTTTTAACTCCTCTTTCAATACTGGGTCTATTCTCATAATAATTACATAATTTACATAAAAACCAATTCGACGAATCAGTCTTCTACATTTATTTTTGGTAATTTATTCGTAATATTCTTTGTAATTGCTTTTTGTGCATCTATTGAAAGATATTCTTTCAAGGCACCTTCAACAAGCATTACGCTTACCTGAGCGATCTTTTTTCGCATTTCCTTGTACAATTTTTGTTTCTCTTCTTCAATCTGATCATGACCACGAAGAATGATTGCATCTGCTTGCATTTTTGCATCTTCAATGAGCTCATTCTTTACTTTTTCTGCATCTTTCTTCCCCTGGGCAAGTGCAGCATCAAGCGCCATTCTTCGTTCTTTGTTCATCTTTCTATCTTTTTCCTCAAGCACCGACTTACGATCCTCAAGCTCTTCTGCAAGTTTTGCTCGAAGTTCTTCATCTTCCTTTTGTTTTTTCAAAAACTTAAGAAGTGGAGTAGATATAAATCGTCGGAAGATAAAATAGAAAATCGCAAAGCTGACGATTTGTGCAATAATCAGTTTGAGATCTATTCCTAAATTCTCCATAATTCAATTGGTAAAGTAATAATCTTAAACGACAAATTTAATAATAAGCGCAACAACCAAGGCGAAAATCGCGATTGACTCTGCAAATGCTGCGGCAAGAATCATCGTTGTGCGGATTGGAGCCTCAGCTTCTGGATTTCTCCCCAAAGCTTCCATTGCTTTACTTCCGATTAACCCTACGCCCAAACCCGGTCCGATCACTCCTACACCAATTGCAATTGCTGTCGCAAGAAGTCGCATTGTTTCAGTTTCCATATGTTATGTAATAAATAAATAATAATAAATGTAAATACGTGCTGTTAATGATGCGAAACTGCCATATTAATAAATACTGCAGACAACATCACAAATACTAATGCCTGCACCAACCCAACAAATATCTCCATCAGAAACATTGGCGCAACTATAAAAGAAAAGAATACCGGTAATAAAAACGGTACAATCGTCAATAATACCTCACCGGCAAATATATTTCCATATAATCGAAATCCAAAAGAAATAATTCGAGCAAATTCTTGAATAATCTCAAGCGGTCCAAGCATGATCATAATCGGATCACGAAAATCAAAGTATTTTTGCAGATGTTTTTTTGGACCTAAAAATTTAAATCCATAGAGTTGAGTCATGAACACCGAAATGAGCGCAAGAGCTATGGTTGTGTTCAAATCAGCGGTTCCACCTCGAAGAAGTGGTATCAAATGCTTTACTTCTGGTTCGAGCTCTTCAACCATTGACTCAACTTCAACCGCTATTTGATTATCAGAATTATCAACGACTGCAACTTCATTTGACGAGGGGAAAACAACATCTTCCTGTTGTTCCGATTCATGAACTTGTGGCACAATTAAAATCGAGCCTACTCCCGGTATCAAACCAGACCAATTGGACATAAGAATAAAAAAGAAAAAAGATCCAAGGAGTGCATAAAATACGGTAACCTTTTCGCGAAGTATAGATTCAAACATGCCATACATTCCAACAAAAATCGAATGAAGTGCATAGAATCGAAGGCTTCTCTCTTCTTTTTGAAGCTCACTATAGTAATATCGAGCAATAAAGCTAAATATAAATACAACAAGGGTTGTTACGATAAAGGAGTTTGTTATAGGAAATCCGAGAATTTCAAAAACTGTTTCTCCCTTAATACTTATATGCGGACTCATCCTTTTTTATACAGTTTATATAAATTATAGAATATTGATATTGTACCAAATACAATTCCAATTAGAGTAAAGGTACCATTCGTGCCAAATGTATTATCAAGATATATACCTACTGCAACTGCTATAATGATTGGTACGATAAGATACATTCCAAGATTAAAATACTCCGGTGGAATATTAAGATCTTGTTTTGATTTTCTTGGTTGTTTTGTAATAGCTTTCTCAATATCTCCGTCCTCGTTCATCTTGCTATATACGTGACATTTTGGCTGTGCCATTATTATTTCTTTCCAATTATAGTATAGGGGTGCTCAATATAATATGCGTAACAGCTATGCATTTTACTCTTGATCTACCGATCTGGTTCGAACATCTAAATTTACCGCCTTATCGAGCAAGAGGCTAACTTCTCCTTCGCGTTCAGAAACTTTTGCCCGAAATAATAGTACCGAACTTGTTTCACACTCATTTTTTATATGAGCATATGTTTTTGGAAAAACGACCATTTCTACCGTTCCCGTTATATCATTTATCTGCATGAAAGCCATCTCCGCATTTGTTTTTTTTGTTTTAACAATTTTTTTGCTTGAAATTGTTCCTGCAAATACAAACGTCTTACCAATATCATCAGGAGTAAGCTCGCCAATGTGCTTATTAACTTTCTGATTGATAATTGCTGCATGCTTTTCCATTGGATTTCTGGTGATCAAAAATCCAATCACCTCTTTCTCAAATTCAATGAGCTTTTCTTCAGGATATTCTGAAATTTGAGTAAAGGAATCATTCGCATATCCTTTTTGCTCATGTTGTCCAAACAGTCCAAATTGTCCATCAGCTTTTTTATCTTTTGCCTTTGAAATTTCTACTGAAAGTTGTGGATATACCATGAGAAGAGATGCTTTTGTTCCAAACGCATCAAATGCACCTGACTTTATGAGACTTTCTACCGTACGTTTATTCACTTTACGTAAGTCTACTCGATAGAGAAACTCACTAAATGACAAAAATGCACCTTCTTTTTCACGGGACTCAATGATCGAGTCAATCGCCGCAGATCCAACATTTTTGATTGCAGACATACCAAATCTGATTGAACGACCTTCAATTGAAAATTTATAGACTGATTTATTTATATCCGGCGGAAGCACATTAATCTTCATTCGTTTTCCTTCCTCGAGAGCTTGTGCCATCTTGAATTCACGTTGAGGACCCGCAACTCCTTGAAGTTCGGCAGTCATGAGCGCGGTCATAAACTCAACCGGGTAGTTTGCCTTCATGTAGGCAGTCCAATATGCAATAAGAGCATATGATGTCGCATGGGCTTTATTAAAGCCATATGCAGCAAACTTTTCCATAAATCCAAAGATTTGCTCTGCTAGTTTCTTTGTATATCCTTTTTTATACGCACCCTCAATGAAATTCAATTTTCCTTCTTTCATGAGTTTTTTCTTTTTCTTTCCCATTGCCATGCGTAAAAGATCTGCTTCGCTTTTCTTAAACCCTGCAAATTCAACTGCAATATCCATGACTTGCTCCTGATAAACTAAGATTCCATAAGTATCTTCCAATAAAGGGCGAAGATCTTTGTGAAGATAGCGAACCGATCGTGGATTCTTTTTTCCTTTAATAAATGTTGGAATCAGATCCATCGGACCGGGACGATAAAGCGCTACCATGGCAGTAATGTCGCTAAGCTTTGATGGTTGAAGCTCTCGCGCTAGTCGGCGCATACCATTTGATTCAAGTTGAAATACGCCAATAGTTTCTCCTCGACTCATAAGTTCAAACGTTTTTGAATCATCAAGCGGAACTTCGTGTATATCAATATTATCACCGGTAAACTCCTTCACATAACTTAACGCTTCTTCAAGAATTGAGAGGTTCCGTAATCCCAAAATATCTGCTTTCATAAGTCCTACAGCCTTATCCTCAGATACTGCATTCAAATCAAGACAGTACATGTCGTACTGAGTAATAATTTTTCCTTCCTTATTATCAAGTTGCAGAGGTACATAATCTATGAGTGGTTTATCAGCTACGACTACCGCAGCAGCGTGTACCGAAAAATGCCGCGGCAAACTTTCAACTCTTCGTGCGATATCAATCACTTTTTTTACCTCCTCTTCTGCGTTGTATGAAAGTTTGAGGTTTGCCGATTCTTCCATAGCACTATCTATTGACATCTTAAAACCCTGCTTTCCCGTAGGGATCATCTTCGATATACGATCCCCTTGAGAATACGAATAGCCAAGAGCTCGTGCCACGTCGCGTATCGCCATTTTAGCTTCCATTGTTCCAAATGTGATAACTTGTGCGACATGATCTGAACCATATTTGAATGATATATATTTAATGACTTCATCGCGACGTTTATCTGAAAAATCTATATCAATGTCAGGAGGAGTTGGACGTTCAGGATTTAAAAAACGTTCAAATGGGATATTATATTGAAGTGGATTGATGTCTGTGATGCGAAGAGCATATGAAACCAATGATCCGGCAGCTGACCCTCGTCCGGGACCGACGGCAATTCCTTGATCTTTTGACCACGTCACAATATCCTGAACAAACAAGAAGTAGGGAGCATATCCCTTGTTGTTGATAATATCAAGCTCATAATCCAATCGCTCAGTGATGGCTTTATCATCAAATCCCTTTATGCGATCCTTCTTTTTGTAGGTAAGTTCACGTAAATATGATTCATTCGTATAACCTTTTGGAAGGTCGTATTTCGGTAAGATCAGCTTTCCATAGGGTATCTCAACATTGCATTTATCTGCAATCTTCACCGTATTTTCGATAGCTTCCGGATAATCATGAAAAAGTTCTCGCATCTCCGCTTCCGACTTAAAGTAATAATCAGGAATATCGATCATACTCAAGGGTCTGTTTTTTTCAAAAATGGCACGCTGCGTCTGGATACAGAGCAAAATCTCCTGTGCATATGCATCCTCTTTTTCCAAATAATGAACGTCATTGGTTGCGACAAGGGGAATATTATATTTACGAGAAAAAGAAACAAGCACCTTGTTAACCCTATCAAGCTCTTCAAGATTTGGGTGTCGTTGGAGCTCTATATAAAAATCTTCCCCGAATAGTTTATGGTATCTCTGTAATAACTCCTCTGCTTGTTTAATCTGATCTTGCAAGATTAGCTGCGGGATCTCACCACCAAGACAGCTTGTTGTGGCAATAAGCCCTTCATGATATTTCTCCAAAAGCTCCCAATCCACCCGTGGTTTATAATAAAAACCCTCTAAGTTTGCATATGACACAAGCTTCATAAGATTTTGATATCCCTGAAAATTCTTTGCAAAAGTAAGAAGATGAAAGGCATTTTTTTCTCCTTTATCGGGTTTCTTTTTTCTGGATCCTTTTGCTTTATAAAGTTCGCATCCAATAATAGGCTTAATTCCCGCGTCTTTTGCTGCTATATAAAACTTAAATGCCCCATAAAGTGCTCCATGATCGGTGATTGCAACTGCAGGCATCTTGAGCTTCACGGCCTTTGCAATCAGACTTTTAACCCGACACATACCGTCAAGAAGTGAGAACTCGGAATGTACATGAAGATGGACAAAAGACATGGTGATATTATAACGGAAAGGAGGCGAAAGCGAAATCTATTGCAATTTTGTTTTAAGTATAATTTGTATCATTTGAGGATCAGCTTGACCTTTCATCTCTTTCATCACTTGTCCAATGAAGTACCCAAGAAGCCCTGTTTTTCCTTTTTTATATTGTTCAACTTGAATCGGATTATTTTTAATAATACTTTTTATAACTTCTGTAAGCTTCATTTCGTCGACCTCCACCATTTTGTGAAGCTTGATAAACGTTTCTACAAAATCATTTGAATCAATAGTTGTTACTATTTTCTTATTTACAATGTCACTTGCAGTTACCTGCTCAAGCGAGCGATTCAATGCAAGTTGAGAGCTATTTTTCCTTAATTTACCCAATACCTCTTCGTAATAATGTGCGAGTTCAATTGATCGGGTCAGGATAAATGCATCTTCGAATTTGAGATCGAACTCTTTTACATATCGAGTAACTTTATCATGTGGGAGCTCTGGAAGGGTTTTTCGAATATTTTCAATCTCTTCATCGGTAAAAACCATGGGAGGAATATCCGGTTCCGGAAAATACCGATAATCTTGTGCTTCTTCTTTTGATCTCTGTGAAAACGTTATTCCCTTTTTATCATCATATCCCCGAGTTTCTTGAGATGGAGTTTCTCCTTTATTAAGAATCTCTGCCTGGCGAATGAGTTCGAAATCAATGGCTTTTTTTGCAAAGTTGAACGAATTGATATTTTTTACCTCAACTTTGTAGTTTGGTAGGTTTCTCGACATCCCTCCCCCCTTCAGGGTACTCCCTTCAAAAGGGAGATCTTTTGTATGTCCCCCTTCAGGAAGGGGGTGTCCGGAGGACGGGGGATGTACTAACATCAGAGAAATATTTGGCTCCATGCGCATACTACCCTCTTCCATGTTTGCGTCAGACACATCAAGGTAGCGAATAATAGTATGAAGCTCTTCAAGAAATATTTTTACATCCTCGGCGTTATCAAAATCTGGTTCGGTCACGATTTCAACCAATGGTACGCTTGAACGATTGAAGTCAACCAGTGTGTCACTTCCCGTGTGGGTAAGTTTTCCGGTATCTTCCTCAAGATGTACTCGAGTAATGCCGATCTTTTTTGATGTTTCTGTTTT
>Ga0210019_1003933_pt1 | contig 13265 bp, 11 predicted proteins | sample CryGeyCG2114_020_2_FD_183969 | JGI IMG/M metagenome (GOLD analysis project Ga0210019, IMG submission 183969) | Groundwater microbial communities from aquifer - Crystal Geyser CG11_big_fil_rev_8/21/14_0.20 (SPAdes) (version 2) | ecosystem: Environmental > Aquatic > Deep subsurface > Groundwater ...
GAAGTCACAGGTTGGGCACTGCGGTGACAGGAGGCGATGAGGAGTTACCTGAACTGCAAACGGCGTTTATTGAGCGTGTCTACGGGGAACTCTTTCGGCCGTTTCGCGTGAATGCTGCAACAGTGCTTATGTGGATGGATTTTATCATTCCTTTTCTTCTCTTTCTTGTGCTCCTTGGGTTCTGTCGAGCATGTGGGTTTTCACGAAAGCAGGCTTTTGTTATCGCTGTACTTTTCTGCTTCATGGAACTCTACAACCTGGGGCGTCCCATTCACCAGCGAACAAGTTTTCTTCTGACACTCCTTGCCATGTGGGGGGTGCTTGCCGGTCTTCAGTACAGATTGCTTTGGGGAGTTATGGGCGGAGCTCTCATGGGGTTGCTTGTTGATGTGTACTTCTGGAGCTGGACGGCCGCGTGGGCTTGGTGGGGTATTCTTACATTGCTCTATTTTTTGAATGCTGTGCATAGTCGTGCTGAGCGATGGAAGCATGTATGGCGGATACTCCTTTTTGGAGGAGTGGGAGCGGTCATTGCTGTTCCTATCTTTTTGCAACTCATGCGTGCCAGTGCACATTCTCTCTACACAGAAGCATTCTTTCGCAGTGGCATTGGACATACACAGAGTCCGGAATCCTGGCCGTGGACGGTGCTGTTTTTGTGTATGGCACTCGGAGTGAGTGTGGGATGGTGTCGTCGCATATACACAACAGCAGTTACGTGCACTGTGCTGACAGCGTTTGTGATTTTTAACCAACATCTGTTGCATGGCATTCGTTTCATCTTCGTATCGCACTACTTGTTCTTTCTCGTATTTGCCGCCTGCGTAGCTGTTACTGCGGCAGCACGTCGTAGAGAGTGGTTTTCTCGTGTTGTGCTTTGTGCGGGATGTGTATTTCTTTTTGGCATTGCCTATGACAACCGTGCAGTGATTGCGCAATGGCGGATTGATGATACGGATTTTGGTGAGCAACACCTGGCTTCACTACTTTCTTTACTAGAAGCATTCGACCAGTCAGTCGTTCTATCAGATCCTCTTACATCATCGTTGGTTGCGAGTCATACCCGTCACGATGTCCTCTACACGCACTACATTCAGCATGAACTGCGCAGTCACAGGGAACTCGCGGAGCGCTATTGCCTTACACAGATGCCTCTAGATGTCCCTGACCGTCGACCAGAAGATGAAGTCGTTCTTGTGTACGGTGATGCGTACGATGCGATTTTTGACATGCAGGGAAAGGAACGTGTGCGTCAGGATGAACTGGATTTGGTCACAGGTACATGTGCAGACATCGAGGAGCGTTTGGAGGAATACTTGGAGAGGTATCGTGTGAAATACGTTGTGTGGGATGAAAAACGTCAGCCGGGTTGGGATATGAGAAGACTTGGTACTGTGGAGTTGGTGGAGCAGGGGGAGGGATGGTCGGTGTGGGTGCATGACACAGAAAATAGGTAGTAAAAATTTTCAGGGCGATAAGGGAGTATTTTGTAGTCCTAAAAGCTGCATTTTCCTGAAAATTTTTACTACCTATTTCCTATTTCTTTTCTGCGTTTATTAAGTAGTTGTACTTCGGATCATGGAGTCCTGTGTCATTCGGAACCTGTTTTACGTTCACAAAGCCGATTCTTTCCAGAACTTCAATCATCTTCCCTGCCGGATACATCCAGCGGTGAAGGTCGTAGTCTTCTGTTTGATCTCCTTTGTACTTCCCGAAGAAGTGTTGGTTAATGAGGTGAATGTCTTCTCCTTCAAGAAGTCCTTTGGCGATGGCTTCGATGTCGGGGGTAGAAACAGAGAGGGTGCCTCCGGGCTGGAGGATGCGGTGAAACTCTCTGAGAATATGGAGGTTGTCCAGTTCGCGGAAGTGTTCGAGCGTGGCAGCGGAGAAAATTTCTACGATGACATTATCGTCGATCGGGAAGCGTTCGCGAATGTCGAAGATGAGGTCAACCTGGGGGAGGTCAACAATATCCACATTGAGAAATTCATCAGGTTTCCACGGGTTGCGTCCGCCGCATATATCGAGCTTCGCTCCGCGGAATCCTTTTTCTTTCCATTCCCCTGCTCTTTTCTGACACCGTACCTTTCTTTTTGCATCAAGTGCCCATCCGTAGAGAGGACGGAGCGGGCGAATGTACCTGTAGTATCTGTCAATGAGTGTTTTCATGAGATCGACGGGTAAGTGGACATGTGGCAACGATGAGTTTCCATCCGTACCAAAACCGGAGAAGTTCGTGGTTCAGTGGAAGACGCACACAGTTTTTATGTGGCAGTAGCCAAATCCAAAGTAATTTTACGAAAGCAACACTTCGTGAACGCAGTGTGTGGAGCACGCGGTGCAGGAACCAATGGAGCCAACTACTGTTGCCGTCGCTCTCAACTTCGATCTGCAGGTAGCGAAGGTTTTTCTGCTTGTACTCTTCCCTACTCCCCAAGGGAGCCATGCTTGCGCCTTTCAGCTCGTGAATCGGTGTACCAGGTTGTAGTTCCGGTTTCTCATGCACGGGTTTGACCCACTCTGTGACGACATCTTTATGGAAGAAGTACAATCGTGCGTTGGGGTAGGTGGTTGCGTGTGTCACAATGCGATTGGCGGTTGTTATGTACTTCCTGGGAATCCAGCATGCGCATGGTGCGCCTGTCTGTGTCAGGTTTCGCAGTTCTTCCATCAACTCTTCGGATGCATACTCATCGCTGTCGAGCGCAAGGATCCAGTTCTTGCTGGCTGCCTGGAGTCCTCTATTGCGCGCTTCGGCGAAGTTGACCAGTGGTGTTCCTTGTTCTTCCTGTGGTCGTTGTTCAATGATGCGTGCGCCGTGTTCTTGAGCGATTGTACGCGTGTCATCCGTACTTCCTCCATCAATCACGAGAACTTCGCTGCATCCACGAACGCTCTCAATGGCTCGAGCAATTGTTTTTGCGGAGTTGTATGTGAGAATATGGACGCTGATTGGCAAGGGTTCAGACATAGACGAAGAATTTATAGAAGAAGAAGTTGCCGAGTGTGCTGATGATCCAACTGAGAAGTTTTGCACTTCCTTGGTCGAACGAGAACCACTCAACCAACAGGACGAGGATCAGGGTTTGTACAACGACATTAAACAGTGTGAGGAGACAATATCGTACAAAGTGGTTTGCGCTTTTGTCGTATTTTTTGAACACGAAGTACTTGTGGAAAAAGAACGCACTGAGGAAACCCAGAGTGTTTCCGACGACATTCGCTGTGACGTAGTGCGAACCGAGCCAGATCAAGAGAAAGTAACTGCCGAAGTCAACAACAACCGACGCCCCACCGCTCACGAGGTAGAGCAGAAACTGCCTTGTATGTGTTTGGACGAATTGTTGCAGGAGCCGAATGAAAGAGTATTCAGAGAACCAGGGCATGTTTTTAGGTTGTAGGACACGAAGCATCCGGGAGTTCTACAAGATAGTAGCGGCCAGAGACATGTGTGATGCGGTCGTTCCAATCCTGCACGCTTTGCTCACTTAGCTTAAGAAGCACCGGGAGGCAGCGTGTTGTATCGGAGTACTGCACAACTGTTTCCGGCAGGCGCTCTGTAATTTTGGGGTTGGTGAGGAAGAACCAATGTCTGTTGTAGGGTAATTGTACGAACACTTCTGCCTGTTGAATAACCATAGGCTCTTCCGTAAATCCTTTCTGAAGAGCATGTGCAACGTCTTCAGCTTCTGTACTTCTGCTTGCGCCCCGGTGGTCCAGTTGCCACCAGCCTTGCAGAAGAATGATCCCTGAGAGGATGAGTGCAATCAGTGGTTTTTTGATCTGTGTTTTCCAGGAACACAGAGAGAGCGTAGTTTCCAGGCCGATGGGAACGAACGGGAGAAGGAGAAAATGCGCAGGAAGAAGGTGACGGTACCAGCCGAAACTGCTCAGAAAGTAGATGGTGAAGAGGATAATGAGCGTTGCGAGGGTAGAGCCTGCTACGTGGTGAAGGTTTTTTCGTATGTTCCAGAGCCCGATACCTCCGAGAAGGAGGAATGTGCCGTAGGCAAGAAACGGAAGTCGCGTGAGAGTATCCGGATGTGAGAAAAGGTGGGAAAACGGTGCGGCGGATTCTTGGTTACTCTGTCCCCAGAGAAACAGAAAGTCACTGAGAAGCCCGGGTTGCGAATTGAGTTCGACAAATCTCCATGGCAGGTACAGCAGAACGGTGAGACAGCCGACCAGTGTGATTTTTTTGAGTGTGTTCCATTCTTTTCTGCGTAAGGCAACCAGCCATGCAATACCCAGTGCAGGAAGAATGAGTCCGTACGTGATTTTCGTCAGCAGTGCCAGTCCGAAGAACATCCCGCTCCAGAGAGTCCATTTCCACTGTCGTTCGATGCGAAGAAGTGCAAGGAGCCCGAGCAGAAGAAAGAAGAGTCCGGGTACTTCTCCCAACACAGGTTTTCCATTGTTTACAAATGCGGAGAGAGTGACGAGAAGGATAGTAGACCAGCAAGCTGTTATGCGATTGGTTATGTGCTTTGTAAAGAAGTAGAATGCGGTAACTGTTCCCATAAGGAACAAGGTCATGGGAATGCGTGCGATGCTTACAGAGAACCCGAATAGTTTGATGAACAGCGCTACTGGAAGAATGAGTGGCGGTCCGATATTGAGGGTGTAGGGAAAGTGCCATGGTGATTCAAGGATGGGCAGTGCATACCCGCGTCCTTCTGCCAGCGAACGTGCAACGATCATGAATAGACTGTCGTCCGCCCATGCTGCAGGGAATGTTCCCAGTTCGCGGTACGTGAAAAATAGTAAGATTATTCCTATGCAGAGTTCCGGGAGCCACTTTTGAATGCTTTTCTGCATACAGTTCTATAGTACACTCTCTCTATGCCCAAGCCTCTGTATATTCTTGGCCTCTCACACCCCTACAGCTGGAATACGGCTGCGGCGCTTCTCAAAGATGGTCAATTGATTGCTTTTGCGGAAGAAGAGCGTTTTTTACGTCTCAAACATGCGCCACGCAGTTTTCCACAGAAGTCCATGGAGTACTGTCTGCGCACCGCGGGGATTGAATTAGAGGACATAGACTCCATTGCCATCGGAATGGAAAATTGGTGGCAGGCGATACTGCCGAACTTCTGGCCATTGCAGCCACTGAGGTTTACCTATGGAAAGATCCAGAGGACGGTGCAGGAGATTCGTCGCGGGAATGAACTCTTTCCCTTCTCACCGCATGACAAGCGTGTGCATTTCTTGAATCACCATTTGTGTCACATTGCCAGCTCGTTCTACCTTTCCGGCTTTCCAAAAGCGAATGTGATTTCTCTCGACGGTGCCGGTGGTGGAGAGAGTGGAATGCTCGGGTGGGGTGAAGGCCTGGATCTCACTATCCGGCAACGTGTCACGAATGCGGGTAGTTGGGGGGCGCTCTACGAACGCATGACGAAAGCACTTGGCTTTCGTCCACATAGTCACGAAGGGAAGACGATGGGCCTCGCGGCATTCGGCACACCGAAGCCGGAATTGTTCAATTTTATTGATTGGTCTACACCGGTTCCACAGATCGACCATACGAAGCGTAATCGCTTTTTGCGATCACTGGTACACCGCAAGCCTGGTGAAGAACTGACGCAGCAGCACAAAGACTTGGCAGCAACCGTACAGGATGCACTGGAACGAGCTCTTCTGCAGATGGCGAAATTTCTTGCCAAGGAATCCGGTTGCAAGACCCTCTGTATGGCGGGAGGCGTTGCACTGAACTGCAGTGCAAACGGGAAACTTCTGCAGTCAGAATACGTGGACGACATCTACATTCAACCGGCGTCATCCGATGCCGGTGTCGCGCTTGGCGCAGCGGTTTTGCAGCATGTGCACATGACATCCAAGCGGCCGGGCTTCCTGTTTGACCATGCGTACTGGGGTCCTGAGTATACGAATGATGAGATTGAGAAGGTGCTGAAAGAGTCGAAGATGCCATACAAAAAAGTGGAGAATGTTGAAGAAGTGACAGCAGGGCTCCTTGCAGACGGGAAAATTATCGGGTGGTTCCAGGGGCGGATGGAAGTGGGGCCGCGTGCACTCGGGAATCGCAGCATTCTGGCAGATCCGTCAGTAAAAGGAATAAAAGACAAGGTGAATGCCGAAGTGAAGCACCGTGAAATGTGGCGGCCGTTTGCGCCGTCTATGCGGCATGAGGACATCGGTCTGTACGTCGAAGGTCCGCATCAGAGTCCGTTCATGATTCTCGCATTTGAGGCGAAGAAAGATAAGGTAAAGGAATTTGCTGCTGCAGTGCACATCGATAACACTGCGCGTGTGCAGGGTGTGACGGAGGAAGCGAACCCTCGTTACTACAAACTTATTTCAGAGTTCAAAAAGAAAACCGGTCGTGGCGTTATTCTCAATACCAGCTTCAACGTTGCTGAAGAACCCCTCGTGTGTTCGCCGCGTGATGCTCTTCGTACGTTCTACTGCTGTGGTCTGGATGCTTTGGTGATTGGAGATTTTCTCCTTCAGAAGTAGCATACTCATATGCTGCGCACGTTCAGTGCCGATGTACAGAGAGTGGGCCGATGGGTGCTATGTCTACTCTGTGGTCTTGCTGCACTATTTCTCCTGCATGACTTCGTGCGGATTTTTTTGCTGTCATTTCAGGCGCTCGAATGGGATGCTCTGATTTTTTTTACCATTGGCCGTGGCATACTCAACGGCCTGACACCATACATTGACTTGTTTGAGTCGAAGCCGCCTGGAATCTACCTGTTCACCGTCGCCTCTCTCCTCCTGACGGGCGGAGATCTGCTCTACCGTATGTTTGCTGTTGGTTGTTTTGTCCTGCTTGGTTGCGGGGCTCTTGTGGCGTATATCAGAGCACTGCCTTCCCGTCGTGGACGGCCGTTTTCCATCGCAGGGGGATGCCTGGCACTGACTCTTGGTATGCTTGTCACGTTGTACCTGCAAGAGCGTGCCCCGGGTGGTCAGGCAGAGTTTTTCGGATGTGTATTTGGCGCCCTCTTCGTCTACAACATGGCTACTGCAGAAGATCGTTGGTCGTGGCTGCGCATTCTCTGTAATTCACTGTTTCTTGCGGGAGCAATTGGAACGAAAGAGCCTTTTCTTTTTACTGTTCTTGGAGCGGCAATTCTCTTGGCAAAAAGTCCCGGGCATTTTGTGAAGTACTTCCTTGTGCCTCTCGTGGTTGGGGGAGTATTGGGGGTACTTGTCCTTGCAGTCTTTGGTCTCCTCGGTCCCTACGTTGAAGTGTACTTGCCTGTGATGGTTGGCAGTCGCACGACTCTGAATGCCGAGGAACATTTACCGTTTTGGGGTCGTGGGTTATCCATTCGTTGGTTGTATGGAAATGTGACACGGTTTTTCCTTCCTGCTCCTCTCTTAGGATACCTTCTTGGTGTGCTTTTTAGTTCAGCTGTGGTTTGCTGGAGAGGTCGTCGCGGTACTCTTGTGACGTGCGCTGCGCTTGCAGGTTTTGTCGGTCTTTTTTACCTCATGTTTGTATCGGAGGCACTTCTGATTCTTTCGGATGTGCTTCACTGGCAGAGCCCTTCTATTCTGACGCAGTACCACCGTTTTTCCGTGCATGGCCTCATTCTTGTTTTTCTGTTTACTCCGCTTCTCTGGTTTTTATGGAAGCAAAAACTCCTCTTCCGTTTTGTGCTTCTGTTTCCCGTACTGTATCTTCTCTCGTTTGCTGTCGGCAGCGGCGGTTACCTGAATAACCATTTCGCTTTCGCGTTTCCGGTGTATTTTGCAATTACCGTGCTGTTTGTGCAGTCCATGGCACAAGGATCTGTGCATCCGCTTTTCGTAGTCGCAGTGGGAACGATGACCGTATGGTCTGCGTTTTGGTATGAGCCGAGCACGCAGCACCTTGAGTACCTTTCGCAGATGCAGAGCAATGTGGCGTCAGTGCATCGTGACCGGGCAGAGCAATTCGATACCCTGCTCGATGCATGCGGGGTGGACCGATATGTGAGCGATGCGGGATACTGGTCCGGTCTCGGCTTCACTCGGCATTCGCCGATTGGTCCCATGCCTACTATCGGTGCAGGTGCACACAGTTATCTGCCGCGTGACCACTGGCTATTTCTCAGAACTGCGGAAAATGTCATTCGTGACGGAACCATTCTTGCAATGAAGCAGAGTGTTTTTGACGAACACCCTCTTAAAGAGTTCTTTGTAGCGGAGTTCACAAGTGAAGTTCCTTCCTGTGCCGCATCGTACGTTCCTGTGGGAGATTTGGTTGTGCAGTTTCGGAAGGAGGCGTTTCACGAAAAGTAGTCTGTGATCCGTCGTGCGAGCATGTCTCCGCTTCCCGCTTCACACAGAATCACTCCTTTATGATCTGCAAACTTTTCTCGGATTGCCGGTGTGTCGGCAGTCACGATGGGGACTGCACAGGCGACGGCATCGTAGACTTTGTGCGGAATGACGCGGGAAGCTTTAGCGGTGGTGCCAAATACCCCGAGGCAGAGGTGACTTCCGCGGATAAGGTCCGGGAGCTCTTCGTATGGAACTGGATCTTTGAAGGTGATATTTTGCAGTTTCAGCTTTTCTGCCAGTGCACGCATTTCTGGGTAAGTTTGTCCTCTACCGATGAGAGTAAAGTGGATCTGAGGGTGGGAGTGTTGCAGGATGTTTGCAGCGTCGAGAATGTATTCGATGCCCTGAAGGGGGATGTAGGTTCCGTAGAAGAGAACATGATGAGCGTTTAGAGGATAGCCGCTACCCTCTACCCGCTTTTTGTAAAACAAATCCTCTCGTGTTCCCAAGTAGATCACACGAACCTTTTCCGGTTTTAGTCTGAACATCTTCACGAAATATTTCTTATGCTCTTTCGTATCGACCAGTACTTCATCTGCGAGGTGACAACTGACGACATCTACAAAGAAGAGGAACCATGCAAAAAGACTCCATGTTGCGAAGCGTTTTCGGTCACAGACATTCGTGTCGTAGAGTGAGATAAATGCATCGAAGATAAGTTTCTTTCTTGGAAAGCGCGTGAGGCACCAGGCTAGTGGCATCAAGTAGTGCCCTGGGAAAGTGACGAGAATACTGTGTATTTTTAATGTTTTATTTTGTATTTCTCCATATCTCTTCCACAAATCGATACTCTTTCCAAAGAACCCCTTTTTTGTCGTGTGACACTCGATGATGTCGTGGCCTGCGCCGCGTAGTTGCTTGCAAATATTCCAGTGCCGGGGAGCGTTTTGGTCGTGGTAGCCGAAGGCGAAGATGGAAGACATGGCTTATTCTTGAGGAGTTTTCCGTAAAATGTTCTCAGAATCAATTATTTTGTATTGTCAATAATTGACAGGTATTCTGTACGCATGCGAGTAACGTATGTGACGCAGACGCGTTTTCCTGTACAGAAAGCGCACGGCAAGCAGATTGCGGAAGTGTGTGCAGCACTGGCTGCTCTTGGTCACGATGTTCGTCTCCTCTGTCCATCCATACACAATGCCATTAAGGAAGATGCTTTTTCCTACTACGGTCTTGCGCGTACATTTACGGTGGAATACTTACCACATGTTGATGCGACAGAGTCTTGGTGGATTCCCGGTCGGTTCCACTTTCTTGTGAATATGTATCGTTACCGCAAGGTGCTTGGTGCATATTTTGCACGGCATGACACAGACTGCATCTACGTTCGTTCGCGTGTGCTCTTGCCTGTACTGATTCGTACGAAGAGACCTGTTGTGTTTGAGGCACACACTCTTCCGGAAGCACTCAATCGTCGTTTTGTGAAGTTCTGCAATCAGTGCAGACTGATCGTGTGCCTTACCTCTCCTATGCGTGGAGTGCTTCTATCGGGTGGCGTACAACCTGAACATGTCATGATTGCACACGATGGTGTGGATACGGGACGCTTCCAAAAACTGCCTACTGTTTTACATGCACGTGAGCAGTGGCGCGTTCCTCTCAATATCCCTGTTGTGGGATACGTCGGGTCACTGGTGACGCGGGGGGACATTGCAAAGGGTGTAGGAGAGCTTCTGGAGGCATTTTCTTTACTAAAAGAACGCAATATCCCCTTCTTTGGCTGGATTGTGGGGGGTCCTGGAGAGTGGGTAAAGCAGTATCAGAAGTATGCCGAAAAGCTTGGAATTGCAGGTTCTGTGATGTTTGAGGGGCACATTCGTGCACAGGAGGTACCAAGTAGCCTCACAGCGTGTGATGTTCTGGTGTATCCGGCACCGAAGACAGACCATCCCTACTTTCACCGCGACACGTCTCCTTTGAAGCTTTTTGAGTATCTGGCGGCAGGACGACCGATTGTCTGTGCAGACCTTCCTCCGGTGCGTGATGTTGTCGGGAACGATCACGTATTCTTTTGTAAACCGGGGGATCCCGAAGCCCTTGCGTGGTCCATTTCCTACGTTCTCAACCATCCGCAGGAAGCGGCAAAGAAGGTGCGTACGGCCAAAGAGCTTTCTTACAGCTACAGCTGGGAGAAACGCATGAAAAGGATTTTAGATGCCGCACATTGTTCTTCTCATCCAGAGTAAGATATTCTGTACATATGGAACCTATTGATGTGATCCGGAAGGGGAAAAACACCTATGCACTCTTTTTTCAACGGGATATGGCGGTTGATGGAGCGCGGTTTCTCACGCCGCCGGATTTGCCCATGCAATTGGGACTCATGGAGCGTCCTGCGGGATACATGGTGGAACCGCATACGCATCCGAAGCAGAAGTACAGCGTTCAGACCATGAGCGAATTTCTCTACATTGAACGTGGTCGTATCCAGGCGACAGTTTTTGACGAAGAATGGAACGTGCTCATGGAGAAAGAATTGCAGGCGGGAGATTTTCTCCTGTTCCTGCGTGGTGGTCATAAGATCGACGTACTTGAAGATGCTCGAATGATCGAAGTAAAGCAAGGACCGTTTCCAGGGGATGGAAAAGCCAAAATTTACCGTGACTCTCATGCGTGTTCCTGTTAATGAACCCGTCATCACCGATGCTGCAAAACGGTATGTCATCGAAGCGATGGAGTCCGGGTGGGTCTCGTCTGCAGGGAAGTACATCGATCAGTTTGAGGAGAAATTTGCCAAGTATCTTGGCGTGAAACACGCAGTCACGACGACAAGTGGGACATCGGCACTTCACGTCGGTCTTCTAGCAATGGGTATTGGGGAGGGTGATGAAGTGATTGTGCCGAACTTTACCATGATTGCATCAGTATTCGCTGTGATTCATGCAGGGGCAAAGCCGGTATTTGTTGACTGTGAATCTGACACGTTTACCATAGATATTTCCGGCATTGAAGAGAAGATAACAAAGAATACGAAGGCAGTTATGCCAGTGCATATCTACGGTCATCCTGTGGATATGGATCCCCTTCTCGCCCTTGCGAAGCGCCACAATCTTCAGGTCATCGAAGATGCGGCAGAGGTGCACGGTGCCCGGTATAAGGGACGGTTGTGTGGATCCATAGGGGATGTGAGCTGCTTTAGCTTTTATGGCAACAAGATTATTACCACTGGAGAAGGCGGGATGATTGTGACGGACGATGATATGATTGCTTCTCATGCGCGGTCGCTGAAAGACTTGGCACACTCCCCACAGAAGCGGTTTACTCACGAAGAAGTTGGCTACAACTTCCGCATGACGAATTTGCAGGCAGCATGCGGATTGGGTCAGTTGGAATCTATCGAGAAATTTCTAGAGAAGAAGCAGTGGATGGCACGAGAGTACGAAAAGCGGTTACAGGGTATTCCCGGCTTGCGACTGCCTGTTACAAAAGAATGGGCTGAGAATGTGTATTGGATGTATGCCGTTCTTCTGGAAGAGGGTTTCCCTCTTTCCCGTGATGCACTTCGTGAAGCTTTGAAAGAGAAGGGTGTTGATACGAGGGATTTCTTTCAGCCGTGTTCGTCGCAGCCTGCACTGCGTCATCTGAGTCAGACTGAGGAGTCGTTTCCGGTGACAGAACATATTGCAGAACGCGGGCTGTATTTGCCTTCAGGATTAGCACTCACGAAGGAACAGATTGAGTATGTGTGTGAAGCGATTCGAGAAGTGTCGCACTGCGACAGGCCCGCCTGCCGGACGGACAGGCTCAGTGTGACACCTAAGGCAGACATTCAAAAAGTATCGGTTATTCTTCCCACTTACAACGAAGCAGGAAATATCATTCCGTTAATTGCAGCGATTGATCGCGAGATTTCTCATGAGAAAGAGATCATTGTGGTCGATGATAATTCTCCCGATAGGACGTGGAAGTTGGTACAACGCCACATTGATGCGGGGCATTCACACGTGCGTCTGGAACGTCGTATGACCGATCGCGGTCTCACAAAAAGTATTCGTCACGGCATTGAATGCGCGACAGGCGATACGATCGTGTGGATGGACTGTGACTTCTCCATGCCGCCGGAGAAAATTCCGGCATTACTGCGGAAGATTGAAGAAGGGTATGACATTGCCGTCGGGTCCCGTTTTGCTCCCGGGGGAAGTCAGAAGAAAGCGGAGGGAGAAGAGTCTGCTTTGGCTATTGGCCTGAGCACCGCACTGAATACGTTCACGCGATGGAGTCTGCATCGGGGGTTTTACGACTACACGAGTGGGTTCATCGCTATTCGTCGTAGAGTCTTTGATGACATTCGTCTTACGGGGGATTATGGCGACTACTTTATGGATCTTATGTACCGGGCGATTTTACTCGGCTACTCCTTCATTGAGATTCCCTACACGTGCGTACCACGACGTGAAGGAGAGTCAAAAACCGGCGCTGACATTGCCTCCCTTGCGAAGAACGGTTCCCAGTACTTTCGCATGATCGCTCGCCTCTGGGCCATCCGTGCTAAGCATAGGATGGGGTATTCAATAAAGGACTCCGTTTCTCCCTCTCCCCGCGGGAGAGGGAAGATCCGGTAGTGCGGAGCCGGAGTGGTGCACGCGTTCGTGCCACTCACGAAGAAGTTGACAAACAACGCCCCCCCCGGTTTACCGGGGGGGGCGGATTTCAGGATCCAAAGATCCAGAAGAGAAGAGGAATGAGAACGTTGAGACCGAGGACTGCCATGAGGATCCAGAACCAGCCTTGGCCTTTCGCATGTTTTGTCGTTTTCTGCACGGGTGTGCAGTTACTAAGAAAATACAACATAGTATTCTCCTTCATTGGGTTGTAGGAATCAGTTCTCTTTTGGCATTATACCATAATATTCCATTGCTGCAGAAATTACTTCGGCTGCGGTTTTTGCGGTTTCCGGGTGCGGATGAACGGTGTCCCAGCCGAGTGTCCTCGCGCGATTGCCAAAGACATCGTAGAGATCCAAAACGGCA
>Ga0210019_1003938_pt1 | contig 13258 bp, 14 predicted proteins | sample CryGeyCG2114_020_2_FD_183969 | JGI IMG/M metagenome (GOLD analysis project Ga0210019, IMG submission 183969) | Groundwater microbial communities from aquifer - Crystal Geyser CG11_big_fil_rev_8/21/14_0.20 (SPAdes) (version 2) | ecosystem: Environmental > Aquatic > Deep subsurface > Groundwater ...
GGCCGGGAACATTTACTTCGAATTTTAGAAAATCGGGCAGGTACCCAAGCGGCCAAAGGGGACAGACTGTAAATCTGTTGCATTATTGCTTCAGAGGTTCGAACCCTCTCCTGCCCATTATTTTTTCCTTTGGCAAAAATAATAGAGCAATTTAAAATTGAACAATAGAACAATATAATACACGCCAAAATTTTCAATCGCGGTCTATTTTCTATTGCTCGATTGCTCAAAAATATAAAGAACATATGCCTCAACCCGACACTTTCCTAACTCCGGTATACATCGACGCCTTTGATTTAGACGATGCTTGGTTTCAATGCCTGTATCAAATTTTAGATAAAGGGCATATCTATACTATTGACCGCGGCAGTTACCAAGGGCAAAAACGCCTTGAGTTTGATTTTGTAACAATACGCGTCAAAAACCCATCCCGCCAAATAATTCCTCTCATCCCCGAAGGCATGAGCATTCCGCCGCCTACCGATATGGACTATATAAATTCGTACTTAAGCTATCTTTTAACCGGACAAAAGACAAATACCGAAGATTATACATACGGAGAAAGGCTGGTTGACCCGAAGATACGAATAAAACCAGATTCTTCCTGCGAATTATGCAAAGAAATTCCCCTGGACTGTAACCAGATAGATGAAGTGATAAAAATTTACAAGACTCAAGGCCATGGCACAAATCAAGCGGTAATGGAAATCGGCATGCCTAGCGATATAAAATTAGCCGACCCGCCATGCCTGCGCCTCATAGATACGCGCATAAGATACGGAAAACTGCATTTCATCCTTTATTTCCGCTCATGGGACCTCTGGGGAGGATTTCCTTCTAATTGCGGAGGCCTGCAGCTGGTAAAAAACTACATGGCAGAGGAAATAGGCGTGGGAGACGGAGAAATTATTGCGGTCAGCAAAGGCCTGCATCTTTACGACTATAGCTGGGAACTCGCTAAAATCCGCACCAACAAATTCGACCGCAAGGAATTAAAAATAGATAAATAATTTTGCGAGCGTAGTTCAGTGGTAGAACAATAGCCTTCCAAGCTATATATGTGGGTTCGATTCCCATCGCTCGCTTACCCTATTTTTGCTTCACAAGAAGCAAAAATAGCCCGAAGGGCCGATATGTTAAATCTGCAAGGATTTAACATGTTTATCGGGGTACCCAAAATTTTTACAATATATCATAGTATAAAATTTTGGGAAACTTTGACAATAAACAATAGGCAAAATTAGCCTTTAAATGATAGCTAATAGGCAAAAATCAGCCCGAATGAAGCTTTAAAATGATACAAGACCTTATAATCCTGGGATTACTATCCAGCGGCCCAAAGCATGGATATCAGATAAAAAAACTAATCAAGGAAATCACCGCTAAATACGCATCGATAGAAAATACCTCTATATATTACCCGTTAAGGCGCATGAAAAAAGAAGGGCTGCTTAGCGAAAAACGCATTAAGCAAGAAAGGAAGGGCCTTGAAAAATTCGTATATACCATAACAAAAAAAGGCGGGGTTACGTTTAAAAAACTCCTTTACAAAAATTTTCTTCGGCTTGAGCGTCCGTTTATAAATACCGATATTTCGCTGTATTTTATGAAATACATGGACAAAAATATGGCCCGCCGCCGCCTCAAACAGCGCCGGAACTGGCTTATGCGTATTAGGCGATGGTTAAAAGATACGGAATCAAACCTTAAGAAAAATAAAAATAACCGCCCGCTCATATTAATAATAAAACATAATATGTTATTAATTAGGGCTGAAATCAATTTCAGCGATTATCTGCTGAAAAATTTGTCCGTATGAAAAAATTAACCGCCATAGGTTTGATATTATGCGTTATATTCATTCCGGCATGCTCGGTAAATAAAAGCGAAAAAAATAAACCCGCCCAAAAAGAGACGGCTGAGGTCAGTGAATCTGATTCCGCAAAAAAAAGTTCCGCCGCTTCGGAAAAATTAAAAAACCACGCCCATTCCGACCGAAACGAACAGGCATCATGCCCAATATGCAATATAAAGCTGTTTATGGAAAAAGGTTATAAAGAAATAAGCACAGAAGAGCTGGAAAAGCTTCAAAAAAGCGTTGAAGCCTTCATATTGATAAACGTGCTTGATTTCTATTATTACCGCGCCGAGCATATACTAAATTCAATCTGTATCCCCAAAGAAGAAGCAGAACGCCTGATACCCGCGCTTTTTAATAAAGATGCTAAAATAATCCTTTACTGCCGCGGCTACCATTGCGAATTCAGCACAGAGGTAGCGCAAAAACTCGCAGCGATGGGCTTTAGTAAAATTTACGACTACCGCGGAGGAATGGATGATTGGAAGGCAAAAGGCAAGCCCGTCTCAGGGCTCCTGCCCCGGCCGGTCCCGCTTAAGAAAACCACGCCTTAATCCTTTAAAAAATCGTTTGACTTTAAAGCCAATCTTTAGTAAAATTTTACTATTATTTATATAGTAAAATTTTAACACCCCCGCTGAAAATTTTAGCGTGGTTTTTACTTATGGACACCTTTAAGCTTATAACACAGAACGCAAAGCAGTATCCGGATAAAACCGCCTTAATATTTAAAGAACAGGCAGTTACATTCGGCCAAATGAAAGATATCGTGCTTAATCTTGCCGCGGGATTTAAAAAAATCGGCATCAAGAAACAGGATAAAATAGCGATTTACCTGCCTAATTGCCCGCAATATATATATAGCTATCTGGCGCTGTTCTCTATGGGGGCAACGGTAATACCGCTTGATTTTATGCTAAAAGAAGAAGAGATAACCTCTTACCTTAATCATTCAGAGGCAAAATTGCTTATTGCCAAATATAAGGCCAATATCGAATTGTCAACACTAAGAACCAATGTGAAATCATTAAAAAACATTATCTTAATCGATGAAGACAGGCATGATTTTCTTAATTTTAATTCCCTCCTGGATGGCAAGAGCCGATACGAAAAAGAAGATGCTATGGCCGATAACGACACCGCTTTAATACTATATACTTCCGGAACCAGCGGTAATCAAAAAGGGGTGGTGCTAACTTATAAACACTTGTCCGGTTCGCCGGAAGCCATGAAATATTTTGTAGATTTAAACAATAAAGACATAAAAATATGCTGCCTGCCGCTTTCACATAGCGCGGGGCTGATTTATATACAGAATTGCATAGTATTCGCTATCACTCTGATACTCATGGAAAGGTTTTCGCCGCTTGAGTTTTTAAACGATATTGAAAGATACAAAGTCAGCTGTTTTCATATCGTGCCTTCAATGTATTACGCTATTTTACAATTAAAAGAGTTTGAAAAGCACGACCTTTCCAGCCTGCGCTGGATGGTTGTATTCGGCGCACCTAACGCGCCGGACGTACTTAAACGCTTCAACCAATACTGCCCCAAAACAGACCTTCTAAACGGCTGGGGACTGACAGAAACATGCCCGCCGAATACGGTTATTCCATTAGGCAGTAAAAACATTCAAAGCGTGGGCAAACCGGCTCCGTGGATTAAAATCGCCATTCTTGATGATAGCGACGAACCGGTTGCCCCCGGTGAAATCGGCGAAATTGCCATGCGCAGCTGGGTGGTAATGAAAGAATACTATAATAACCCCGAAGAAACACGCCGCGTGTTAAAAAACGGCTGGTTCTATACCGGTGACCTGGGCAGGTTTGACGAAGATGGATTTTTATATATCGCCGGCAGAAAAAAAGAAATGATTAAAGTTTCCGGCCAACTTGTCTACGCGCCTGAAGTAGAAGCTGTACTCCATAAACAGGCAGGCGTCCTGGAGGCGGCTGTAATAGGGGTACCGGATAAACTGCGCGGAGAGTCAATTAAGGCTTTTATAGCAAAAGACCCCGCGTCGAATTTATCTGAAAGCCAATTACGTATTTTTTGCCAGGAGCATCTGGCGCATTTTAAAGTTCCGCACAAAATAGAATTTGTGGCAGAATTGCCAAAAAACAGGACCGGAAAAATAGATAAAGAAGCATTAAAAAGGAGAGTAACCAAGCCATGAAAATGAAAAAAGACATACATATGACCGCCAAAGACTTATTAGGCATGCTGCAGATAAAACCGGGAGATTTCGGAAATTACGCCATCGTCCCGGGCCCGGCCGACAGAAGAGACGCGGTATTAAAATACGTGCAAAACCCGGTACGAAATTTTTCTTTTATGGAATATACCTTTTATTCCGGAGAATTTAACGGCACCAAGATTACCGTGGGAAACGGAGGGAGATACTCTTCCGACAGCGCCATAAGCGCGGAGATCCTCTCAAACGGCGGAGTAAAAAACCTCATTAGGGCAGGCTCATGCGGAGCGCTCAAAGAGGACATACAGGTCGGCGATATTATTATCGCCACAGGCGCAATCAGGGGAGACGGTGTTACGCCTTACTACGTAAAGGATGATTTTAAAACTACGGCGGACGAAAAACTAAACGCTGCTTTGGCGCAAGCCTGCAAAAAATTAGGCCTGCGCTTACACCAAGGGCCGGTTTGGACGACCGACGCGCTTTTACGTGAAACACGCGAAATAGTGGAAAAATACGCCTCACTTGGCGCGATCGCGGTAGACATGGTATCCTCCAGCTTTCTTACTATAGCGCAGTTAAATAATTGCAAAGCGGCATCGATTATGGCCGTCTCCGACAACGTAATCACAGGGGAGATGGGCTTTACCAATATCAACTACTACGAAGCCGAGCAAAACATTATCAAAGTAGCCCTAGAGGCGATAAAAATATTAGAAACTGCTCCCGACTCGTAAAATGTTGGGAAATTTTCTTACGACAATTTCCCAACACTCGTCGGGATAATTCGCGCAAATCTCGCCGTAGACGGATGCGCTCATTAAATGAAAGAATCGCCATTATTTAACCCTGTGCTGTATAAAGGCGGGCATATTACGGTGCTTGATGAAACAGCCCTGCCTTTTAAAGAAACGCGCATAAAAGTAAAAAATTTGAAAACCGCTCTTTCTCTCTTGAAAGAAATGAAAACCCGCGCTTTCGGCCAGGTGCTGCTTTTTTATTACACGCTTTTATTAGAAGCAAGGAAAAATAAGATAAATTCTCCGGAAAAATTTTCGCGCCTTTCTACGGCAATAACCGATAAATTCAGCAAGGCGCGGCCAACATTCGCCTTCGGCCAATTAAACAATGATCTGGCGAAGATGCTAAAAGCCGCGGATAATTCTAAGTTTATCGATTTGCTTGAGAAATCGGTATTTACTTACATAAATTTGGTCCAAGGCGCGCGTAGATACCGCGTCAAGCTTATCGCGAAAATCCTGCCGCATTCAGCGCGCCTGCTAACGCACTGTAATATTTCAGGAGAATTAGTGCTTTTGGCTAATGAGGCTGAAAAAATGGGCAAATCCGTGGAATTTTTTGCCACGGAAACACGGCCGTATTTTCAGGGTTCACGCCTGACCGCGTGGGAACTATATCAGGCAGGATTAAACGTCTACCTTATATGCGACATTCAGGCTGCTGATATCTTGAAAAGATGCCGCATTGATATGGTCCTCGTAGGCTCGGACCGCTCAACGCAAAACGGAGACATAGCCAATAAAATCGGCACCTATCAGCTGGCAGTGCTTGCGAAATATTTCCATATACCTTTTTATGCCTTTATGCAGCCGCCCGGCGATACAAAAAATATAAGTGACATAAAGATTGAATACCGCCCGAAAGAGGAAATGTTAAAATTTGACGGCATACGTATAGCGCCGAAAACACAGGAGGCGCTATACCCGGCATTTGACATTGTCCCGGCAGAACTTATAAGCGGCCTTGTCTTTTTTGACGGTATTTATACGCCACAGGAATTAGCGCTAAAATGGCAAAAATAAACGATTTTATTTTTATATACGGATTACCGGATAAAACTTTTTATGAAAACAATAAAAAGGAAAATATTCTATTTTCCGAAATGAGGCCGCGGCTTTTAGGCGCCAGGGCTTTATCTAAAGAGCTTAAAAAAAGGAAAATGAAATCCACTCTTATCTGTGATAGCGCGTTAGGACATTTCTTTTTCGCCCGCCGCGTAAAGAAAGTATGCCTGTTTAAAAATAAAGAAGGGGTTTTCCCTCCGGGAGCGCTAACCGTAAAAATACTGGCAGATTATCATAAAGTTACCGTAGAAATCACAAACGGAGAAACCGTAAAAGTAGCGCGCGTCTTGGACGCGGACGCGAAAACTTTTATGGGCAAGAAAGTCACTTTAAAAAAAATTAAGACAATAACGCCGCAAACCGAAACACTAATATGAAAATACAATATAATGAAGCAAAGGAACGGATAATTTTCTGGGCAGGCCAGCTGCATCAAAAATCGCTTATCAGCGGCCCGGTAGGCAATATATCCTGCCGGATAGAAAAAGATAAATTCTTGGTGACTACACATAACGCCTACCTGGGATATCTGGGAAACAGCGAGATTATCCCTGTAGACAACGATGGGAAAATGCTTGAAAAAAGCGATAAAAAACCAACTAGCGAACTGGCGCTCCATTTGGAAGCGTATAAAAATAAAGAAGTCAACGCGGTAATCCATGCCCACCCGCCATTTACCACCGCTTTTTACTCTAAATTCAAAACCCTTGATATCTTTAGCTATGAAGCGCGCCTCTACATGTCAAATATTCCGGCGCTGGAACAGGACGGCCCGATAGTTACCGACGTAAAACCGGTCGCGGAAAGCTTTAAGACAAGTAATATTGTCGTGCTTAAGAAACATGGCGTAGTAGCAATAGGCGCCAGCTTCAAAGAAACGTTTTCATCAATAGAGATGCTTGAAGAGGCATGCAAGGTAAACATTGTCCTTACAAATACAACCGTAAATTCCACCCCCGCGGTGGAAACGGTAAAAATAGATGATGAATTAAAAAAATACAGCTTGTTTTCTCCTGAGCATATCAAAAAAATAGTTTCCCTGGTCAATGAAGATACTGAGATTAAAGAAAAAGGCGCTGCGCTTAATTTGACTACAAAACTTGCTATTAAGGTAGAGGAAGAAAATAAAATCTATAATTTTCATTTTAATAAAGGAAATATTGATAAAGTAACTAATGACGAAGGCGCGGAATTCGTGATTTCCGGGCCGGTGAGCGTATGGCGCCTTGTATTTGAGAGAAAGCTTGACCCTTTTGCCGCCGCCACGCAAAAGAAATTGAAACTTAATGGCGATATGGCAAAATTATCGCGCTGGTATTCGCCGTTCAACCGGATATTTGACTTATGGAAACTGGCTCCAGTTAAATAACTTTACATTATAGTCATGGACTAAAATGTAAAGTTAAGGAGTTTTTGGCGTATGTATAACAAAAAAAATATCGCGAGCATTAATCCTTCTACGGGAGAGATAATAACGCAATTTCCTGCCTTAAGCGCCCGCGAAACAGAAGAGGCAATTAAGGCGGCAAGAGGCGCCTTTGATAACGGCGACTGGCCAAAGATGCCGCTTATTGAGCGCGCGCCTTACCTGCAGAAAATCGCCCAGATTATCCGGGAAAAGGCGGATGAATTGGCAAAATTGGAGTCGCAAGATACCGGCAAAACCATAAAACAAACCACTTTTATTGATATTCCGACTGCCGCCTCCGCCTTTGAATATTTCGCTGCCGCCGCCACGGAGATAAAAGGCGAAACAATACCGACACATAACCCGGCGTTAAGCTTTACGTTACGCGAACCAATGGGTGTTGTCGGGCAAATTATCCCATGGAACTACCCGTTTTTAATGGCGGCCTGGAAAATCGCGCCGGCGATTATTTTGGGTAATAGCGTCGTCTTTAAGCCGTCACAACTTGCCTCGCTAACTTGCTTGGAATTAGCCAGAATCATAGAAGAGTCGGGCTTACCAAAAGGCGTAGTAAACATCGTTACGGGCACAGCCAATGAAGTCGGCAAAACCATCTGCGAAAACAAACTTGTGGATATGATTTCATTCACTGGAGGAAACACCGCCGGAAAAGAAATAATGCAGCTTGCCGCAAGCAATACCAAAAAAATCTCTCTTGAATTAGGCGGGAAAAGCCCGAATATCGTATTCGCCGACTGCGATATTGAGGCGGCGGTAGGCGGCTCAATGTCAGCAATCTTTATGAACCAGGGGCAGATGTGCACCGCAGGTTCACGCTTGATACTGGAAGATAAAATCTACGACAAATTCATCGATTTATTGGTTGCAAAAACCAAAAAATTAAAAATCGGGGACGCGCTTTCCTACGATACGGACTTCGGCCCGATAATTTCCGCCGAGCACCGGCAATATATCTTAGATTATATTGAAACCGGCAAAAAGGAAGCCAAGCTTACCTGCGGCGGCGTCACACCCAACGTAGACCGCGTAGGTCTACATGGGTTCTATTTGGAGCCGGCGATATTTATAGATGTGGACAATAACGCGCGAATCTCGCAAGAGGAAATATTCGGGCCGGTATTATCTATAATTAAGTTTTCCGGGCAAGATGAGGCGGTTAAAATTGCTAATGATACACGCTTTGGCTTAGCAAGCATGGTCTGGACCAAAGACTTAAACCGCGCCAATCAGGTTGCAGCGCAGTTACGCTGCGGCACCGTCTGGATTAATACCTATGGCGGTTTCTATAACGAGGCGCCCTTTGGCGGATATAAAGAAAGCGGCTTTGGCCGCGAACTGGGCAAAGAAGGGCTCTTAGAATACACCCAAACCAAGCACGTAAACATTGACTTAAACCCGACAGGCAGGTCTTTGGTTACGTCTTGGTTTGCATGAAACACAAATTACACAGATTATAAAATACTGATTACACCGATTAAAACTATGAACTGGGATAAAACGACTCAAGATAAATTTAAACAGATGATTGAAAAAATTCCGGTTTTTCACCGCCGGATTACCGAAAGCGTAGTCACCAAAAAGGCAGAGAAAAATGCCGCCTCGCGTAACGCCGCGGAAGTAGAAGAGCAGGATGTAATTTCCGCTTTTTTCTCCGACGTGCCATCACCGTTTTACGGTATGATGGTACGACTGCTTGAAAAATCCGGCTTTGACTATAAAAAGTACGGCTACCCTAAGGAATAATAAGATGCGAATCGCAATCATCGGAGCAGGCGCGATCGGCGGGCTTGTTGCCGGATATTTAAAATTAAAGGGCGGCGATATCACCTTAATCGGCCATAAAGAATCGATCTCTAAAATCAACTCAAGAGGGCTGGATATTTCCGGAGTGCGCGGAGAATTTAACGCGCGAATAGAAGCGCACCAACGCCTGGCTTATCAGCCGGATTTGGTAATATTGGCGACTAAAACACAAGACATAGAAAAAGCTGTAAAGGATAATCTGGAATTCATTAGAAATTCTTTGATTTTGACTACGCAAAACGGCGCACAAGCGGATAATATCGCATCAAATCAGCTCCCGGAAAAAAATATAACTTCCAGTATCGTTATGTTTGGCGCAACCTGCCTTGAACCCGGCAAAGTAATACATAATTTTGAAGGCCCGTGGATTATCGGAAAGATAAACGGAAAAAATGATGAAAATACGCCTAAGATAAAAGACGCCCTGAAAGATGCCTTTGATATAACGATAACTAATGAAATACGCGGCATGAAATACCTGAAAATTTTTGTAAACGCTAATAATTGCATTGCCGCGATATTAGGATGCAGCATGCAAGAGGCATTTGGCGACACCGACATCAGCCGCATCAGCATAGAAATATGGAAAGAAGGATTGCGCGTCATGGAAGAGGCCGGCATAAAATTAGTTGACCTGCCTGATTTCACGGTTGAACGCATAAAGAGGTTAACATCCATGCCTATAGAACAATCGGCAAAGGTCTTTTCCGGCATAATGAAAAACTTAAGTGATGAGCCGCTATATGGCTCAATTTTTCAAAGCATAAAAAGAGGCAAGCCTTCAGAAATCGACTATATAAACGGCGAATTCCCAAAACTGGGAAAAGCGCCGCTGAATAAAAAATTAACCGAGCTGGTGCATCAGGTAGAAAAAACAAGGAAGTTTTTAAGCAAAGAGGAGCTATTAACCGTTGTCAAAAGCTAATATGAATAAACAAATCGACACGCCATTTCCTAAATTAAAACTAACCGTTACTAATGTCTTTGGCCATTGTTACCACGGATATAAAAAGGGTGATGAGTTAATCCTGGAAGATTTTACCCATCCTCCGGAATTCTTCTGCCTTGGATTAGCACATGTATTATTTCCGGTAATTTACGCCTTAAGTTTCGGCGCGAAATTCCCTTTTATGGAAAACCAGCGCTCGCTCCTGGTAACCTGTCCCGACGGCGGAAAGCTGGAATTTAAAGCGGAGATTTTTGAAAAAGACAGCAGCAAAGTCCAGTTTATACCCAAAGACCAAACACATAAAGGTCCAAAGCCTAAAAAAATGGTTATTGAAGTCGTTAAATCCAAAGGAAAGTGCCACTTCGGATACAAGGTAGGCGATAAATGGGAAACCACCGGGCTTAAATGCATTCCCGGATTTTGTGGGGCGGCGTTCCATACGGCATTTCCGGCACTTTTCGCGCTTAATTTCGGGGCGAAATTTTTCTTTATGCCTGATCCGGACTCAATAGACACGGTAACCTGCCCGGACGGCGGGAACATAATATTCAAAGTCTACAGAACAGATGAAGAGGAAAAGAAATAACTTTACATTTTAGTCAATGACTAAAATGTAAAGTTAAGGAGTGAGGATGGGAAAAAGAAGAGTAGTGATAACAGGGCTGGGGGTAATCTCCCCAAACGGCATCGGTAAAGACAACGCCTACAAGGCCTTTATCTCCGGAAAATCAGCGGTAAAGCTGGTTGACGGATTCGATGTATCCATATTTAATACCAAAATTGCAGCGGAGGCGCGCGATTTCGATCCGTTCAAATTGGGCCTAACCCATAATGATGTTATGCGCATGGATAGATACGTACAGTTTGCAGTTGCCAGCGCCAAAATGGCCCTTGAAGATTCAAAGCTTAACCTATCCAGTGAAAATCCTGAACGTATAGGCGTAAGCCTTGCCAATGCCATATGCGGCACAAAATACATGGAAGAGGAATTCGCGCTGGTTACCAATGACGGCAAAGAACCGATAGAGCCGTCTAAAGTAAGGCCGGACTTATATGACGCGGCAATGTTTAACACTCCTTCGATCGAAATATCGGCAAAATATAAATTGAAAGGCATATGCAATACAATTTCTACGGGATGCACTGCCGGAACGGACTCTTTAGGATTTGCCTTAGAAGCCATACAAGACAATGAGGCCGATATAATAGTAGCAGGCGCCTCAGAAGCTCCAATTACCCCTATAACATTCGGCGCATTCGACGTGGTAAACGTATTATCAGCGCGTAATGATAACCCGGAAGCCGCAAGCCGTCCATTTGATAATAAAAGAGACGGTTTTGTGCTTTCAGAAGGAGCAGGCATATTGATAATGGAAGAGTTAGAACACGCGCGTAAGCGAGGCGCGCCTATTTACGCCGAAGTCATCGGCTTTGGCACCAGTTGTAATGCCTTTCACATGACGGATTTACCGGCCGACGGCACCGCCATGGCAAATTGCATCAACTTAGCCATTAAAGATGCCGGGCTAAAACCCACAGACATAGATTATATCAACGCCCACGGCTCCTCTACGCGTATGAACGACATATTTGAAACAGGGGCGTATAAAATGGTTTTTGGTGATTATGCCTATAAAGTACCTGCCAGCTCCATAAAATCAATGATCGGCCACCCATTGGCCGCGGCAAACGCGGTAGAGCTGGTAATATGCTCAATGATTTTTCAAAAACACATACTTCCGCCGACGATAAACCAGGAAGAAAAAGACCCAAAATGCGACTTGGATTATATACCCAACGTAGCAAGGCCAAAGAAGGTAAATACAATTTTGAAAACATCCAGCGGTTTTTCAGGAATACATTCTTCCTTAATTTTAAAACGGTATGAATAATAAAATCGCAATCACAGGCATAGGTGTCGTCGCTCCCAGCGGAATTGGTAAACGCCAATTCTGGGCGAATATTAAATCAGGGCGGTCTTTTATAAAGAAGATTACGCGTTTTGACGCCTCAAAATACCCTTCGCACATCGCAGGGCAAATTGATGAACTGGAAAAATACTCCCACGTGTCCGAACGCCTGCTTAAGAAGATAGACGCCTTTTCGCATATGGCGTTGATTGCTTCAGAACTTGCTTTACAAGACGCGGGTATTGATATTAAAAATGAAGACCCTAATTTAGTCGGAATATTCCTAGGCAATGCCATAGGCGGCTGGCTCTACGCCGAGACAGAGCTGCGCGATATGTATATAGAAGGGAGAGAGGGTGTTTCTCCTTATATGGCTTCTGCATGGTTTCCGGCAGCGCCGCAAGGGCAAGTTTCTATCTATTACGGCATAAAAGGATTTTCTAAAACTATTGTGGCAGACCGGGCAAGTTCACTTGAGGCCATAGGCTATGCCAATAAAACACTAAGTAAAGGCAAGTTAAATATGATCTTAGCAGGCGGCATGGAAGCGCCGGTTACTCCCTATGCTTTATTATGCTGTAACACCTACGGCGGCTTATCAGAAGATAATCAACATCCGGAAACTGCCTACCGTCCATTTGATAAAAACCGCTCCGGCTTTGTTATAGGAGAGGGCGCCGGTATCATGGTGCTGGAAAATACCGCAAGAGCCAAAAAAAGAGGCGCCAACATATTTGCTGTTATTTCCGGATATAGCTCAACATGCGACGGGGTAAACCGGATTAACCCGGCAGGCGACGGAAAACAATTATCACGGGCAATTAAAACTGCTCTAGCCCAAGCCGAAACTAACCCGCAAGAGATAGACTATATCAGCCTTGACGGCCTTGCCGTAGACACATGGGATGAAAGTGAGGCATGCGCGATAAAAGATGTATTCGGTAAAGACGCAAAAAATATTCCCGCAAGCTGCCCGAAATCCATGTTCGGCAACCTGCTTGGGGCATCAGGCGCCTTGGATACCATAAGCACAATACTTTCCATGGAAAATAGCTTAGTCGCGCCTACCATAAACCTGGATAATCCCGAGCCGACGGGATTAAATTATATTACAAAAGAGGCAAAAGAACATAAAATCAAAAAAGCCCTGATAATCTCCAGAGGGCGGGGCGGAATAAATTCCGCATTGGTTATTGAGAAACCATAAAATCAAGGGGAAAATAATGAAAATATTATTTGTCATGCCTAAA